>Ga0114958_10002379_pt1 | contig 14136 bp, 18 predicted proteins | sample C_130208_EF_Meta_FD_89577 | JGI IMG/M metagenome (GOLD analysis project Ga0114958, IMG submission 89577) | Freshwater microbial communities from Lake Croche, Canada to study carbon cycling - C_130208_EF_MetaG | ecosystem: Environmental > Aquatic > Freshwater > Lake | place: Lake Croche, Canada... | reverse complement strand
GTTTATGCCGTCTAAATACGTCTTTCCGGGCGGTCGGATCGATAGCGACGATCACACCGATGCGGTCAGCCTGTCGCCGGTCTGCGCGGCGCGGTTGGGCCAGCATCTGCTGCCCGCCTCGCCACCGCCTGCGGCCCTTGTGGCCTGCGTGCGGCGCGAATTGCGCGAAGAAACCAGCCTGTCGCTGCCCGCCACGGCCCCCCTGCGCTTTATCTTCCGCGCCATCACCCCACCGGGCAGCCCGCGCCGCTTTGACGCGCGGTTCTTTTTGGCCGATGCTGCGCATATCGACGGCGCTTTGGACGATTTTTCAGGGGCCGAGGACGAGTTATCCCACCTGCATTGGGTGTCGTTAGACCAAACCCGCAGCCTTGATCTGCCCTTTATCACCGAGATTGTCCTCGCCGAACTGCGCGCCCTTCTGGCAGGCGAAGACCAAGCCGGCGTGCCCTTCTTTGACAATTCCGGCCCCGTGCCCACCTTTCGGCGGATCGCCTAAGCCTCGTCGCGGCCATCTTTGCGCACAGGCCAGACCGGATGCGGCACGGGGTCTTTGGCGCGCAGCAGGTATTGCGCGAAGACCTGAGCATAGCTGCGGTAACGGTAGCCATCGTTGCGCCGCAGGTAATGCGCTTTGCGCTCGGCATAAAGTCTGGGCAGTTTGTACCACGGCACGGCGGGGTGCATATGGTGGACGACGTGGAAGTTGTTGTTCAAAAACAACAAAGCCAGCGGGCCGCGATCTTCGATCACCACCGTGCGTGCTCGGTGCGCTTCATGGGCGCGGTGTTCCAGAAAGGTGCGGATTTTCAGCAGCGCCATGGCGAGATAGATCGCCAAGGCGTAGCCCCATGCAGGCATTGCCGCCCATGACAGCCACACCACAACCGGCACCAAGCCGATAAAATTCATCCCCCAATCGCGCAAAACTCTGCGATTGCCGCCCAAAATCAGCCGAACATCCCCCGCAACAAAGGCCCAAAGGCCCAAGACCGGCCCCACCACAATGCGCCCCAAAAGCGTATTGTTCACCCGCAGCAAAAATCGCCGAACGGCAGACAGCTTGGCCCAGTCCTGCGGGGCGACATAGTTTGATTCCGGATCGTCATAAGGGTCGGTCAGCGCGGGGTCGTGGTGGTGTTGCAGATGCGTCGTGCGAAAGCGGCGATAGGGCACAAAGACGGCAAGGGCGGGAAAGACCAACGCCTCGTTCACATGGCGGTTGGCAAAGGGGTGGTCGTGCAACGCCTCGTGCTGAAGCGACAGAAATTGGGCGATGGCCACGCCGGTCAGCAGCACCGACAAAACAGCACTTTGGCCCCAGACAAGGGTTCCCACTGCCCAGACGGCATAGGTGGCCGCCAGCATTAAGATGGTGGGGGTTTCAATGGCGCGGCGGTCGGGTGGCATTTGAACCTCGGCTTGGGCGCGGCCAGATTTGCGGAATTTTGCGCCCTTCGCAAGGTGGTCTACCAAGCCTTATGGCTTAATAAACCTGCAATTGGCTTATATCATAGCCGTTGAAGGTTAAAATATCGCGCGCCGCCGTCAGACGGTCGGCGGTCAGGGTTGGTCCTTTGTTCAAAATCAGGCCATAATGGCCAGAGGGTGCGCCCAAAACCACCGTGCGGTTGTCGGCATCGGCCCATAACACCCAAAGCGGGCCAATGCCTGTCACCTCAAAACGTCCCGGCGCTGTGGCTGTCATCGCCCCCCTGCCCCGCTTTGGCCCATCGGGCAGGCACAGCGCATAGCGCGCCTGAGGTTCCACCCTGATCGTCCCGCCCCGACAAGCCGTGCCAAACCCCGCCACCTGTTGCCATTCCCCCAAAAGCCGCGCCGCATCAAAACCGGCCAGCGAATAGATCGGGCGGGCGGGGTCGCGAAAGCTGGCCTGAGGGGCGGGTTTATGGCTGCAAGCGGCCAAAAGCGCGGCGGCTAAAACAAGCCGGATGAGGGGGGACAAGGGCAAAGGTCCAATCGCGCTTAATAGGGCTGCGGATGGGCTTTGTGGGCCGCAGCAATGTCGCGCAACACCTCATCCGACAGGGTGATGGGGGCGATGTTCACGGCCAGTTGCGCCAGACTGGTCGCGCCCACAATCGGGATCGTGGCAAAGGGGCGGGTTTGGGTGAAGGCTATGGCCATCTGGCAGGGGTTCAATCCATGGCGGGTGGCGATATCCAGATAGGCTTGCGCCGCAGGCAGCACGCGCGGTGTCATCCGCCCGCTTAAGATCGGGTTCAGCGACCGGCGCGAGCCTTGCGGGGTGACATCGCCTTGGTACTTGCCCGACAAAATCCCGCAGGCCAAGGGAGAGAAGGCCAAAAGCGGCATCTCCTCCATCACGGACAATTCCGCCCAATCGGTGTCAAACTGCCGGCACAGAAGCGAGTATTCGTTCTGTGCGCTGGCCATGCGCGGCAAGCCGTGCTGGTCGGCCAAGGCCAGCCATTTGGCGGCCCCCCAAACGGTTTCATTCGACAAGGCCAAGGCGCGGATCTTGCCTTCGGCGATCAGCTTGGCCCCCTCTTGCAGCACATCCAGCATCAAAGCCTCGGTCTGGGCGCGGTCGTTGGGGCGCGGGTCATAGGCCCAATTGTCGCGAAAGTGGTAGTGTTTGCGCGCGGGCCAGTGGATTTGATACAGATCAATCCAATCGGTCTGCAACCGCCCCAAACTGCCCTCGACCGCTTGGCGCAGCACGGCAGCAGAAGGCACAATACCGTCGCGGACCGCATTTTGCCCGCCACCTGCGATCTTGCTGGCCAAAACCACCCGCTCGCGCCCGCCGCGCGTGGCAAACCATGTGCCGATGATCTCTTCGGTGCGCCCTGCGGTTTCTTTGGACACGGGGTTGACGGGATACATCTCGGCGGTGTCCCAGAAATTCACGGCCCCATCCAGCGCCATATCCATCTGCGCATGGCCTTCGGCTTCGCTGTTTTGCGTGCCCCATGTCATCGTGCCAAGGCACAGTTCCGACACTTTTATTCCGGTCCGTCCCAAATCAATCTGGCGCATGGCACACTCCTGTTTTGGCGCAAACTAGGGTGGTCGGGCGATAAAGGAAATCCATGGGATTGAGAACGCATCAAGAACATTCTAAACTGTCGCTATGGAGCTTGCGATTCTTCAAAGCGCCCAAGGGCGCACAGCTTGGCCCGCCCAAGCCCTGCCGGGGGGCTTGGGCCTAAGCCTTGCCCGCGGGCGGGTGCATGAGTTGTGCGGGCCTGCGCGCACGGCTTTGGCGGCCCTGATCTTGGGCGAAAGTCAGGGGCCGGTTTTGTGGATCAGCCCGGGCTGGTTGCCAGAGCGGCTGTACCCGCCGGGGCTGGCGGAACTGGCCGACCCCGGGCGCATTCTGTTTGCCCGCGCGCGCCGCCCCGAAGACCTGCTTTGGTCGCTGGAAGAGGCGCTGCGTTCCGGTGCTGTGCCCTTGGTGCTGGCCGATCTGCCCAGCCCTCCGGCGCTGACACCGGTGCGCCGTTTGCATCTGGCCGCCGAAACCGGAGCCGAGGCTGCCCGCCACGCAGGCCGCCTGCCGCCTTTGGGATTGCTGCTAACCCCCGAACACGGCGGCGCGCAGGGCATCGAAAGCCGCTGGCACATGGCCGCCGCCCCCAGCGCATCCACCCTGATCCAGCGCCACAGCGCTTGGGTCTTGCAACGCCTGCGCGCCCGCATGGCACCCGAGGCGCGCTTTCACCTCTCGCGCCGCGCCGCCGATGCCACCGGCCCCGCCGTTTTAGAGGCCAAGCTTTGGCCCGACCCCAGCGCGCCTTAAAGCAAACATATGGCCCTTGGCCGCGCCTTGCGCTAAACGAGGGCAAAACTGGATTAAGGGGCACGACATGGCACGGATTCTGATCACCTCGGCCATTCCTTATATCAACGGAATCAAGCATTTGGGCAATCTGGTCGGCAGCCAGCTGCCCGCTGACCTGTTTGCGCGCTACTCACGCGCCCGCGGGCACGAGGTGATGTTCATCTGCGCCACCGACGAACACGGCACCCCTGCCGAACTCGCCGCCGCCAAAGCGGGCAAGCCAGTGGATCAATATTGCGCCGAAATGCACGAGGTGCAGGCCGAAATCGCACGCGGGTTCCGGCTGTCGTTCGACCATTTCGGCCGCTCCTCCAGCCAGCGCAACCACACGCTGACCCAGCATTTCGCAGGCGTTCTGGCCGACAACGGCCTGATCCGCGAGGTGGCCGAAAGCCAAGTCTATTCCATCGACGATGGCCGCTTTCTGCCTGACCGCTATATCGAAGGTACGTGCCCCAACTGCGGCTACACCTCGGCACGCGGCGATCAATGCGACAATTGCACCAAGCAGTTAGACCCGACCGACCTGATCAACCCCCATTCCACCGTGTCGGGATCAACCAACCTAGAGGTGCGCGAAACCAAGCACCTGTATCTGATGCAGCGCTCTTTGCGCGATAAGCTGGAAGCGTGGATCGAATCCAAGCACGATTGGCCGCTCCTGACGACCTCGATCGCCAAGAAATGGCTGAACGATGGCGACGGGTTGCAAGACCGCGGGATCACGCGGGATTTGCATTGGGGCATTCCGGTCAAACGCGGCGACCAACCTTGGCCGGGGATGGAGGGCAAGGTGTTCTACGTCTGGTTCGATGCCCCCATCGAATATATCGCCGGCACCGCAGAATGGGCCGATGCCAAGGGCTTGGGCGATGATGCATGGGAACGCTGGTGGCGCACCGACAAAGGCGCTGCGGATGTGACCTATTACCAGTTCATGGGCAAAGACAACGTGCCCTTCCACACCCTGTCTTTCCCCGCCACGATCTTAGGGTCGGGCGAACCGTGGAAGATGGTCGATTACCTGAAGTCGTTCAATTACCTCAACTATGACGGCGGCCAGTTTTCCACCTCGCGCGGGCGCGGGGTGTTTATGGATCAGGCGCTGTCGATCCTGCCGTCGGATTATTGGCGCTGGTGGCTGCTGTCGCACGCCCCCGAAAGCTCTGATGCTGAATTTACGTGGGAGAATTTCCAAGCCTCGGTCAACAAGGACTTGGCCGATGTCTTGGGCAATCTGGTCAGCCGCGTCACCAAATTTGCCAAGTCGAAATTCGGCGATGCGATCCCCGCAGGCGGTGAGTTTGGCGCGCAGGAAACCGCCCTGATCGCCGATCTAGGCGCACGCATCCGCACCTATGAAACCCTGATGGCCGAGATGGAGGTGCGCAAAGCCGCCGCCGAATTGCGCGGCATCTGGGTGGTGGGCAACGAATACCTGCAATCCGCCGCCCCGTGGAGCGTGGTGAAAACCGACCCCGACAAAGCCCAAGCCATGATCCGCTTGGCGCTGAACCTGATCCGCCTCTATGCGATCCTGTCGGCCCCCTTCATCCCTGATGCGGCGGCGACCATGATGACGGCGCTGAACTGCACCGACTGGACATGGCCCAGCGATGTGCCCGAAGCCATCCGCGCCCTGCCCTCGGGGCATGACTTTGCCGTGCCCGAAAACCTGTTTCGCAAGATCACCGACGAAGAACGCGCCGACTGGCAAGTGAAATTCGCAGGCGTGCGCACCTAAGGCCAGATTATTGGCGCGGTGCAAGGCTGGCCAACCTGTGCTAGCTTGCCGCGTGGCGGGGGGGGTCATGCAGGAAACGGTCAAATTTGTATCCAAGGGCGCGGCCCATGTGACTGTGGTCGCTGACGAGCGGCCCTTGACCGTGACCTTTGTCTTGCTGCCCAAGTTCACCATGCTGGCCTTTGCGGCCGCCCTGGAACCCTTGCGCATGGCCAATCAACTGACCGGTCAGGTGCTGTTTCGCTGGCAAGTTCTGTCGGATGACGGGCTGCCTGTCGCCTGTTCGAACGGCGTGCCGATTGTGGTCGACGGGCCTTGGGCCAGTGCCCAACCGGACGGGATCATCTTCGTCGTCTCGGGCGTAGAGCCCGAAGGCAAAGCCTCGCAAGCCTTGGGCGATTGGTTGCGCGGGCTGTGGCGGCGCGGGCGGATTGTGGGCGGGCTTTGCACGGGGGCCTATGCGCTGGCAGCGGCAGGCATTCTCAAAGGGCGCAAATTCACCCTGCATTGGGACAATATCCCCGCCTTTGCCGAGCTTCACCCCGATATGGACCCCGCCCGCCAAGTCTTTTGCATCGACGACCGCGTGATGACCTGTGCCGGTGGGGTGGCCGCCGCCGACCTGATGCTGAAGCTGATCGCAGGCCGCTACGGTGCGGCCTTGGGGCAAGAGGTGATGAATATGTGCCTGTTGACCCAAAAGCGCGACGAGGCTGACCAGCAAACCACCTCGATGGCGGCGCGTTTGGGCACGCGGCATGAAAAACTGCTGCAAGCGGCGGCCTTTCTAGAAGCGCGGATCGAAGAGGATTTCGACCTTGACGCCTGTGCCGCCCATCTGGCCCTGTCACGCCGCCAGATCGAGCGGTTGTTCTCCGCCCATCTGGGCATCACGCCGGTGCGCTATATGAACGACCTGCGCCTTGCGCGTGGTCGCGCCCTTCTGGCCGAAACCAATATGAAGGTGACAGAGGTCGCCGTGGCCTGCGGCTTTGCCAGTGCGTCGCATTTTTCCAAAAGCTTTCGCAAGAAATACGGCCTGTCACCGCACCGCTTTTCACATTTCGGCACCGTGGCCTAAGGGCGCTGCCTTGCGGCACGGCCCTTGTGCCGCTAAGGAACCCCAAAGCAAAAGGTTGTGCGATGCCCGTGTTCCTGTCCACCCAAGACCCCGATTTCGAACCGCGTTTTCAAGCCCTATTGGGCCTGAAACGCGAAGAGGCCGAGGATGTGGATCACGCAGTTGCGGCCATCATCGCCGATGTGCGCGCACGCGGCGATGCGGCGGTGATCGAGCTGACGGCAAAGTTTGACCGCACCACCCTTACGCTGCAAACCCTTGCCTTTTCCGCCGATGAGATCGCGCAAGAATGCGCCAAAGTCTCGCCCGAAGACCGTGCGGCGCTGGAACTGGCGGCAGATCGCATCCGCGCCTATCACGCCCGCCAGATGCCGCAGGATGCACATTGGACCGATTCGGTGGGCGCCGAACTTGGCTGGCGCTGGACGCCGGTGTCAGCGGCGGGGCTTTATGTGCCCGGCGGGCTGGCCTCTTATCCCTCGTCGGTGCTGATGAACGCCATTCCGGCCAAGGTGGCAGGCGTGCAGCGGCTGGTGGTGGCTTGCCCGACACCGGGAGGCGTGGTCAATCCCTTGGTCTTGCTGGCCGCCCAGATTGCAGGCGTCGATCTGGTCTACCGCATCGGCGGAGCGCAGGCGATTGCGGCTTTGGCTTATGGCACGGCGTCGATTGCCCCCGTTGATAAGATCACGGGGCCGGGCAATGCCTATGTGGCGGCGGCCAAACGGCGGGTGTTCGGGCGCGTGGGCATTGATATGATCGCAGGACCGTCCGAGATTTTGGTCATCGCCGATGCTGACAACAACCCCGACTGGCTGGCGCTGGATTTGCTGAGCCAAGCCGAACATGACGAAAGCGCGCAGTCGATCTTGATCACCCCCGATGCCGCCTTTGGCCGCGCCGTGGCCACAGCCGTAGAAGCCCGCCTGCAAACCCTGCAACGCCGCGCCATTGCAGGCGCGTCTTGGGCGCACAACGGGGCTGTCATCACCGTGCGCGATCTGGACGAGGCGGCGGCGCTCTCCAACCGCATCGCCCCCGAACATCTGGAACTCTGCGTGGCCGATCCTGACGGCTTAAGCCAAAAGATCACCCATGCGGGTGCGATCTTCTTAGGGGCATGGACTCCGGAAGCCATCGGCGATTACGTTGGCGGGCCGAACCACGTGCTGCCCACCGCACGCTCGGCACGGTTTTCCAGCGGGCTGTCAGTGATGGACTTTCTCAAACGCACCACCCTTGCCAAGATGACGCCCGCCGCGCTGGCCGCCATTGGCCCTGCCGCCGAACGCTTGGCGCAATCCGAAAGCCTTGAAGCCCACGGCCTGTCGGTGCGCGCGCGCCTTGATGCGCTGAACGGGGGGCGGGCATGACCAACCGCATCTGCGCCATTGACCTAGACGACCGCGGCCTTGCGGCCCCCACCGCCGAGATCGACCAAGAACGCAAAGTGGCGATCTTTGATCTGTTGGAAGACAACAGCTTCGCCATCCCCCGCGCGGCCGAATATCCCGGCCCCTACCATCTGGGCCTTGCCATCCGCGAGGGGCGGCTGGTCTTTGCCATATCCGATCAAGCCGCCCAAAAGGTGGCGGAGTTTCATCTGTCGCTTGGCCCCTTTCGCCAAGTGGTGAAAGACTATTTCCAAATCTGCGAAAGCTATTTTGAAGCCGTCAAACGCCTGCCCCCATCGCAAATCGAGGCGATCGACATGGCACGGCGCGGCATTCACAACGAAGGGGCGCGGGTCTTGCAAGAGCGTTTAGAGGGCAAAGCGCTGGTCGATAGCGCCACCGCACGCCGCCTGTTCACCCTGATCTGCGTGATGCACTGGGGCTGACATGGGCAACCTTCCCTCTTCCGTCTTGTTTTGCTGCGACCACAATGCTGTGCGCTCGCCCATGGCCGAAGGGATTATGAAAAAGCTTTACGGCCAAAAGGTCTATGTGCAATCGGCCGGCGTGAAAAACGATATGGAGATTGACGGCTTTTCCATCGCCGTGTGTCAGGAACTGGGGGTGGAGCTGGCCCGCCACCGATCCCGCTCGTTCCAAGAGATGCAGGCTTGGGGCGATGATCTGGGGCAATATGATGTGGTTATCGCCCTGTCGCCCGCCAGCCAGCGCTTGGCACTGGAACTGACGCGGCACTATCACCTGAGCGTGGAATACTGGCCGATCCTTGACCCCACCGGCCTTGGCGAAAGCCGCGATGCCAAGCTGTCCGCCTATCGCCAAGCCCGCGACCAGATCGTCGAGCGCATGTCGGCCCGCTTTGGCCCCCCCGAAGCCGAGGCCACCCAAGCCTAACGCCCGTGCGTGCGGTCATACCCATTGGCCAGCGGCGGGGCCCAGCCCACAGGCTGTGCCAAAGGCGCAAAGACTTCCACCAGCAACGGATGACAGGCGGCTTGGTCGGACGAATGCAAGGTCGAACAATCGCCACCGGGGCAAGCCGACAGGCCGCCGACCAAATCCATCTCGGCAAAGAATTCCAGATAATCCCCGGGGCGCACGGGGCTGGCTTTCATGAAATACTGGCCGGTGTCGCGGGTAAAGCCGGTGCACATGAACACATTGAGCACATCATGCACCGCAAATTCCGCCGCATGCAGCGGCAGGCCGAAGCGGTCAGCCACCGCGCGCGACAGGTTGGAATGGCAGCAATGATGATATTGCCCGCCGCCCAGCAGATTGTGCGTGTAAGGGTCGCAGCGCGTGCCGATCACATCATGGACCGATCCGCCAAAGGCATCAAAGCCGTACCAATCCAAACTGTCATCGGTGATCAGCGCCATGGGCCGCAGATAGGGCAGGCACGACCACATCCGATCGCCCGATGACAGATGCGTGCCGTGCAGCGCACGGGTTTTGCCCGAAAAGAATCGCTCGCTCAGATCGCTCGCCGCCCACAGGTTCAAATCGCCCACTTGTGGCCCTTGCACGCTGGTGATGCGAAAGAAATGCCCTGCGGGCACATCAAAACACCGCGCCTCACGCGGGGGGACAAGGGTTTCGCTGACCCGCCGCCACCCCGCCCGCGCCGCGTGAAAGGGCGCAAGATCGGGGCGGGCAAGGCCGTCGACCGGATAGCAAATCACAGGGGCCACGGCTTTGCGCGCTGCGGCATCCGCCGGAGAGCTGTGCGCGGGGGTGTCAAGCTTCATCGCGGCCTCTTGTCAAATGGCGGTGTCCCCGCCCGCAGGTCACACCACCCGATCGACCATCATATGCTTGATCTCGGCAATGGCTTTGGCCGGGTTCAGGCCCTTGGGGCAGGTCTTGGTGCAGTTCATGATCGTGTGGCAGCGGTACAGCTTAAACGGGTCTTCCAAAGCGTCCAACCGCTCGCCCGTCGCCTCATCCCGGCTGTCGACCACCCAGCGGTAGGCGTGCAGCAAGGCGGCGGGGCCGAGGTATTTATCACTGTTCCACCAATAGCTTGGGCAAGAGGTCGAGCAGCACGCGCACATCACGCATTCATACACCCCGTCCAGCTTCTCGCGATCTTCAATCGACTGGCGCCATTCTTTGGCCGGCGCGTTGGTTTTGGTCTCCAGCCACGGCATGATCGAGGCATGCTGGGCGTAAAAATGCGTCAGGTCGGGGATCAGGTCTTTGACCACAGGCATATGCGGCAGCGGGTAAATCTTCACATCGCCGCGCACCTCATCCAGACCGTAGATACAGGCCAAGGTGTTGATCCCGCCGATATTCATCGCACAAGACCCGCAAATCCCCTCGCGGCAGGAACGCCGGAAGGTCAGGGTCGGGTCAATTTCATTCTTGATCTTGATCAGCGCGTCCAGAACCATCGGCCCGCAAGTGTCCATATCGACAAAATAGGTGTCCACCCGCGGGTTTTCGCCGTCATCCGGGCTCCACCGATAGATCTGGAACTTACGGACATTCTTACCCGCAGGCTTCGGCCAAGTCTTGCCGGTGCGGACTTTGGAATTCTTGGGCAAAGTGAACTGGACCATTTTTCAGCCTTTCAGATCGTGCGCCATCACATCCGCGATTCGGGCATGGCAGAGAAGGGGCGCGTGGGCGCTTGGCCGGCACGCTGGTGAACACAGGCCGCAAAGACGTCATCGGGATTGCGGCCCTGAAGATAATCAAACGAGATACCCAGCGAAATCGACGCGCCCGACCGCCCGCCAGACCCCATGCCCACTGCCGCCTCTCCGCGCGGATGCTGCGCAAGTTGGGCATCCGATATGCAGGATTTTTCCGCCTGCTCCAGCGAGACCGGGCCGCAAGCGGTCAGCAGTCCTAAGCCAAAAAGCGCAGCGCTACCCCGAATCACGGCAGCACAGGGGCCGTCAGATGCGCCCGCGACAGGCATTTTTGCGTCTCGGGCCGGTCCAGAATGCCCCGGATGATCGCGGTCGTGCGCGTTCCGGCCCGCACGCCAATGTCTCGGGCCAAAACCTCAAGCTCGACCGGCTCGGCGTGATCGACCACGCAGCGTGCGACATCGGCCCCAGTGACAGCCGAAATCACCACCTCGGCCGTGCGGGCGATGGTTTTATCGACCACCACTTGCGGGCTACAGGCCGCAAGCACAAGAAAAATGAGCAAAAGACGTTTCATCGCTGAGACCTTGTGTTCACCTGACACCCAAGCACGGATGCGCTTGACAGCTTTAGATCGGACCGTGCCAATTTCACAAGGTCTGCCGTCATTTCTTACGTGAATTCAACGGTCCTGCCAAGCCTTAGACGTCTGGCAAGGGGGGAGGTTGATCACGAAATAGTCACCAACACCGCCGCCTTAGCTGACCACCCCCTGCGCCCGTCACCTGTGCGTTCCGGCACGATGCGGTTTGTGCGCGTGACCTTTGAAACGCTGCAAATTTTTCAGGACTCAAGCCATTTATCGATCTCGGATTCCAAACGAAGCAAATCTTCAGGAGATATGCCCCAAGAGCGGTGGAACTTCGGTATTGTATGCTCTTCTTCAGCCGATCGACCGAAGTCCACCGCGTGAAAACTGTGCAAAGCTCCACCCACCGATTGCATAATCGCGCCATCAATACCGTTCCAGTGAAACTTTGGGCAAATACGAAACATTTTAGGTGCCGCCGATTTTAAAAACACTGCCAAGTGTAATTGTGATCCCACCAATCCAGCCACAAATTTCGCATGCCTGACAGTACTAATCTGCTCTTCAAAAGATAGGTCTTGAGGGTGAATAATTTCAAACCCGCGCTTCTTGAAATAATCTTCCACCAAAACCTCTGTTTCAGGTTTCAGTGATCGCATACCGGGGCCAAGCCGAGACCGGCTTAAAAATATGCGCTGAGGCGAATCCATCCCAGACTGAGGAACAATGGCTTCGCTAATCATCTGCATCAGAGCATTGTAGCGGGGCCCAATGCTGTCGTAATAAGGTGCAATCCGCGAGGGAACATAAAGCTCTTTAAACCTTGTTGGCTGCTTCGAAATCGTGATTTGTGAGGGCATCAAGCCACAAGCCGCGATAACTTTCTTTAAGTAGTCTGGCGTCGATTCGACAATACCCTCGTTTACTTTATTATACCCGCCCCCAACAAACCTCATCGCTGCAAACTTCTCGCGATTTGCCCCTGATATCAGCCAAAACCGTCCCAAGACGTCTACCAAGACATGCCCAAAATGAGACTGAATAAGCTCGAAATAAAAACTTTGATCCGGAACCTCTATCGTCACTTCGGGCAACGTCAAATTGCTCAATTCGCCAAAATCAATATTGGAAAGAAGGCATGGAACATATTTGTTGCGACCAAAGCTTTCGGAAAATATCTCGCCTGCGCCAGTCAAAAGCAATGGTGCTTCAAAAGATTTATACTCAAGACCATCCGCCAATTTAGGTAATTTTACTTCAATTTCCGAAGGAATAGTCTGTGAGAAAAACGGCGGTAAACATCGGTCTGGATAAAAAACGGCATTATGCAATTTATAAATATAAGCCCCACCGCCGACATCTTGCAGAAACGCGGATTTAGCTTTTTCTGGCGGATCTACCCAGTGAATTGCATCCTCTTGGGATGCGATCAAATCTTCCATCGTTTCCGCCACTTTAAAACTGGATTGGGCACGCGTTGAAAAGTCTGAAAAAGAAACCATTCTAAAATCCCCATGTCTGAAAAAAGACCGTAAATTTAATTGTCAATCAACTTATACGACAGCGCTGCAAATTTCCATTTGCAGCACTTCCCTATACCAAAGCTTACACCAAAGTCAAGCCGCTGCCCAGCGAGCGGCCTTAATACACCCGCGCCTTTGGGGCGATCTTCTTCATATCGATCCCCCCCTGCGCCTCGGTCGCAAGCGGGTCCAGATGCACGGCGCGGTAGGCCATGTGCACCTTTGCTCAGTCTACATAGGCCAAGGAGTGTTTGCGCCAGTTCATGTCATCGCGGGCGGGGTAATCTTCTTGCGCAGGCGAACCGCACGATTCCTTACGCGCTTCGGCGGCGACGATGGTCGCCATGGCCTTGGGCATCAGGTTGGTTCGTTCCAGCGTGTCCATCAGGTCGGAGTTCCACGCCAAGCTGCGGTCGATGACCTTTATGTCGACCATCTTGCCCGCCACCCCTTGGATCTATGCCACACCTTCGGCCAAGGTCTTGTCGGTGCGGAATACGGCGGCATCGGTCTGGATGGTCTTTTGCATCTCCATCCGCAGATCGACGGTGGGGATCGCCCCTTTGGCACGGCGCAGCGCGTCAAAGCGCGACAGGGCGTGGTTGATCACGAAATAGTCACCAACACCGCAAACCCAAGCTGGCCAACCCCGGCGCCCGTCAACTGTGCCTTCCGGCGCGATGCGGTTTTTGCGCATTAATCTTTAAAAAGGTGCAGATTTTTCAGGACTCAAGCCACTTATCGATCTCGGCTTCCAACCGAAGCAAATCTTCAGGAGATATGTCCCAAGACCGCTGAAATTGTCCCAAATGTTGCTCTTGCGCATCCAACCGACCAAAATCCGCAGGTTGAAAATGATACAGGCTTCCTCCCAATGAATGCATGATGGTTCCGTCTAATTTACTAGCATGAAATGATGGACAAATTCGAAACAACCTTGGTGCAACGGCAGTGGAAAAGACCGCCAAATGCAATTGTGACCCAACCAATCCGGCCAACCACTTCGCGTCACGGATAACGGAAACTTGCTCATCCAAAAGCACTTTTTCGGGATGAAAAACTTTGAATCCGCGCTTTTCGAACAGAGACTCAACCACCTGCTCGGTTTCGGGGCGAAGAGACCGCATTCCTGGGCCTAGCAAGGATCGGCTTAGAAAAACCCTTTGAGAAGGAGCTTCAACCTGTGCTGGCGCTATGTTGCGTCCAATCATACGCATCAGCGCATAATATCGCGGTCCATCGCTTAAATAGTTCGCCCTGAACAACCTACATCCCATTGATTTTGCGTTATAATATGGTGTTTTTCTAGCTTCCGCCTGCAAGGTTTTGTATGATTTCATTCAGAACCCTGC
>Ga0114958_10002377_pt1 | contig 14146 bp, 12 predicted proteins | sample C_130208_EF_Meta_FD_89577 | JGI IMG/M metagenome (GOLD analysis project Ga0114958, IMG submission 89577) | Freshwater microbial communities from Lake Croche, Canada to study carbon cycling - C_130208_EF_MetaG | ecosystem: Environmental > Aquatic > Freshwater > Lake | place: Lake Croche, Canada... | reverse complement strand
TTCGTTTTGTTCAATCTCGCTTTCTTCGATTAGTTCAAACAAAGGATTTGCACCTGTCATAATATTAATGTTTTCGCCATTTTTATTTTTAACAATAACTTCGGGGTGTCTTTTTAGGAAAGCGTGTCCTTCTCTCGAAATCTTGTTGTTTAATCTGTCATCGGGATTAGTCATTCGCTTTTCTAAATCTTCGGGTACATAGCTTTTTTCTAAAAAACAACGTGTATTTTTAGTGCCTTTGATGTTTTCAACTTGTGCCAAAGACCAAGACATAGTGTTTTTAACGTGTTCGTCTTTGTAGTCCGTAACTTCGTAGGCAGCTCCTTTTTTATCTAAAAATTGGTAATTGCCTGTTATCTTATCTCTACGACAAAAAACAATAGTACGCCCCGTTTGATTTTCAAATCGGTACGATAACTTAAATGTGTGTTTACTCATGTTATTTCTTTTTCTTTATAATTCTATGCAAATATATGATTTTTTAATTAATATGTATATTCTCCAATATGTCCAATAGGAATACTACCATCACACCAAATCTCTCTGCCCATTTCGTTAAATCTTTTACAGAAATTTATATCTTCCCCTATTAGCATACCATCAGGGTATCTATCAAAATCAAAAGGGTGTGGCATAAATTCTATTGCTTTAATTTTTATTAGCATAAACCCCGTAGGAATAGCATATACTTTCTCTAAACTTTTAGACATTTCATGTTCGCAAATAATCCCATTTTTACCTAATCCTTTAACTGTTCCTTTGGGGGGTAATTTTTTAATATTATAACAACCTCCTACAACATCTTTATTTAAAGTAAGCAATTGCCTAATACCGTTTGCGGGGAACTCCAAATCGGAATCAATAAACATTAAATAGTCTGATTGATTTTCAATTGCCGTATATACAATATCATTTCTCATTTGGTGAACATAAGTACCTATTCTAAAATCTAATTGTATCTCATATTCATTTATCAGCCCAACAATATTTTCCATTAAACATTTTGTTGTCCTTATGTCAATACTCCCTCTAGTTGGGATTCCTATTGTTATTTTGGTCTTTTTGCGTAATTCTTTTACACCATTTTGAAATAAACTATGATAGAAACTCATATCGGTTCTACCGTTTCCATGTATTACAATAGGAGAACTCCCCGTATAATTGTTAATTATAAACCCATCTTTAACCCTAAACTCATTAGGCTTTAGTTGATATAAGGTTTGAAAATTTAAACAATTATAATCCACCAAAATATTGTGTTTAAAAACTTGTCTTATTAGCCATTCTTGGTCGTCATCAGTTTCTTTTGGAGTATCTTCTTCAAATAATTTTATAAAAAAGTCTGACTGCATATAGAAACCCCCTGAATTTGGGTACTTGAATTTTTCATTACTTGTAAATAATTTAGCGGTTTCGGTATCGTTTTTACCCGTCCAACAATTAGTTTCTCCCGAAACAAAGTTAGAGGCTATTTTACAAAAATGCTCAGGTCTTGCTACAAACATTGTATCAAAAGCATCTGTAAAAATAAAGTCTTTTACTTGTGGATTTGCTTTTAGATAGGCATAAATACCATGTAGTTTAGTTGAATAGCCTATCCATTCACCTTCTATAATGTCATAATCCCAACCAAATGTTTGTAATGATTGTTCTAAAATAGAACATTTTGACCTATCGTTTGTAACCGTTAATACTTTCATAATTTTCTTTTCCATTGCAAATATATATAATAATTGTAAAAACAAAAACCCCCACTAAAAAGTGAGGGTTTGTGAAATTATGGAAAAGAAAAGAAAGGGTGTTATAAAGGTAAGGCTCTCCACTTGAACGAGTTCAATGTACTTGAAACTGTCAATGTAGTAGTTGTATTAGCTAAGTAAGTATTATCCGTTAATGTTGAAATAACCTTTTGTACGATAGGAGTTGAAACAGATACAATATAATCCCCTGCTACGATGTCGTTTACAGAGGCTAATCCACCACTATTAAGCGTTTGAACACCTGATGAATTTGTACTTGTTGCTGTTGCAGCAGTCATTAAAGCACCTGTTACTCTGTAACCTGCTTGTAACCCTGTAATTGTACCATAAGTACCTAACAAGTCATTGTAGTTGGTTGTTGTAACTGTACCTGCGGTTGTGCCTTGTCTTACAAAGATAACAGTTTGGTTAGTTGAAATTTCGCCTTTAAAACCTGAATTTCCGCTATAACCTGTTCCTAACCAATCAATAATTACTTCTGTGTAATAGTAACCTGTTGTCAAGTTAGCCATATCAGCGTAAGTCATTGAATTGCTGTTAGCATTATAACCATACTTAGCTTGTAGAATTGCGGGAGTACCTGCTGCAATTACACCAAGAACGCTACCGCCACTTGTTACCGCTGTTACAGCAACACCTGTTACAATAGTTGTACCCGACTGTGTAACTAAAGAGTTAACAGAAGCTAAAACACCACCAACAGTAAACTCAGGTGAATAACCTGTTGCACTTGTAAGGTTTACATAAGTACTAGATAAAGATGCCGAAACAGTAAAATCTGTATCTGCATTTACAATAGCAACGATAGCTGCTTGCTCTAATGCAACTGTATTTGCAGCATAAGTTACAATCATAGTTTTTGGTAAAAGTGTTGCTTTACTAAAACCATTTATGTAAAAAGTTGCTGCTGTTGAAATAGTTGGCGTAATTTGAATTACACCATTTACGGGAACTACGGGAGTATTGATTGTTACGTTACGCACGTTATAAACGTCCGCAGTAGCAACTCCTGCCATATTCAAAATACCGCTTGAATCTACGGAAACATCTGTACCTAATGCGGTTACTGTGTTTAAAACTTTTACTGAATGTATCATTTATTTTTATTTTTATTTTTTTAAAAGTTAATTAATTAGTTACCGTGATACATACAAGCCGCAGGATTCATTAACTGAGTTTGTTTGTCTAAAGTAAAGTTAACTTGACAACCTTTTTTATCAGTTGCGCCATCTCCCGTAGGATTTCCTTTAGAGTCCATTGAACCTTTAACTTCCCATCTTTGTACGTCAGCAGTATTACCAAAATAGTAATCACAAACGAAAGGTACAGCTATTCCTTGTTCTGTTTTGCAAGCGTCTGTATTCATCCATATTGCAGAACGGCTTCTGTTAGAATAACCTGATGTATTATCAACACCCCAAATTTGTTTGTTATCAAGGAAAGGGTCTTTAATTAATTTTAATTTCAATCCTTCAAAACCATAATTGTAGATATTGATACCATCAATGTCTTTTCCACCTAATGTGTTTTCAGAACCCGCATATTGTAAATAATTAACACCTAAAGACTCTTGAATATCGCCTAAGTATTGGCTACCACAAAGAACTACGATTTCATCTCCTGTAAAACCACCATTAGTTACATATTGTCTAATTGCTGATTTTAAAGTTGTTTCTGTTATTGCACCTGAAATACCTAATGAGAAACCTCCCATAGTGTTAATCTGATTAATCAAAGAAGCACCAACGGGTTTGTTTGCATCAGATACCGCAGCTACGTTAGAATATAAACGAGCGTAGTAAGTTTGCATTAAGCGTTGTAATGCTTGAGTTTCTTTTTGCAAAGCATAGAAGTCAGAACCAAACTTGTTTTTAATGTAAGTTTTGTTGTTAACATCTTCAAAAGAAATGTAAGCAGAATCATCATACTGAGCAATGTAGTTACTGTACTCATTCGGTAAAGTAAGCAAAGTTTCAGGAGTTAATCTGTTGTTGATGTTTCCTAAAGCACCTCTATCTGAAACGATTTCGCCAATTTTAAAGTCAGAATCAGCAAAAGCAGTAGAACCATCAGGCTTAGTTACAAATCTTAGTAACAATGTACCATAAGATTTACTAACTACCTCAGCAGAACACGATGAACTTGATACTACTAAGTTGCCTGTTCTCAAAGCATCAAAAGTATTATCAGATACGGTTAGAGATAACAAAGAACCATTTGCAGTTCTTGTAGCAATAGTAGCCGAAGGAAAATCATTAGGCTGTCTGTTGATGTTGAACTTTCTATTGGTTGCTTTTTTTAATACAGCACCATCTAATACGTCTATCAATTTAGATAACGCAGGACGTGCAAATTGTGGATTCATAATAGGCACTAATGCCTCTACAAATCTTGGTGTTAAATTCCTTTGGTCGAATATCGACTGTAAGGAATCTTGGTTTGAAATAAACGGACTTGCCATGTTTTTATTTTATTTATTTTTGGTTGTTGTTATTAATCTTTATAAATTTTTACATCTTTATTTTTCTTCCCCGATATACCTAAAAGGTCTTTATCAGGATATTTCATTTTAATCCTATTAGCATCTTCTAAAAATTTAACTACAGTTGCTCTTGCAGAATCAATTGAAGATTCATCCCCACTTCTTAATTGCCTTTTCATAGTAGGAGAATTCTTGCTAATTTCATTAGACCAATTTGTTGAATCTGCTTTCCAATGTGCATCGTACATTGCTTTTGCTGTGTTTACTTTTTTTGGTGGTTTTGCCATGTTATTTATTTTTTATTATTAATCTATATTAATTACTTTTTGATTAGTATTTATTCCCCACGCTTTTTGATTTTCCGTTAGGGCATCTACTGTTCCTGAACTTACAGATGTTCCTCTTCCCGTTTTATCGGGGTTAGAAACCTGTCTTAGTAACTTTCCTCTCTCTGCTTCCACAGCACTATCTCTGATTTTCTGCCAATTCTGTAAGATGAATTTATCTGTCATAAATTTAGCAGCATCCAATTCTTGAGTTTTCTCGTTTATATAAGGTGCTAATTCATTCATGTTATAATTGCTTTTAACAGAATCTACAAACTCCCTCGTAAACTTTACCCCATCAATTTCGCCATCAATAAGTTTATTACCTATACTTTCTATTGCTTGTAAATCACTCTTAACAATGTTTTCATTGTTGGCTTGAATTTGTTCGGGTGTTAATTGGTTAGCTTTTACGCTTGCCTCATATTCCATTAACTCTTTAAGAACAGAATTTGAATCATTATTAGATGAAAACTCATTTCTAAGTTCTCTCTCTATTGATGCTCTCTCAAGTCTGCTTTTGTTTTCAATGGTTGACATCTCCTCTTGAACAGCCTCTAACAAATCATCACCCTCTAAGTTAAACTCCTTTTTGATTTTAGCTTCTAAAAGCTGCTCAAAGGATAATTTAGATGTGTCGTTGGCAACTAATTTCTTAGCTATCTCTCTTACATCTTGACCTAATTCCATTGCTTTCACAAGGGGATTATTTTTGTAAGTTTCAACTTGATTACGAGCTGCTTCTAAATCAGCGAGAATTTTTTTAACGTCATCGCTAAGTTCTACCTTTGGCGTTTCCGTTGTTTTTGTTACTTCGTTCAGTTTATCAAAGAGCGTATTTGTCTTTATTTCTTCGGGTTCGATTGTTTCAACTGCGGTTTCTGTTTTTACCTCAATTGGTTTATCTACTACCACCTCCGCTACCTGTTCGACAACTCCTTCGATAGGGGATTTTTCTTCTGTTTTTGGTTGCTCACTTAATAATTTAAGTTGTGCATCCACCGATGAAACGGTTAACACTTCTACTTTTTCTTCCATTTTTATTATTTTCTTTAATTTCCGATACAAAAATACCATCTATTGTATGTCTATTTTTTTATACATACATTTGCATAGTTCCATAGTGGTACTAAAAAGTTTTAATGATAGTAAATAACGAACACGAAAAAATAAAAAAGACACACATTAAAGTTCATGTGATGCCTAATAGGAAAAATAAAATACGAGAAACAGCCCGTTTGATAGGGCTGTCTGATAGTAAATTCTTATATATGTGTTATTGCTTTTGGATGGAGCAAAATAAACGTCCCTTGTAGTTATTGCATAGGGGGTTTTCTAAAATTTCTCATCATTGGTGCAATTTCTTTATAATGTTCATCTGCAAAATATTGAGCATTTTCAGGAAATTCAAATCTCATGTCTTCTCTACTTGGGGGTGGATTATCATTATATTCTAGTTGTTCCCCTCCTTTATCTTGCAACAAAGGGACAGCATAATTATCCATAGAAACCATATAATGCGTACCTTCTCCTTCGGGTGTCATACCAATTTTAGAGTTAGGAGAAACCATTCTTTGTGCAGAAGGATTACCAAAATGTGCATCTAAAGCCATTCTAGCTTTCATCATTCCTCTATTACCTGCTTCGTCATTAAGGTCAGTTGTTTTTATTGGAACTCTAGGAGGTGTAAATGTTGTAGGTGCTGTCCCTCCAAATTTATTTGCAATTATAGCAGGGTTAACATCGGGATAATGTTTTTGTTGCACATGATTTACGGCTGCATTAAAAATATTTTTATTACTATAAATTGCATTATGAACAGCCTCAATTGGCATATCAGGGTAGTATTTTTTATGAAAATATTCTGTTAAATCACTCATATTATCTTAGTCCTAAAGGGTCTTCATTTTCTTGTTCTTGCATCATTTGTTGTTGTGGTGGCATCTTAGCTTCGTTAGCCATTTCTTGTTTAGCAAGTCCCGTTAAGTTTTGACTATTAGATATATTCTCTTGCGTTTGATTATTCATTTGAGTTTGTTGTAAAGCTAATTGCTGTTGTTGCTCAATAGCCATTCTTTCTCTTTCTTCTTCTTTCGCAATTTCTACCTCTAAGTAATCATAAGCTTCCGTTAAACTATCTGAGCGTTTCAATGCTATAAAGTTTTTAAGTGTCCTTACAGAGCCACCACTCGAAGCTGTTTGTAGTGCTATTTGTGTTATCTCTGCTTTGTCTTGTACGGATAGCAAATCTTTAGGGTTTAAGTCTAAAAGAAAATCTTCAAACTGCATTTTCTTAATCTCATCAATCTTCATTATCTCTACCATTGCATCGCCTACAACTAAAGAGAAATCGCTGTCCTCATTTTCGGGTAATACTAATTTGGCAAAGTCAGCACTATATTCTAACAAGTTTTTTACCCACGTCATTATATTACCGTAATACCATTGCATACCTAATGTACTTTGATTTATATTAGATTGTACTTGGTCTGCACTTTGGTAGTTAGCTTGGAAGCCCCTTGATTGAGCGGGTATATTGATAATATCGTTAATGTAGTTATCATAATATTGAATCATATCCAAATAGTACCTTACATTAGGGTCTAATGTCAAATCAATAGTATCTACTAAACTTTGTCTTTTGTTTAAATCATCTATATCCGCACCCTCTAAAACTACTATATTAGATTGTTTTAATTGTGAGATAATATCGGGAGCAGTTAATCCTTCGGGTAACTTGTTAGCATTGATAACATAAGATTTACCAATAGCCCTTGATGACATTTCCATCATCTTAGTAGCAAAAGCATCTTTTAAATCTTGGTATCTCTTTAACATACCAACAATACTTATGTTACTTCCAAGTATAGAGTTGGGGGTAACTATTCTATATTTTAATCGCTTTCTTGTTTTATCTAATTTGTTCCATACTTGCCCTTCGCTTACTTTGCAGTTGCGTAAAAACTTATTACCAATTAAATCTCCCTCTCGCAATACTTCAACCCATTTGCCATCCATCTTTTCTAAAGAACGCCATTGTCCTTTAACTACCATTATCTTAGGAACACCATTGTTTTCTGCCCACCAATAAAGACCATTTAATCCCGTATATGTATTGTATTGTCCCCACATAGAAGAAGATTTAGCCATAGTCTGCAATTCTTCAATCTCTTTTTCTGTCCATTCATAAGTATCTATTAAGTCGGGAACACTCATAGACCTTATACATCCCGCATAATCATCTTCTTCGTGTTGGTCATCACTCTTACTCATATCAACAATAATACCTTCGGGGGGTATAATGCGCCATTTAATCATACCGCCATGCTCGTAAACCTCAACAGCACCTACACCTCCTACGGCAATGTACTTAGCTACTTTTGTTATTAGGGGTAAGTACCTATTTGTTATTAGAATGTGTTTAGCTATTCTCTGATAAGCTATTTCCATTCCCTCTTGGAAGTCAATAATATATTTCTCTAACTCTTCTTGGGTTTTAAAGTCCCTATTAATAGGCTTAAACTCCATACCCGTTTGCATCTGAATAAGTTCAAAGAAAACTTTATGCTCCGCTTTTAGCCTAATAAAATCTAGTATTTCTTTTTTTGCAGCCACAGCACCCTTAGAGAAAGCTGTTGCACTAACAGTCTTCGGAAGATTGTCTAACGATTGTCTTACAACACCGTCAATATGGAGAAGTATTTTGTTTATATCTAATCCCCTGAACATAGGGAACTTTGTCGTTTGACCTTTAGCATCTTCTACGAAAAATGCGTAATCGGAAATCTCTTGCCTTCCAAATACATATAAAGCATTTTGTAAATAACTTGTTACAAATCTCGCATCATCGGAAGTGTTTGTAGCAGCGTTGGGAGTTCCCGTTTGATACAATTTTCTATTCCATTGCGTAGCTATAAATCTAAGATTGGCAAAGTATTGCTCATCGTCAAATTTTACTGCTTGTCTTGGTTGGATACTTATTACCCCAAAAAGGTCGCCCATGTTCGTTTATTTTTATGCAAATATAAATTAATTTTCAATTAAACTTTTAATTCCTTTTCATACCACTTAGGAACTAATCTACCCCCTTCCATTTCGTATTTAACGAGTTGTATTTTTTTTACAGTCTTTTCTTTAGTTTTTTGCCCCAATAAATCTCCCGTTCCGTAAGCATACAAAGCTGCCATAAAAGCATCAAGTAAATCCGCATTTTCTGTTTTACCTTTTGTCGCATCCATTAACAATTCCTTAAAATAAACCATGTGAGAGTATTTTTTAAAGTAAATGTTAGCTGCCTCTATCTGCCAATTTAATATTGCATCAGCCCTATAAAACCATAATTTTTTAGTATCTACCCACCCATTTTTGTTTATGTCTTTTCTGTAAAGAATATGTTTGCCTAATCCCTCGTTGATAAACATTTGTATTGCGTGTTCTCCCCCCGCATTATACTCTCCCATTATCTTTGCTTTACCATATTGGTTATAATACTTAAACAAATTAACTACTTGAATATTACCATGTTCTATGCTTTTAGGTCTTTCTAAGTATGTAGCTACGGGAGCAAATTGCATTTCAGAACTTGGGTCAACTCCTTTCATTACAATAGCAGCTAATTTAGAGTTACCATTTTCTGAACTTGTTAAATCAGATGTGCTTATACCATCATATCCAAATATGTATTCAATGTCGGGTTTAGGATGTTCTAATATTAAAATAGGACTAATATCTGTTGGCTCAACTGTTGCAGAATTTGCAATAGATGTTACTCTGTGAGGTACGGGTCTTAATTCTTGTTTTAATTTTGGCAGCTCTCTTATTTGAACATTTATTTTTTCAATAGCATATTCGTCAAACATACCCCCCTTACCAAATTCAAATATCTCGTCTATCGAAAGGGGGTTGTTTTTAATGTAGGCTCGTAATTGGCTTTTATCTTCTAACTTATCTAATTCATCCCTTCTATTTAATATTTCTTCTCTTGCTCTTGCATGGTCGCTATGTCCGTTAGTCATGTGCTTCCCGTAGGTAGCAGGAATAAATAATGTTCTTATTCTTAGTGCTTCGGCATTTGCCCATACATCAGCTATCCTTCTTACATCGTCAGGGCTAATCGTATCTTCCAATGAGCCGCCTGCCGCAAGCAAACCAACCATTCTATTTTGAGAGTGGTCGTAAAAACATTCTCTTGCGGAAGGTAAAAACTTCATTAAACGGGGCATTAACATAGCTTCATCAGCAAAACCATAAATAGCACCCATACCTGAAAAGTTTGTTGCAGCTTTATCACTTTCTTGCGTATCCCTACAAACAAATTCATTTTCAGAATATTTTACTTCTCCATCATCATTAATATATTTATATCCTAATTTTAAATACGATTCATTAGCAGTTTGATTTCTATTAATAATATCAGGTTTTAGAGTTGGGTGCATTTCATCTAATGCTATCATTGTTTTTTCGTTAAACAATGCTGCTAATGTTTTTTTATCCCTTGAGGTAGCTATACTTTTAGAATTTGGAAATACTCTTGCAAAATACAAAGGTAGTGTCATAAAGAAACTTGAAAGCCCTGCACCTCTTCCCTTATTTACCCATGCAATAAATCCATCATCCATACAACCTTGTGCGTGTTGCGACATTAAAACGTCTAAGTCCCTTGCAGTTGGATAGAAAATAGAACCCCTTACCCTATCTTTTAACTTTATCTCTTGGCAATAGTGGTACAACATACCATTAACATCTTGATTATAGCCTTCTGTCCAATACTTTTTTTGTTTTGCCCAATGTTTTTGCTCATCAAGTGTAGTCTTAAATACAGTTGGGTGCGGTGTTCGTGTAAATATCGGAGCAGGGTCTTTTATCTTGTCTATAATTGTTATACTCATATAGCAACAGTATTAGACTTATCCGCTTTCTTATTGGTAGTTATTTCGGGTTTTTGCAGAAAGAATGATTGCCCCTTCTCAAGTGCAGACATTATTTTGTCGCTATCCTTTGCTAATAGAAATATGTTTTTAGCAAAAGGGTCTTCGTCAAAGTCTAATGTTTTGTTTTTAATTTCTTTGGTAATATGTGAAACACCCTCTAAAAGCGATGTGTAGAAATCTGCGTGGGGCATACTCTCATACTTGAGTAGTTTATCCTCAAGTTCTTTAATTCTTTTATCCTTATCCATAAGGCAAAGATAATTAATTATATACTATAATTTCAATAGGGGCATTATTAAGAATTGAATTATCAAGTTGATTTAATGTTGAATTGTATGACCTAAGTTCTAAAATATTATCACTTTTTCTGTTTATTGAATATGTTCCTATTGAATCAAATGAAGTACTTCGTAAAATAAAACTTCCACTTCCACTTGGATTAAGTAAAAATAATTTAGAAGTAGTAAAAACACCTGTTAATGTACCATAATAAATTCCTTTATCAACAAAAGTCCAAACAATTCTTCCATATTTTGCCTCAAATGTATTTTCAAGTATAGTCATAGTAGGAGCAGATGTTCCAGATTGAGTAGCTAATGCTCTATATACTTTATAATTTGGCAAAGGCGCAAAAATTGAACTAAAATAAGATTTTAAATTATCTATTTGTACTGTGCTAAACGCTTTTTTGAATATTCCTAAACTCATGGTGCAAATATAATAATAAATTTTTACGAATTAGCAATAACATAATCTAAACCTTTATCCATTGGAGTATAATCCTCGCTCTCTATATTGATACAATAACCAACATAGTCAAGTAATATAGCATCAAATCCATTTGTTTCCGTAGCTTGTATCCCTAATTCTATTTCTTTAGAAACAACAGAAGATTTAGATAAAAATCTTTTTACGTTTTTATTTAACATAGATAATCTTAACTGCGGTGTTCTTGTTGCCATTAGGTATTAGGGTTTATTATGTTGTAATACTCTTGTATCTCATTAAGCAAATCTTGCATATATTGTAAATCAAAGTTATATTCTTGCTCTGCTGCAAAATCTACTACATTGTAGTTTGCAATAATTTTCAATAAATTGCTTTTAACTTCTTGAGGAGAATTTTGATTATTAGCTAATGCCTCTACATAAGTTTGTAGTGTTTGTAATGCTTGACTCGTTGTAGCAAAATATGTAGTACATGAAGATTCAAGCTTAGATAAAGTTGCTCCGTTAAGACAAGCTATATCAGTAATACCATCTAAAGGTATAACTTGACCCGATAAAACAACAACTTTATTAAAATCATTTGTTAAAATATAAGCATTTGAAGCTCCATTTACAATATAGGTGCCTTGAGGGGGTGTACTTAAATCACCATATTTTGTTGTAAATAATTCATATTTAAGAGTAAATACATTATCAGTAAAAACTGAATCGTTAGATGTGTTGCCCGTTTGTTCAAAACTAAATGAATTGTAGTCGCCACTTGAGGGAAGCCACGTTTGGTGTTCTCCATAAAAACCCGTTTCAGTTGCAGATTTTCCGCTTGGTAAAGTATAATCTATGGGAAAATAAATAATATCGCCTGCTGCATAAATGTAAATATAACCTAAATAAATTAAAGTTATTGCTGTATCCGCAGTATATTCAGTCCACGCTTTTAGTTTTGTTACGCTAGTTTTATTGTTAATAGAATTAACAGTTGCAAACATAAAACGAGTAGCGGTTACTACTGTGTTATCTATGTCATAAGTAGATGTATCGTAAACCTCTACTGATGTTAATATGTTTTCGTCAAAACTTATAATATTATTTGCTGTCATTTTATGATGTTAATGTACCTGTGTGTGATAAAATATACCATGTTGCTGCTGATGTTGCTTGAATCATAATGCCCCCTTGATTATGTTGGCCACGAGATAATATAATAGCAGATTCTCCATCTATTGTAGCTGAGGTAGGTGTTACTGTAACTGATGCACCTGAAGTGGTGTTTTTAACAAATAATATTTTGCCTAAATCGCCACTTGTTATCGTAGGTAGTGAAACATTTCCAGCGCAATACCATATATCGTAATCAAATGTTATAGAACCACTTGCTAGATATGTAAAATTACCCCCGATTTTATTACTAAAAGTATTCCAATCGGAAGAAGTCAAATAACCATTTGTACTTGTGTTTGCAACAGCCATGCTTATAGCAGGAGTTGCACCGCCCGAAGATACTATTGGGGCTGTGCCTGTAACGCTTGTTACTGTGCCTACATTAATTGAACCACCAAGACTTGTGCTTGTGCCGTTAATAGTAATTGCGCTATTAGTTAATTGAGAATTTCCAATTCCACTTAAAGCACCACCAATTGTTAAATTTCCGCTTGATGTAACTGTACCTGATAATGTTATTCCATTAACCGAACCTGCACCTGTAATGCTTGTTACTGTGCCATTGCCTTTCCCATTAAAAGTATTCCAATCGGTACTAGTCAAATAACCATTAGCACTAGTTGTAGCAGCAGGAATAGCAATAACAGGGGTAGCACCACCACTTGATGTTATAGGGCTAGTAGCCGTTACAGAAGTAACTGTTCCTTGCGGATTTGATGCGGTTGTAATACTAGTTACTCGACCATAAGTATCAATTGTAATTACGGGAATAAGAGTGCTAGAGCCACTTGTTCCTGCCGTTGCTATACCTGATGCAAGGTCAATTATTGGAGTTGCTCCACCTGTACTAGTTATGCGATTAGCAGTTCCACTTACAGAAGTTACTGTACCATTTCCTTTCCCATTAAAAGTATTCCAATCGGCAGAAGTTAAATAACCATTAGTGCTTGTGTTTGCTGCTACTATTGTTAATGCTCCCCCCGTTTTAACTAAAGGTGCTGCTGCTGTTACATAAGCATCTATTTGTGTATTTACTCTTGCATTGGTAAAATATAAATTTGTACCCTCCGCAATGTCTGTTGTTAAAAGCGTAACATCTGAACTTAAAGCTTTTCCGTTTACAGTCCTTGTTGTTAAAACTATACCCGTTGAATCTAAAGCTATTGTAATAGCTCCACTTGCATTTGTAATTACAATGTTACTACCTGCGGTTAATGTACCTAAAGCAAAACCCGTAGCTGTGCTTATCAAAAGTTTTCCATTAGCAAATGACCCCGTAAGATTAAGTCCCGTTCCCCCGTTGGCAGCAGGTAAAATTCCCGTAACATCTGCTGTTAAATCTATACTACCCGTTGATAGAACTCCCGTTCCTTTGCGTAAAATACCATTTGTAAGACCATTAATCCCATTAAGATAACTTAGCTCAGTAGTATCAATTGTAGAACTTTCTATTATTGAACCACCACTACTTACCATTACTTTGTTATTGGTTAAAGCAGTTGTACTATTTGTTCCCCCTTTAACAACACTAACTGTGGGCAAATCATCATTAACCAATGCTCTGTAAGAAGGAGAACCCGTTAAGCCATCAGGACTTGCTAATACTCTATTTCTTGTTATGCTTCCAACATCTGAAACAGTTATTGTTGATGATGATGCCCCGTTTGAAACAGTAGCATTTATAATGTTTGAATTGTCTGTTATTATAACGCCCGTTAGCGTTCCCGAACCCTCTCCTTTGGAGTTTACGGCTGTTTCAAGT
>Ga0114958_10002375_pt1 | contig 14147 bp, 27 predicted proteins | sample C_130208_EF_Meta_FD_89577 | JGI IMG/M metagenome (GOLD analysis project Ga0114958, IMG submission 89577) | Freshwater microbial communities from Lake Croche, Canada to study carbon cycling - C_130208_EF_MetaG | ecosystem: Environmental > Aquatic > Freshwater > Lake | place: Lake Croche, Canada... | reverse complement strand
CGCATGGTCACCTGTTCTTTAGGCTTTTGGGGGAGAACCTAACCCGGGGGGTGGGGTCTTATCGGGTTTGCCGCCCCCTGCCCTGCATCGGGTGGGTGGATGCCCCATCTTGCTGTGGCTCATGTTGGCGCGGCCTATCCGGCTGCGGCTGCGGCGGCATTGAATGCCAAACGTGTCGGAGAACTCGCAGGCGTATTTGCTCATGGTTGCTTTGCTCACCCCCAGCATCTCTCCCACTTCCTGAAACGTCTTGTCTTCAAGCAGGTCGGGACGCAGCACCGCAGTCATGGCTGCGAAGCGGGTGAAAGCGGCGTGGGTTATCTTTGGCGCGCCTCGTTTCCATGACCAGTCCAACAGGCGGCGGATGACCTGCGTGGCCAGCACCATCGGATCATCTGAAGGTGTCGCCTGCTCCGGTATGTCATCGATGCACACGGCGCGCTGTTCATCGGCCCACCTATCATGCTCGGGGATATCCCGGTGTCCGTAGTTGTTATCTTGCTCCCTCCAGTGGACCCCCTTTGAAATTGCAGATCTGTGCCCTTGCAGGAACTTATTCCGGCAAGGACCGCAGACGCCGCGCACCAGCATCTCGGCCGCATTACCGCACGCTGGACAATGCTTTTGGATCCGGATTTTCTTTTGTGTCATGTTGGTGTTGTATTTGATCCCGTTCCGCAAATTGAGCGTATGCGGACAGGTCAATGTAATTATCGGGATGATAAACCAATGCCGATCGTTGAACCTTGAAACTCACCATCATCAACTCTACAAGGTAGTTTGGCAGCGGGTGATCCAAACGCAACTGGTAATGCTGCTGAATAATCCCCGTCCAACTTAGTCCTATGTTTGAATGGCTAAGGCTTGGATCGCCATATACTTTCCCTCGCTCCTGTATGGTCGATTTAATCAAGTCTTGATTCATTTCTCCCTCCATAACTTCAACACAACAAAAGTCCCAATCAGAAACAAGACGGAATAATAAAGGTGGCTCGTCATAACCGGCTTACTTCGATGACGATTTCCTCCGCTTCGGATTTTCCGACTTTCTGCTGGCGCGTCTGGATGCTGACTTGATCCGGCGCGTCGCCAGGGATGACTCCAGCGTATCGGCAAAGGTCAACATGGTATTTGGGGCACAAGTTGTCTTCGTCGAGCAATCGGCCGCGGCGGCTCGTAACGCGGACAAAAAATCTTTGGCTATCGCATCCTTTACCTTTTTTCGCTGCCAATGCCCGAGGCCGAGCAGTTGATTCCAACTGGGCAATCGCCCTGGTATTGTCAGCCGAAATATTGGCTCGGATGAAATCGGCGCTGGCTCCGGGAAACTTTCGTGTAAGTTCGTCTGCATTCATTCTTCCTCCTCGTCGATTGTTTGCATTAAAATTTCGGGGTGGCAGTTGGAGCAGTCCATTGCCCCGCAAAAACGGTCCGAGCATCGAAACCGGTTTCGATACCTGGGCGATTCGTCGGCGTAATCGGCCGGATCTTCGTTGTGATCTGTCATATCTCAATCCCCTTCACCTTTGCCAATGCAATGACTCGTTGTTGCCATGTAGAATTGGCCGCTTGAAACAAATCTGCGTTACAGATATCGCCCCAACTCCATCCATTTCCTTTATAAATTCCGTTTAATTTCATTAATTCTTTGGCGTAATTATCACGTTGTGAATATTCACCACCATGCTCGCCGGAATATTCACACAACGATTTTTCCACCAACCAGCACAGGTGCAGGAGTTCGGTGTCGAAATAAATACCAGCCAAGTTATCTACTAAATAATTACCATCAAAGTAAATTATATCCGGCAACATCTTTGCCAATGCCGCCTTGAGCTGTTCATTGGTGTAGTTCATACCTCAATCCCTTTCACTTTTGTTAATGCCACAACACGGTGTTGCCATGTGGCGTGCGTAAAATTGATCGGAAATATAGACCGAGATGAAAGCTCTTCAAAAGCATTTTTGAATTTATTCCACTCATCAGATGTTAATGTCTGCTCCACCAGATGACACACATGTAAGAGTTCTGTGTCGCTAACACTGCGGCATAAACCAGCATACGAAGGCACTCGCCAGTATAGTCCGTCCGCTCCCCGCGGTGATTGATAACACAATGTCTCCGGCAGCATCTGTGCCAGTGCTTGTTTGAGTTGTTTTTCGGTGTAAGTCATATTTTTGTTCGCTTTCTCTTGTATCTGCAATCGATACGCAACATTCCTGTCCTTCGCCGCAGCGCATTCCAAGACCAGTTCGGCATAGAGTCGTTTCAGTTCTGCATACGATGGTTCATCTGCCTGGCTCATTATTTCGTTTCCTCCATCATTCTCATTCGGATCTTCCACAGGGCGCTGATCTCCAGTTGATCCACCAATCGCCGGGACATCCCCATCGCCGCGGCGACTTGTTTCTGAGTCAAGACCGACGGCAGTTGCGATCGAATCGCGTTAACGATCTCGCGCCGCCTCCTGTGTTCCGTCATGTGATCTTGCGGCATCACGACAATCCTTTGCGCGACACCATCCCGTCGAACCCGAGCCCGTTGTCTTTGGCTGGGGTGTACGTTTTCCGGGTGGGTTTGCCGTGGAGCAATCCCCAGGCGCAGGGGCAGGGGATTGAGCATGTGTGAGGCTCGCGCCGGGTGGTCGTGTAAGACCGGCCGCAGATTTCGCATTTTCTAATGGTCATGGGCTGTTGTTATTTTTTGCGTTTGAGTTTCCGAATTTTCCCCGCGCTGGTTTTCCCTTGCCGTCGTCTCCAGACGAGCATGTAAGCCCGGCGCTTAACGGCCAGGGCGGCCGCGGCCACCCTTTGGCGCTCCAGCTCCTCGGCGGACGGCGGCGGCACTGCCGGCGGAAAATGCATGAGCGGCCGCTTCGGGCGCGCATCCGCCACCGCGGCAGGGCATCTCGCCCACGTCACGGACGGATCTTTGGAAATCCTCCCCTCGCACAGATCTCGGACGATCTGAAGTGCGGTTTCCGCCGCCGGATTGGTTGTTGCCGATGCCTTCTTGGTCTTCATGGGTGGATTTTGCTTTTGATCCGCAGCACTCCATCGCTCCAGCCGTCTTGGATCTCCAGCGTCCGGCGGACAAGTCGGGTGGCGTGGAGTGTGGTCGCATGGTTTTTGCGTCCGAAAAAGGATGCGATGGACTTCAAAGTGGCTCCAGTCGTCTGCCGGATGAGCGCCATGGCAACCTGCCGGGGCCAGACGATGTCGGGCTGCCGCGTGAGTCGGAAAAGGTCTTTTTTCGAGATCTTGTATTCCATGGCGACCAAGCGGCAGATTGCCTCGGCTTTCGGGCATCTTTTGGCGGTGGATTTACGGCCTTTTGATGTCGCGCTGATGGCAGTTGAAAAGACCCCAACCGATCCCCAAGAGAGGTTGGGTCTTTCTACTGCCTGCTCCTTGGGCTCAAGGTTCATACCCTTTATAGAGGTGAGCCTTTGAGCCTTAAACATCGTTTTTCCTCCAGTAACCCATTGTGGCATGGCCAATTAGGCCTGATTCGGAGAGCCTTTTTAGATAACGTTTAACACTGGACTCGGAGCAACCCAGTTGCTTGCCTTTTTCGACCAGGTCCTTCTCACGGGTTGGCTTCTCGGTGAGGTAGTCGTCAATAAACTCCTTGTCCGTCATTTTCTTGTTTTTGGACTGGGGCGTCTTGAGGCTTTCGGGGTTCAACTCCGCATCCACGGTCATCAGTGGAAAATCCCATCTCACCACCACCTCGGGGGCTTTTGGCAGGTTGCGCAGGATGCTGGTGACCGTGTAACAGTCTTCCTCCTCATGCGGGGTCATTACCAGGATGGCGTCAGGATCTCGCACCCACGCCCCGGCCCCGCTCATCCGGTCCATCGCGGCCTTGGTGGTGGAATCCCCCTTGGCAAAGTGATGCGCCACCACCACAGCCGCCCCGCTCGACTGCGCCAGCCCTTCCAGCTCGTTCATCAGATCGGCAATGTCGCCGTTCGCATTCTCATCCCGGTCGCCCAGCACCTTGTAAGCCGGATCCAAAATGATCAGCCCAAACCGCCCCTGGCGCAGTTGCTCCTCCAGCGCCGGCCGCATCACAGTCAGATTGGCGTTGCGGCCGCGCAGATTCCAAAAATGCAGGTTGTCCCCCAACTGCTTGCACTCCGGCCGGGCACAACACAGCGCCTTCATCCGGCTCTGGATCGCCCAGCCCTGAAGCTCAAAATTGACATACAGCACCTCGGCTTGCGCCGTCCGGTGGCCCCACCACGGCTGCCCGCTCGCCACGCTCATCGCCAGATCCAGCAGGCACCAGCTCTTGTTGCTCTTGCTCGTGCCGCCCAAGATCATCTTGCACCCTTGATGCAGCACCCCATCCACAATCTGCGGAGGGACCGGGATGTCCACGTCGATCAACTCGCGGAAACTCATGATCGACGGCAAAGGCGGCGGCAGCACCCCCAGCGCCACGGCCGGGTCGATCTGGTCCAGGGGAGAGAGTTCAGTGTAATTCATGATGGCTTCATCCAGATCAGCTTTTGCAGTTTCCCGTTCCGATCCGCCCCAGGCACGCGCACCGGCTGGCTGTAAGTGAACAGCTTCGGGTCGCAGCCCAGCACCGTGAGCGTCGCCTTCAGCCGGGTTTCCCACACCTTGCTGCGCGGCGCGTCAAACCACCCGTGCAAACTCTTCCCGCCAGTGTCGATCACCGCATGGATGCGGTATTTCAGCTTCACATGGAGATAATGGAAAATTGCCCCCACCTCGTCCTTTGGCAGGGTGTCGCTCTCCACCACCAGAAAACGGGTGCCGTTGCAGTTCTCATTGGTCCGGCTGTAGCTCCCCTGCTTGAACGACGAGCCGCAGGTGAAGTTCCCCATCGGCCCGATGTCATACCATTCCCCCACCGTCCGGAAATGGGTCGCGTGCTCCGGCTTCCCCGAATTGTAGATGTCCCCGATCCACAGCCGGGCATGCGCCGGCCAGATCTTCAGCCACGTCCGAAACTGGTCCTCGGGGCTGCGATGCAGCACCTTCACCTTGCTTTCCTCAACGATGGTGTCGTAGGTCCAGCGGAATTGGGCGAAAATCTCGGCCTTCATCTCCTCGGTCTTCACCTTGATCGTCTCCAACGTGGTCTGCTCGTTGCGGTCCCGACCCTCGGCCTTGGCCGTGGCCACGATCACGTCCCGCGTCAGGATCTGGCCGCTGGACTGGAGCACGTCCCCCGAGCGCAGCACCCGGCCGCCCGGCATCGTAATCTGCCACGCCGCCGCGCCCAGAGCCCGGCGCAGTTTCAGGTTGGCCGCGTTCACCAGCGGCGTGCAGGTGGAATGAAAACAATGCACCGTCGGCGCTCCGTCCACATTCACGCGGCAATCCTTCTTCCCGGTCCGGCTCGTGTGCAAGGCCGCGCCCGGGCATTGGCAAAACCCGCTCACCTCGGTCTGCCAATCGATGGCTCCAAGCACCTGCTGCGCGCAATGGCGGGGATCGGTCATACCGAGGCGAGATTCAGGTTGCGGGCCGTCTCCTTGCTTTGCACCGGCTGCCGGCGCTGAAGCATGGCCAGCTTGTTGGCAATCCGCTCCAGCGTCCCCTCATGCCGCCGGCGGTCTTCCTCTTTCATCATGTCCGTCCTGGTATTGGTCCCCAGCACCAGCGCCCGCTTGAACGCGTCCATCGCCTGGTGCTGATAATTCTCCATCACGCACCGGTTGGCTTCAGCCTGGACGATCACATATAGCGCCCCTTTTTGACCTCGGCTGGTCATGTGGAACCCGTGAAACTGAAGGGCGCGGTTGATGCGCGACACATCCAGCCCAAAACTCATGGTGTCGGCCGGTGCCTTAAGAAACTCCTCAAACCATTTCGTCTCGTAGACCTTGCCGTAGTCCACGCCGCCCTCGATCATGGCCTCGTAACAACTTTTCCAAAGCGGCAGCTTCACCAGCTCCGGCTCCTGCGTTTGAATTGATTCCATAATGTTTGTGTTCATTTTTTGTAAAACTGCTGCCCGCCGTTTCCGACGGGCAGTGATGGTTTGCCTTGCCTGGCCCCGCCATGCCGGGCCATGCCTTGCCTCGCCGGGGTTCACCGCGCCAAACTTCTGCCCTCTGTCTCCAAAGGGCAGTGGGTTTAGCTAGGCCTCGCCAAGCCTAGCCAGGCCATGCCCGACCGAGCCTTGCAAAATTCAAAAATTAAAGACTTCCACGGCGAACCGCCCAAACTTCGGCCGCCAATCGCCAAGCCCCACCAGCGCACCGGCGTCCTGCATGGCCTTGATCAAGTCCTTTGCGTTCACAATGGACTCTTCGTAATCCACCGAAAATTTCAGCGCCCACCCGGTCGGGATCATGGGGCGCACCTTGATGACGCGGGATTGGTTGATAACAACCCCGACGCGCAGGGTGAACTTGGGATCGGCATACATCTTGTCCTTGGTTTTGGGGGTTTCGCACTCCAGCGGGATGATCGACTCGGCGCAAAACACCGCCGCCTGCACGTCCTTGCCAATCCGGCTTTTTTGCGCCCCCATCTGGATGCACCTCTCAATGTTGTCGGATGGAATGATGGGACCTTTCAGATTGTCGCTCCAATACAGCGAGCCCATCCATTCCAAGCGGTTTTGCTCTTCGTAATCCGCCTCCGTCATCTTTTTTGTGCCCTTGCTTCTGATTTCCTTGCTCTTCCAGACAAAGGGATTGGTCGGATCCGCCATCAGCCCGTTGTGCATCAGCAGCGGGCGGATGCCTGTCCATTTTACGCTCAATGTTTTCATCGTTTTTTTTTGTGTCTGTTGTTTTTTTGGTTCAGCTAACTTCTGCGCACTCTCATCAAATGCGCAGTGGGTTAGCCTTGCCTAGCCGTGCCGTGCCGCGCCGTGCCTTGCCGGGCCGGGCCAAATTCAAAAACTCATTTCCGGTTCGCAAAACGCCTTGGCGGCGCGCAGGAAATCATCCGGCCGGGCAATCGCCGCCTTGGCCACCGCGGCCGGCAACTGCGAGAGGTTCGCCGCCCCGTATTTAGCCTGGATGAACACCAACACCGTCTGCTCGTTGGTTGCGTTCCCGCCAAAGAGCTGGTGCAGCCGTGTTACCGTCTGCACCGTGATCCGCCCCGTGGTGGTGGTGGTGAGTTCCATGGGATCGTTCATAAAATCGGCGTGTAGTTTTTGTCGATGGTCCAAAGCGTGTGGGCCGCCTTGAACGCCTCCCACCCCTGCTCAATCTCCAATTCCTCCCACAAACATTCATGCGGCTCGCTTGGCGCCAGGGAATTGATGACCAGATTCATGCAGCGCATTGGGGTTCCGATCGCATGTTTGTAGGCGGCCAACTGGTAGCACCACGTCTTGTAAGGCTTGAACTTGGCGGGCTCCTTCAACTTTGTGGTTTTGATGTCCACCAGGGTGAGCCCGTAGGCGTGGTGGTCGATCAACAGATCCGCGGTGCCGGCATAGCCGGGGGTTAGCTTCACCAGCGTCCGCTCCGTCCAAATGCGGCGGACGCAATGCGCCGTGAACCAGCTCCGATACTTGTCCAGCGTCTCCCAGTGCGCCCCCGAATAATCCACCACCCCGTCTTTTGCCACCTGTTCGGCCCCGTGATGGATCGCCGTGCCAAACTCCGCGGCGTTGTCCCGCGCCGAATGGCTGTCCTCGGCCACCCGCCGAGCAAAATCGTCCAGCGATTCCCCATCCACGCGCGGCAGCGTCAGCGCGGCAATCACCGCCTGCTCCTGCATCCACGAAATCAACTCCGGTTTGGCGATCACCCCGAGAATATTCGTCACGCTGGGCAGGAGGTTCAGCTTCCGGGCGTCCCGCAGCGTCGTCCCGCGGGGCGTCCCGTCCTTGGCCGACGGCACCGTGTGCACTGCGGTGCCGTCCGCCGAATACCAATGCGAGGAATCAGGAGCGTAAAGTTTCATGGAATAATCCCTTGTCCGTCATCCTCCACCTCAAAAACCGACTTCCGCGTCAATGGGCGTGTCCAACGCCGACGCGGCGGGTGCCGCCGTGCTTTTGGACGGAGCCGCCTTCGGCGCGGCCACCCCCTTCGCCGGCGCGGCCTGCGGGATCGGCGTGGCCGGAGCCAACCCGCCGGATTCCTTCGCCTTCCATTCCTCAATCCGCTGGCGCGCCTCCGCCGGCGAGTAATGCCCCGAAATTGTCAGTTTCTGCGTCGGCTTGCTCACCGCGTCGATGTTGGCGAACTTTTTCCCCATCAGGTTGTCCGCGTGCGAGATCACCAACGTGCAGTTCGCGCCGATCAACTTGCCCAAGTCCACCTCCTCATTCGGCAGCACCGGACGCCCGCGCCATTTGCCCAGAAACTCCGTGAGCTTCGCCTTCGGATGCAGGCTGGCCGTGAACTTCTTGCTGATCGTGCAGGGCTTCCCCTCCGCCATGGCCGTCGTCTCAAACGTCAGCCGCAACTTGTTCGCCGTCTTCGTCTCCCCCTGAAACGTCGACGTCTCCAGTCCCAGATCGATCAGATCCACGCAGATCGCCGGGAAAATCCCTTCCGGATGCAGGGTGTAACCGCTTGTTTTTGATGTGAGTATCATTGGTTTTTTTTGTTGTTTGGTTTCTCTGTAAAATGTCCCGACGAGTTCAGCCGATGCGGGAAAGAAGATTGCGCTCATAAACGCAAAAACCGCATTTGCTGATGATTCGCCGGGCAAGTGAAAAAGGTGCAAGGGACTCCTGCTGGCGTGCGGGCGGGTTCCAACGACCGGACTGGCCGTGTGCCGTTCCCTAAACACGCTTCGTGACGACACTGGCCTGCCGCAGGTCTATCCCCCACCAAAATCATGTCGTTTTCTCCGTCTGAACGATGCCCGCGCTGGCCAGCATCTCCTTGTCCGCGATTGCCAACAGATCCGAGGCGATCCTGCGGATCTCCACCCAGTCCGGTGCCGGCTGCGCCAGCTCTCTCTGGATGTTTTCCACGGTCCACGACATCAGCGAGGCGCTCATTTCCTGCGTTGTCTCCGGTTAAACGTCCACGCATCCACCAGCACCATCAGCACCGTAAGAACCGCGGAGATGGCGAACGCCACGAAAAAACCGTCGTCGGTGATATTCATTTGTAAAACGTGATCGCGCCGATGGTCATGACCTTCACAGCCCGGATCTTCCGGAAATAATCCGCGTCAGCCGGACACCCAAAATACTTCGCCCCGCCGGTGATGTCCCGCTGCGCGCTCTCGCGCCATGCCGCCAGCGCCCGCGCCAATGTCTTGGCGGACGCCTTGGCCACACACGGGTTGCTGATCCCGTAAATCCCCTGGCTCGACCCACCCCGATTCCGGATCACGCAGCCAATGGCCACCTGCGCGGCCGCCGGCTGGTTCCCCGCTTCCCCTACGATGCACGCCACGGCCTGCGCCTCCGTGATGCGTTTCACCGTGGCATGAGTCGCCCGGGCGGACACGATCAGCCCGAGCACAAGATTGGTGATAAGTAAAAATCGTTTCATTAGTGGGTTTGTTTTGCGATGAAGGCCGCGAGGTCTATTTCTCGGATCCGTTTGGTCCGATAACCAAAATGGACCATCTTGAGCTTTCCCCTTCGGACATTGCGACGAAGCGTTTCCCTGTGGATTCCAAGGCGTTTGCACACCTCGTCCAAAGTTAAGAATTCCGAACTCATAATTTGATCTCCTTTCCGTATTTTCCGATGGCAATCTCGATCACGCGCACCTGGGAGATATGCTGGCACACGGCGATCCGTCGGATCGCCTTCGCAAACTCCGGCCTGAACCGGAACGCCATCATCACCGACCCGTTTTTGACTTTTCCCGCAGACCGACTTGCAGCTTTTTTTAGACTCATACTGTTACAACTCCGCGCGGCGTGCCCCGCCGCAGCAGACGTATAGCCTAGCTCTACACTATACAGCAAGAAAAAAAATTGTTTTTTTAAGAGTGATGCTATACGTTGGCTTTCGGGGATGCGGCAAACATTGACAAAAACGAGTCAAATATTTTATGAAAACCAAGCAGAAAAACTTCAGAATGACTCTTCAGTCCGTTGAGTTGTTGGACGAATTAAGAAAAAAATTCGGAGTCACAGACACCGAGATTGTCGAGTATGCGATCGCCAGGTATGCGCGCAACTTGGGCCTCGACGCCGACAAAGCCACCGCCCTGCTTGTGAAACAAATTGGAATGGTGATTGGTTCCGAAGTCGAAAAAGCTACCCCCCCCCCCCAGCAGTCGACGTGCCAGCAAAAAACAAGCGTGCGGGCAGCCGGACGACGTGACCGTGGAGCAACTCAGCGAGCTGATTAAACAGGTCGGGGTGGAATTTGCGGAGGAAGAGCTGCGGAAAATGCGCGAAGAAAATTAAGACGATTCACCATCCTGCGGTTCAATTCGACCCGTTCCGCACGGGTCAATCCCTTCAATCTATCGATGCAACACTTTGACATAGATCCCTCGAATCGCCACAAATTCACTTCCCCCGTCTGCCATCCAGCCGTGCAAACAAAAAGCCAAGCCGGACCCCCAGATGAGGTTCTGGAATAAATGATGGCAGAACCTAAAACGCGCGCCATCTACAAAAGTGTAGAGGCTCCCCCCAACAACCCCGCTTTGGACCCGATCATGAACTTTTACATCCTTCAAAACAACGAAACCCAAGGCCCCTACACCATGGGGCAGATCCGTTCCATGTGGGACTCCGGCGCCATCGCCAGCGAAGCCCTGTTCTGCCGAGAAGGCGATTCCGCCTGGCAACCGCTTAAACACGAACTTGAGCTGCCACCCGCGGCGGCGTCCTCCTCTGAAGCGGCCGCCCAAACAACCCAAACGCAGCCCAAAGACAAGCCGCCCACCATTTTGAAGCGCACCCTGACAATCCTGTTTTCAACCGTGACCGTGATCTGTTTGGGAATCGTCATCAACGCCTTTGTAAAAAACGCGGTCACTCCCACCATCTGGGGAATTATCGTCATTGGGCTGACGGCCTTGTTGTGTTGGGTGGTGTGGATCTGGCCGTCAAAAGATCCGGAAAGAATCTGCACCAACTGCGGGCATGTTGGAAAGCCGGTTTCCCTGACGTCGGGGAGTTTTGTGATGGAGATAGCTTTGTGGTGCTTCTTTTTGATGCCGGGGCTGCTCTATTCGTTGTGGAGAATGACGACGCGGAAGCAAGGCTGCCCGAAATGCAAAGATGTGAGCCGTCCGATGGCGACGAAAGACACGCCGGTGGGCCGGTCGTTTTTGGATCGGCAGAGGTGAAGAAAAGTTTAGCGAAAGTGATGCGTTTTCCTAAGTGGTTAGTATTGAGGCATCTGCTTTACGCTCATAACCTGAAGGTCGTAGGTTCAAATCCTACCCCCGCAACCAATTCTCCAGCACTCAAAACACTCGGCAAGTGCCGCTTTATTGGCTTTTTTACCGATTTTTACCCGTTCCAACCCCTTTCCTCCTCAAAACCAATTCGCATCCATTTCTTGCCATTCTCCACCCTTTGCCACACTTTCTGTTTAGCCAAGTTTAGCCAACCCAATGCCCAATCATGCGAACGATTAAGGAAAGAGCCTGCGTGAATCATGGAAAACCCCGCTGGCGCGTGGTCGTGCCTGCCGATTGCGCCCCCGATGGCAAACGGATCCTGCGTTATTTCGTCTCCAGAGCCGATGCAAAGGATTTTGTGGCGGAGCTGAACCGGTCCCGAGGCGGCGCGGTGGCGTCGCTGGTCGGTCTGTCGGCTGCCGTCCAGGAGGCTTGTCACCGGGCGGTGCGCGTCTTGGGCGATCACGCCCACCGGATGGACGAGGCCGCGGCCATGTTTCTGCGTCATCTCAATCAAACGCCCAAGGAGGTCATTACCGTGGGGGATGCCGTCAATCGATGCGTCACCGCCAAGGCGCAGGCGGGAAACCGCCCCAGATCCATCGCCCAGCTCAAACATTCTCTTGGAAAGTTTGCCTTGATCCACGGAAACGCCGCTTTGCATACGGTGACTCCGGAGATGATCGATTCTTACCTGGACGGCACCGGATGGGCTCAAGCCACCCGCCGCAGCGCGGTGACGGATCTGAGGACGCTGTTTTCGTTCGGGATCAAACGCGGATGGGTGGAAAAAAATCCGGCCGACCAAGTTGAAAAACCGCAGTTTGAGGACAAACCGCCGGAGATTTTGTCGGTGTCTGATTGCCACAGCCTGATGGCCACTTGCCAGGCGGCGGATCCCGGGCTGGTGCCGTATGTGGCGCTCTGCTTGTTTGCCGGCATCCGCCCCGCTGAGGCGGCGAAATTGGTTCCAGAAGACCTGCTTCCCCAATATGTTCAGGTGAGCGCGGCGAAGTCGAAGACCCGGGCCCGCAGGTTGGTGAAGATCGCCCCGAATCTGTCGGAGTGGCTGGCGCTGGGGGGCGGTGAAATGCCTCCGTCGAATCTGCGGAAGAGGATGGAATCGGTTCGGAAGGCGGCAAAGGTGCAATGGTCGCATGATGTGATGCGGCATTCGTTTGCCTCGTATCATCTGGCAGCCCACGATTCAGCGGACAAGACGGCGCTCCAGATGGGCCACACCTCCACGCAGATGCTGTTTGCCCACTATCGAGAGCTGGTCACTCAAGCCGCAGCGGAAAGGTTTTGGGCCATTCGGCCTACACCCCCGCCAGCCCTTCAGGATCCCTGAAGGTGTCGGAGAGTTTTTCAGCGGCGTCCCGGCGGCGTTCCAATGCAATGGCTTCCTGAAGCAGGTGCTCGTCTTCGAGAATGCGCAGGGCGTGGGAGGCGGCGACGTTGCTGAAGATCTTGCCTTTCACTCCTTCCATGACCAGGGCGTAGGGAATGCCCAATTCATTTAACCAATGAAGCGTCCGCCCCATGAGATCGGCGCTTACGGCGATCTGGGCTGCGCTGGGTTTTTGGGAATTGAGCTTTTTGGGCATGGCTTGATTGTTTCCGGGTGGGTCTATAGGCGGTTGTCGGCCGCCCCTGGTATCCGCGTTTGTTGACTCTCTCGACCTGCCCGCTTCGTTGCATGAGTTGAATCTTGCGACGTGCGGTGCTGTAGGAAACGCCAGTGGCGCGGGCGGTCTCATCCACCGTCTTGGCGGTGTCGTCAAACTCGATGACCGGCCAAAGCCCGGCATTGATCCCTGTTGTCCAATGAGTGTTCATTTGAATTCCACGATGTCGCTGGGCAAAACCCATTTGCCCTCGATGCCCTCGGCCTGCCACACATGGAAATCCCCGGTGCGCTCGTTTAGAACCCCGTAGGCGAAGCCGTGGGCCTGGCGGAGTGTGTTGGGGTTGCGGCTGTTATAGCCCATGTCCAGCGCGCACAGGCAGCCGATGTTGCGCGCCACCCGGCGGTCCAGCCCGCCGACGGCGTGTTGGTCGATGACGTGGGTGTGGCCGAAGAGCGCGCTGCCATACACCAAGGCGGTCTGCCGGCTGGCATAAATGCCGCAATGGAAGCCGTGCATGATCTTGAGGTTGCCAAGTTTCAAAATGCCGTTCCGCTTGTGGTAGGGCAGGATCTTGGTTTTTTGTTTTCGGCAGGCGGCTTCAATGTCCAATACGCCCTTGGCGGCGTAGTCTGAGACGACGCCGTTGTCGCTTTCGGCGAGGTCGTAGAGTCGCTGGTCGTGGTTGCCCAGAAGGAAATGTTGCGGGCGGAACTGTTCGAGCCATGCCATGCCGGCATCAAAATCCTCGCTCATGCTTTCGCGGCGCTCCTCCTCCCCTGCCCCCTTGCGGATGGAACGGAAGTCCCAAAGATCGCCCGCGAAGACGCGGATGTCGGGTTGAAACGCGGCAATGAAGCCGGCCAGGACGCGCACGGCGCCCGGGTCCTGCTTGTCGCCGTGGAGGTCAGACGCGACGATGAACTTTTTCCACCCGCTCATTTAGTTTGGGGTCTGCATTCACCGCGACGGCCACCGCGCAGAGATCTCGGGAAAGATGGGCGACATTGTGCCAGTTCACAGGCTGTTTCTCGGTGAGTTCAGCGGTGATCTGGATGAGTTTTTTCCGGGCCCGCATTTCTTGTGTTGTCATCACGTGGTTTGAGTGATCACCCAAAAATCAGATGCCAGGTTTGGATTGACGATGTAATCGTAGGGGATGGCAAAATACCCGTGCTGACCCCAGTTGCAGCCCCAAGAGTTGCGGCCAAAAAACTCCTTGTCGGCCTCGTTG
>Ga0114958_10002373_pt1 | contig 14148 bp, 8 predicted proteins | sample C_130208_EF_Meta_FD_89577 | JGI IMG/M metagenome (GOLD analysis project Ga0114958, IMG submission 89577) | Freshwater microbial communities from Lake Croche, Canada to study carbon cycling - C_130208_EF_MetaG | ecosystem: Environmental > Aquatic > Freshwater > Lake | place: Lake Croche, Canada... | reverse complement strand
GCATCTCTTTCGAAAAGCCGCGAAGCTTAGATTGACTCGAATACATGACTGCGCCCACGGCCACCAAGAATACGAGCACACCCGTCGCCACCCAAATTACAGGGGCACTTGCGTGAATAGCCCAACCTAAGGCACACAAGGCAAACACCAAACCAAACAGTAGCGCGTACATCCGCTTGGCGACCCAGACTGAAACTTCGCTGCCTACATTTTGCACGGCCATTTCTTACATCCTCTGTACCTTAGGGGTAAACCTTAACAGCGATCAGCCCAACACTGACCAATGTGCGAAGCAATAAATGAAAAGCCGCTCGAGCCTTGCACGAATTGGAAACCAATTGCACGAAATGCACGACTCAACAGCAAAAATTCACAAGCACGAAGAACTTTTTTTCTCGACCGTGTTGCGCGGGCAAATCTTAGTGAATTGAATCCTTTGAAGCCTTTTGCTGTAATACTCTTTCAGGAATTTCCCAAATGACAAGTTTGGGTGGCGTCTTTTTAAAAGCCACACTTGCAAGGTAAGCGTTCATTGCACCCGAAAAGTCGCCGCCATTACGCGCAAGATTCGCAATCTTGGCGCCCACCTCTTTCTCGATGAACGGCACAAAGTTTGAGGTACGCGAAAAAGAAGTCCCGATCACTACAACATTGGGTAGATCCGTATCGCCAAACAGATCGTCGGTTTGTGTGCTTGACCCTGACGCTGCACCAGCCGCACCCTTCGTACGATTTTCAACTTTGAATGTTGTCTCTTGTGCCATATCCTGTGTGGGTTGCAGCGCATCTGGTAACCATTCAACGCCGGCCAGACGAATCAAATCGCCTGAGCGATTGCTTTGAACGCGTTGATCAATCAACAAGACTTGCCCTGGGCTAGCCGTAATCCTTAAACGTTTTACTTCGGCGCTGACAGCCACTGCCGCAGCTTCTGCGCCCTGCTCGGTCCAATGCGAGTCAGACTTTAAAAATGCGGCCGTATTTTTTTGTTTAAACGAAGTTAGCGTGTCTGTCAGATCTAATGCGTCAACACCCGCCAGCCTGAGTTCGCTCACCCAGTCGTTCGCCCGCTGGGCATAACGTTCAGGACGGTGCAATCTACCCAACTGTGAGGCTTCGATTCGCGTTTTGTCTGGCACTACGACCACCAACAACTTAATCCCTTTTGCCATCAACAATTTTTGAACAGTCAGCACGTCTTTTTTTCGTTGAGCTGAATTAAATATTGACTGCTCATGCACTGTGAGTTCGTCGCCAAGAAAAAGCCACCCCGGGGCGCCTCTGCGCACACGCGGCCCTAAGTCGCCCGCGACGAGCCAACTGATGCCGCGTTCGATTCGAGCGGCATTTGAGGGCACGGGGGCATCGGCGAGCGCCAACGCAAAAGCTTGAGACACATCGCCCTTTAAAAATGGCGACCAAGACACCCCATTTGGAAATAAATCAAGTTTTTCAAAGCTTGTGGCGTACAAAGTCGAGAACAAGCCAAACACAATAAACAGCGCAAAGCATGCGCCCGCTAAAGGGCTCGTCTGACGATCACGTACTGTAATCGGTTTAAGGCCAGACTCTGGTGGGATATAGGGCTTGGTCATCAGAATTGAAAATACAGAAAGGGGACCGCACCGCGACTAGCGATCAGCGCGAACGAGAAGAGAAAACCAACAATTGGCCATACGGTTGCGACAAAAACAACACTCGGACCCGACAGGCGATCAGCCCAGTTTTGAAACAACGGCACCATCACGCACACGATTCCTAAGCAGTAGGCTAACCAGTGCGAAGGTCGTAAGATCACTGACATGGCGTCACTCAAACCAAACCCATTCAAGCCAAACTGCCCCGCGTACATCTGGAGGCCATTGTCAAAGGTATGCGCTCTAAAGACTGTCCAGGCCAGAAACACAAACAATAGGGTCAGCACCCGAGACAGCATTGTGGGCACGCGCCCAAGTTTGGCTTGATTCCAAAGGCGGTCGACGCTTAAGGCCACGCCATGTGCAATGCCCCAGAGCAAAAAGTTCCAGCTGTCACCACCATGCCAGAGCCCCGCGATCGACATCGTCAGCAAAAGGTTGACGTAAGTGCGGACCGGGCCGAGTCGATTGCCGCCTAACGGAATATAGAGATAATCGCGAATCCAGCTAGACAGTGACAAATGCCAGCGTCGCCAAAAATCTTGGATACTCGTCGCAAGATAGGGATGATTAAAGTTCTCAGGAAAACGAAAGCCCAGCATCATGCCTAAACCGATTGCCATCACACTGTAACCGGCAAAGTCAAAAAACAATTGCAAACCGTAACCAATGCAACCCAGCCAGGCATCTAAAAACGATGGATTCTGCACAGCGAAAGCAACATCGACAACGGGCGCCAGCGTGTCGGCAATCAGCACCTTCATCGACATACCGATCATCAAACGGCGAGCACCAAGCGAGAAATGCTGCCAGTCGAAGGGACGAGACACCAGTTCGCGTTTGACCCAGTCGTAGCGAATAATCGGACCCGCAATCAGATGAACAAACATGGATTGATAGGCGCCAAAACTCACAAAGCTTTTGTCAGCAGGAACGGTGCGGCGGTATACGTCGATGAGATACGAAATCGACTGCAGCGCGATAAACGACAAACCAATCGGCAAAATGACCAGCTGCCATTCAATCGACAATGCACTACCCGGCCCCACAATACCGTTAAGCGTTTCAACCAGAATATTTGAATATTTAAACCAGCACAATAGCGACAGGTTGAGCGAGATAAACGCCGTGAGCATCCAGCCTCGCGCCCGCTGAGTCTTGGTTGCATCAATCGTCAACCCACCTACCCAACCCATGACGGCCAGAAACATAAACAGCAGCAAAAAAATGGGGCTCCACCAGCCGTAAAACACCCAACTGCTGAGCAACAGGGTTGCGTTACGTCGGGTAGGTCCGACCACGGCATATAGTGCCAAAAAAATCGGCAAGAAAATCGTCAAAAACTCAAGCGAAGCAAAAACCATGATCGTTTAAAAAATTGTGTAAGCGTTAATGTGCGACAACAGCTGAGGCGAGATCGTTTAGAAACTGACGTAACCGTTAACGGGCAACAGCATCAGACACAATAAAGACACGCGTTGTACCGGCTGCCGGTACTGCAAATACGCTATAGCGTTCTCCGGCGATCAACTCACCGAGTTCAAGTGGCCCACCAATCACTTGGTCGCCGCACAGTAACTGCACAGAAATTTTTACCGGATTGATCATGCGTCGTGTCAGTGTATTGGTCGCAACTTTTTCAAAAAGCATGACGTCACGGCCAACCACTTGCAAACTGGCGCTAGCGCACGTCGTGCCGACGTTATAGAGGGCCAGCGATACCTTCAACGCATTGAAGTCATCGGGCTCTTCGCCAATCGCCACGTGCTTTAGCTTTGAACCATCGGCCAGTGCAATCACGCTGACAAACTCGCCAGCCTTCACGCTAGTCGAAATATCGCTTTTGCTTTGTGCCAGAGAAAATTGACCTTTAATCTCTGACTTGGCACGCACAGGGTAGAACACCGTGGAGGGCGTTTTGAGATCTAACTGTACTTTTGCCTTCGATCCGGCCGCCGTTAGTTCTAGCGCCGCATCAGTACCATTAATAAATCGAACAAAAGAAGAGTCAGCACTTGGGCCAGTGGGATACAAAGGGATATCAGCGGCGTGACTTGAGGCGCTGAACATCAAGCCACTGAGCATTAGGCCAGCACAATACGCAGTCAGACGCGTTAAGCTGGCCGAGCAAGTCATCTCTCTCGCGTAGGCCTCAGCGATGCTTAAAATTTTTCGTAGGGTGACGTCGCGAAAGGTTAAGTCTGCACGAATCATTTCTTCAATCCTTGAACCACAGGTAAGGCGGCCAGTGCTTTGGTGATGTTCGCGCTCCAGGCTTGATAGCCGGCTAAATTGAAGTGTTGTCCATCAACCGTGGCCCACTGACCTGGTTTTGAAAATTTCAACGAATCAATGAACACGCAAGGTGCGACGTTTTTTTCTAAAAACCCCGCCATGAATTCAACACGCTTATCATTCTTAAAATATTTACCACCTGGCGTGCCCCAAGCAGGTCCTACCCAGACACAAGGCGTCTGGGTAGCCGCGATTTCTTTTGTTAAGCCGGTGATGCCCTGCCAGGCCCAGGCCCTTGGAAAGGTCTCATTGTCATAGGACGCCATCGTGTCGCCCAAGATAATCACCACAAGATTCGGCTTATCTTGAGCGATCAACTCTTTGATCGGACTCGTAGTCGCCGCACGGCCCTTAAAAACGGTATCGCCTTTAAAGCGATCGGCACCACAGGGTACCTCTACCTTCTTTAGCCAGTCGCCCGCAGTTGCGCCGCACGCACCAATCGCATGAACCGAGGCGCCTTGCGTGGTCAATTCCTCGTACAGCGGATTCATTAAATACCCAGGCAGTGAGAGATGGCTCTCACCGAGTACCAGCATCGCAATGCCGGCAAGTGTTCCTGCTGCCATCTTTGTTTCCTTTATTTACTAATTGCTAGATTCTTAACCACGGTCGAAGACAGAACGCTTTTGACAATTTCACTACCCCACAAGTCGTAGCCCGCAGCAGTGAAATGCTGTCCGTCCGAGGTTGGCCATTGACCTTGCTTCGAAAATTTCAAAGAGTCGATGTATTCGCACGGAGCAACTGTGCTGGCCAACAAATTTGACATTTGCTGTACGCGTGCGAAGTTTTTACCGAACGAACCACCTTCTGTGCCCCAAGCAGGTCCCACCCACATACATGAGGCGCCAGTCTTAGCGATCTCTTTTGTCAAGGCTGTGACTTGCTGCCAAATCCAAACCTTTGGAAAATCTTGTTTGTAGCCCGCCATGGTGTCACCCATCACGACGATCACAAGCTTGGCCTGATCAGCGGCAATAAGATCTTTAATCGGTGTGGTTTTGGCTTCTTTGCCAACAGTGGTGGGCGCAGTTTTTCCGACGCGCTCTGCACCACACTTAGCAGGCACTGCTCGCACCCAATCGCCAGCAGGAACTCCGCAAGCAGCCAGCGAGTGCACTTGCGCACCCTGCTGCATAAGTCCGTCATGAAGCGAACGAATCAAATACGTTGGCATTGAAAGGTGGCTATCGCCAATCACCAAAACCGTTAAACCCGCTAACAAAGCTGAAGCCATAAAAACGCTCTTAGAGAAAGTTATAAACCGTAAGGTGAAACATATGGGCTCATTGGCATCAAGACCGGCCCTGTTCTTGGATAGAAGCTAAAGCGCAAATACATACCTGCACCCCACTGTCGATAATTACTTGAGTTGTCGAGCTGAACCAACCCACCCAAGAAGGCGTAACGATTGAGCTGATACTCGCCTGCGGCCGACAAGTTGTAAGCCACGCCTGTTTGACTTTGAGCCTCGTAGGTCGCCGTGCCCGTCCCCCCGCCACCCAGAGCCATGACCCTTTCCATCGCAGCATTGGCAGCGGCCTGCAGATCGCCATTGTTTGGAAAATAATCAGAGGCATTTTGCGAAAATTTTTGTGCGCCCAAGGCGCCCGCAATTTTGTATGAAAAATCACCCGCACGCTGCGCCCAGCTAATCGGCAAGGTCACCGCATAATATTGTTGCGGACTGAAGTAGCCGCCTTGCCCATAGGTGTAGTTGCTTAAGTTTTTGTTGTAAAACATGCTTGCCGCGTTGACGCCCACGGTCAGATTTTCATCAGGGGTTTTGAAAAGATTCCAGTACATCCCCAGATTGGCGTCAGCACGGGTGTTTATTGCCACGTTGTGACCGTTCAGTGAAAACAGACCTGCCGAACCGGTAACACCGTAGCCACCAAGGTCTTTTGAAATTTGGGCACGCACGCCGGTTGACATCACGGCACCCCAGGTCTGCCCCGTCACACTATCTCGCGTTCCGGCAAAAGACAGAACGCTGTCCACTACTGGGCGACTTGACGCGCTGACGCTGTAGTACCAAGTGTTTTCCTGATCCAACATCCCGTCAAACTTCACACCACCTGTTACGTTGGTATATTGAAAACCAACTGGAGTCACACCAATATCAGCCGTCAACCCAGGCGTTTTGTAACCCAGTGACCAACCTACACCTCGGGCAGTTTGCTCGTTTGGATAACCGGTGAGGCCAGCGAGTTGGTCAAAGGCGGCATCCGGGCCACCACCGAAGGTACTGCGTGAGTAAAAGTCTGTGCCAATTGCGCCGGCATTTAAAGAGACTGAGGTTGCGCTCAGGCTCAATTTACCGTCTCCAACCGGCAAGCGCATTTCAACCGGAACTTCAACGTCGCTTAGCTTACCGCCACCAGAGGTTCCGTTACGGTTTCGAACTTGCAGTCCGATCAACAACTCAGGAGCACGCTCTTGTTTAATCAGATCCAATTCGGTCGCCATCGTCATCGGTGTACCGGTCATGTTGTCTGCCAATAGAACCGGATCCGCGGTTGGCCCGTTACCGCTCACGCTAAACGCGTTGGGCGATTGCCCGCCAGGCGTGTTGGGCCGCTCTGACAGCAAGTCACCCGCTGCCACTCGACTAGGCGCACCGGTCGAAACGTCTGACGGACTTGCAGGGGCAGGTAACCCTTGCAAGGCAATCGCACGCTCGAACAATTCTTCGGCTTTTGCGATTCGACCTTGTGCACGATACATTCGAGCCGCTGCCGCCGTCACCTCGACGTCATCCGGTGCCAATTCAAGCGCTTTGGTCAACGAGACCGCAGCGACACTATTTTCTTTAACCTGAGTCGCAATTTGAGCGGCATTTAACTGCACTTCAACGCTATCAGGCGTCTTCGCAGCCAACTCTTTAAAGACCGCTAGCGCCTTCTCTTTTTCGCCTGCGGCTGCGTAGATTCGCGCCTGTGACGCGTTGACTTGAACATCGGCCGGGCGCTGTGCCAACAAAGGTACAAGTCGGCTACTCGCTTCGGACAGATCTCCACGTTCACGCAACAGGTCAGCCTGGCGCACTGAGTAGGTAAATAACAAGTCGTCGAAGCTGCGCTTCTCGTCGCCCGATAATTTACGGGTGCTGACAGCGGTCAAGATTTTTGCGCACTCGGCGTCTTGATTGGTGCGCAACAACAAAGCTGCGTATTGCAGTTGCAACTCAGCATTGGGTTGCTTCGAGCCCGCCATTGCCTGCCGTAATAAATCTAAACCCTTTGCTTGTTCGCCAATGTCCACGTAGGCAGAGGCTAAGGCTCCGGTAAATTCGACCGTTTTAGTCAAATTCGCCTGATTACTCGTCAAGACAGCTAGGGCTTCAACCTGGCGGTCTTGCTGTGCGAGATTCGTCGCGCGATTCAATTCGCTGTAGGCCTGAACACGGGTTTGCAAAGCAACCATATCAGGCGAACGCTCTTTAGCAGGGACCCGGTCGAGCAAGGCGGTCGCGCCGGTCCAATCACGGCGCTGGGTCGCAACCAACGCGCCGGCAAAAAGTACACTTGCGTCGGTTTGTTTGCCAACTGAGAGGCTATCAAACATGGCGCGCGCTTTAGCTGTTTGCCCCTGTTTTAAGTAGGTTTGTGCCAGTTCAAGGCGAATCCAGGGATTATCCCGATCACTTTGCATAGCCGACTCAAGCTCGGTGACAGCCGAGGCAGAATCGCCACGACGCAAAGCGGCACGGGACAAGCCCGCTGAGTAAGAGGCCTTTAAACGATTCATTTGCGCAGCGCCACCAACTTGCTCAGGCGTCACGCCCTGCAATAATTGTTGCGCAGCGGCCAGCTTATTGTTGAGGGCCAAGACACTAATTAAACCGCTCAAAGCCAGCGCATCTTTTTTATTCTGCGCCAAGATCGCGCGATAGGTTTTTTCGGCAGCATCATATTCTGCAGCGTCAACTTGCAATCCAGCCAACGCCAACTGCGCACCGCTCTGCTTCGGATCTAGCCTCGCAGCTTGCTGATAAAGATTGCGCGCGCGCGTCATGTCGCCATCGCGCTGCGCTGAGCTCGCCTGTTCGACTAACTGAAGATAGCGAACATTGCCGAGTGCAGTGTTCCAACTTTGACCGCCCGGCTGCGCAACCGCGCGTCCAAGTAATTGTTGCGCTTCATCAAGCTTGTTCTGTTGCAGACGAATAATACCGAGCCCACCCAAGGCATCCGCATCGTTCGGACTCTCTCTTAAGCGCTTCGCGAATTCAGTCTCGGCGGCAGCACGGTCACCCCGGTCAAGCGCAGTAAAGCCGGCCGTCACGACCGGACTCGCCACAGCGCCCGCCGCAGCTTCAACCCGCTTGGTCGCCTCATCACGCATTTTTCTTATTTCAGCGTCATCGGGATGGGCCTTGAGATAGGCATCGTACATCGGGACATCGACGGACCTAGGTTGCTCAAGCCACACTAAGGACTTACGCCAAAATTCATTGGCCTCGCTTTGCACGCTAGGGATAGTCGACAAACGCGCCAGCTGATCAATTGCCGTGGTGCGTGTTTCTCCTGTTCGTGACAACAACTTCGCCATCGCCAACGCGATTTGGGGATCATCGGGCGATTCTTTTGCTAACCGCTCAAGCCCCTTTCTAGAGGGCTCAAAGCCGTCAGTCGAATAGCCAAGGAAGTTGTAATATTCAAGCGCAATATCACCGACCGGTTCTTTACCCGCGAATAGTTTTTTATAAATCGCAACCGCCTGATCGGCCTTGCCACTTTCTTGAAGCAACCTGGCTTCGTACAGCAATTTTTCATTTGCAGGCGCACGCAAGCTCAAGTCTTGTTGCAACATCGTGACGTAGCGGCCCGAGGCGTCAACCTGTTTGATTTTGTCCACGTAGGCTTGGGCGGCCTCAAGTCGGTTCGAATCCAACTCAACCATCGCTAAACCATACAGCGCACGTGCATCAGAGGGGTTAATAATCAGAAGCTTCTTCCAGGCCTCGGCTGCGCGCTCGCCATTGCCCTTTGACTTCCAGTAAAGCGCCTGTTCAAGCAAAACCTTTTGCGCAGCATTCTGCGCGAAACCCGCCTGCGGGCCAAAGGCGAGCAAAAGACCTAAAGCTAACGTACTGCGGCGTAAGAGCATGATTTTTCCCAATGAAATTTTGCTTGTCCGTTCTTTAAGAACTGATAGCGGCCTTCTGTCCAACCAAAGGCAAAGAGACTTAAGGCGTAGTCGTAATAAGGTGGTCGTACTGGGTACATCGTTCGATCGGTCGCGCTGGCGTCTTGCATACGGCGCGCACGTTGCGCTTGCTCGTCAAAAAGCTGTGTGGCGCCCAAAGCTTTTAAATAAGGCAGTACCGCCGCTGAAAACCCAAAAGGTGCCTGACCTGTGACCGTGCCGGTTGTCACCAAGACATTCTCGGGTGGCTGTCTGTTTGTGGTGATGTACGTCAGCATCCCCGAGAGCGTTTTAAGCACCTCGGCAGCCAGCGGATCATCTTTGGCGGTCATACCCGCCCACATGTACACGCGAATCGCATCGTAGCTGCCACGATCTGCACCGAGTTCGTCGATGCCGAAGTGCGCTCGCCCGTCGGGCGGGCGTACATAGCTTACCCAGTCTGCGGCAAAGCCCTTTGGACTAGTCGCTTTGAGCAATCTAGGCGTGTTCAGTGCGATTTCAGTCCAAGGGCCGTTGGGACGCAGCTCTGCCAAACGGCGCAGCAGTGGAATCGGTAAGTAACTTGGATTGAGGCGCCATAGGTTATCTGGCTCGACAAAACTCACTCGACCAGAGGACAGCATTTTGCCAAAGTCGGGCAAATCAAGAACCAAATATTTTTCAATTGTCGCCAAGACCTTGTTACCTTCAGCGGTGTAATCTGGTCGTTCCCAGAGCCGTCCCGCCTCGAGCAACAGATAGGCAATCCAGACATCCGAGTCTGACGCTGAGTGCGGATCTAGCACCTTCCAGTTACCGTCTTCGGCCTGACCCCAAAGCCAGGCAGGTAAGCGTGAATCTAGATCATTGGCAAACATATTACGCACAGTCCAGCGCCAAATTTTTTCGAAGTTAGCGGGATCGTTTGCAATCAGGGCAAAAAACATTGCATAGGATTGGCCTTCAGAAACACTATCGGCTTTTGGCGCGAAGGAGTAGATCACTCTCCCGTCCGAAGTGACGAAGAATTTTAAAAATTCACTCCAAAGGGGCCAGTCCTCAGCCGGGCATACCACCCGCACGTTCGCCTGCACCTTTGCAGGAGTTTGCGTTTGCGGTGCGGACGCCGAAGCAGGGGCTGGAATGTTAACCGCAGACGCAGGCGCGCATACCAAAAGCAGCCCGCTTAAAAAAAGCGAGCTCAATTGACAAGCTAGACACGCGCCAAGCGCCTTAGCTTTGGCTGCCACGTTTTACACCAACGGCGACTGCTAAACGACGTTTTGCCAATGAGCGTAAAAACACAAACGCTACGATCGCTAAAAGTAAGGCGGCAACAAGAGCGGTCAGCACGTACAGGCTGAGATTTCTTGATAGCGTCCATTGCGTCTGCTCAAACCAACCGAGCCGTCCAATGTAATACGACTGATCTGCAACAAGCGGCTCAACTTTTTGCGCACGCACTGAAGCCAGACTACCTTCGAGTTGCTTGTCATAGCCTTCGCCACCGATCAGGGCGCTGACACCGTCTCGTAACCCTTGCGCTTCGACACCCCATATCAATACTGCGCTACGACCGCTTTTGAGCGGAGATTCGAAACCTGCAAAGAGCGCGCCATCGGCAACACTATTGAAGGTGATTTCTGAACGCGCAAGCCTCGCGTTTGCAAGAGGATCTGGGCTGACAAACTGACGTGCCTCGTACATCAAATCCGATAAGCTCAAGCGCTTAGCGCCACCTAAGCTGCCAGGTAAGGCGCTCGCCCACTGTTTAAGCAACGGTTGGTTCGACCCTGATGCCACCAACAACAGGTCCTTGTCGGCGATCTTAGCAATATGTTCAGCCTGAGTCACAGTAATCGCTGTACCAGGATATCCGGTCGACTCACCCAACCGGCCAAGTAGCTCTAAATAAGTCGAATACTCTTGCAGGCTCGGGGCGTCTGGCAGCACCACTGCAGTTTGCGATAAGTCAGCCAAGCGTGTAAATGGAAAGCCAAGCGCATGAAAGGCGCGCAAATCTGGCATCGCCATAAAGTGCGAGTATCCAGAGATATCAAGGGTAGACGTCGGCTCAATCGCACCGCGCATGTTATCAACCACAATGTCGCCGCACTCGCCAGTCTTGATGTAATCGTATTGATAACGTAGCTGTAGTTGCGATCTTGGATAAAGCGCCGTCAACGGTAACGTGAGTTTTCCTACCATCGACTGCGTTTCATCAGCCTGAAGCTTCTCAAGTACGGTGCCCTCACCCCAGACGCGTGAACGCACCTTACCGTACAAACTGTCATCAGCGGTCAAACGCTCAAGCGGAAACAAAATAAACGATTTCACCAACTGATCATTAATATTGACAGTCAATGATGAGTTTTTAGACGTTGGCTGGGGGGTATAGCGATATCTCAAATCAACTGGCACACCCGCAGCTTTAGGGCTATACAGATCGGGTGGTATGCGTAAATTTAGGCGAATCGCCCCAGGATCATAGCCGGTCACATTCATCGCCTGTGCGGAGCTTAATTCACCAAACTTGACTGCACGATCAGAGGGCAGCCAATTTGGTGCGTCATAGGGACGACGGGCGACAAGCTCAGTCACACTCGTAATCGCTGCCGTTTGGCCTGACAGCACCGACCCACCTAAGGCGAGTGCACTTGCGGCCGTTTTAAGCTCAGCGCTATCGCGCCCCATCACCAGCAGGAGTTTTCCAAAGGGATCACTCGGATTCGTTACCACCGAGATCGTTGGCCCTGAAATCGCTGCAATTTGTACACCCGGCACAGCGGGCTTGGCATTTGCAACCAGCACAACCGCGTGCCCTTTGGTAGGCACCGTGTTCATCGTGACCGGAAACCGTGCGCCACGACCACTCGCCAACGCGCCAAACCACGAAGACAAGACACCGCTGGCCTCGAGCATCGTGTTGTCTAGCGTTCCCACAAACACGAACGGCAGACTGAGTGCCCGCGCATCACGCTGATCCATGAACGGCAAGGGCAACAACGATAGATCATTTGGCAGCGCGATCGCCTGGGTCACCAACTCAAGCACACTTTTATTGCTAATCGTTGCCCAAAGCGCATTGTTGGTTGGATCTTCGCACTGCAAGGTCGTGCGACCAATCAATTGCAACGTCAATTGGTTGTAGTCTGAAATTAAACGAACCGGCAATTCAATGATACGTTCGAGATTTTTGCCACCGTCGACTTTCTCGACCGGAATCGTCGCGGCGACATCGCCATTGATCAACACATTGAGTTGTGAGCCGTCGTTCAACAAGGCGGGTGAAAAACCATAGCTCAGCGTCAAAGTCGCTTTCGAAATCACCTCATCGGCGCGGACATTATAACGCACGCCATCACGTCCATCTGCACCCCTCAGGGTCAACGCACCGTTTGCGCCGAGTTGACGCAACGTTTGTTTAACCGTGCGTGTCCCTTCTCCTGAAGTCACTGTGGCTGACGACTCAGCAGGTGTCACGGCAGACGGAATCACCGGCGCAGGCACTACAGTGCTCGCCATCGCTGGAGCAGGCACGAGCGAGGCAGGCCTTGGGACCTGGCTCAACGCTTGAGGCGCTAAGCCGAGCAGCCCAGACAGCACGAGCACAGAAACACAGACTCGACGAGCTAGAACCGTGCTTATGTCAAACAATCGGGCAGACAAATTCTCTTTCATTACTGACTCTTGTGAAGTATGCATGTGTGCGAAAGACATTCTCACGCCCTTCGTTTGACAAAAGCGCCGCGAACACCGCTGCGGATCAAACCAAAGAGATTGACAATTCCGTGTCCAACAACGTTCTGGATGGATTTGAAAGCTTGATCGTCTGTATGTTTATCCCACTCAGTTGCCCACATGTCGGCGCGACCGAAGGTCATCTTGGCGAGCTCTTTAGTTTGTTTGAGCGTCAGTGAATCATCAAACTGAATGCCGACAAACTGACCACCCGTTTGCACGGTTCCGGGAAACGTCGATTCTTTGTCACCTCGAAAGATCGAGACATGGACGCGTTCACCAATCTCCCATTTAACTCCGTTGTCTTTGGGTAACTTTAAGCCCAGACCTGTGCTTGAAAAATTTGCGGTTTCGCACATCACTGTCCGGCCATTTGCCCGACTGACTGTGGCAGGAAACGTCGCTTTGATGCGAGGCGTATGTCGAATCTGACGCGCCTCATTCGCGACGTAAGCACTGGCACCGAGGATCACAGTGTTGTAAACCACCCAAACACAATTGATGACTGCGGTAAACGGCTCATCTGAGCCTCGAAGTAACTCAGTCAAACCAAAGACGGCGCAGACAGCGTTGACTCCCAAGAGCAACACGTAAGGCACAGCCATCTTCCAGTCGTAATATTCTTCGTCGATTTTTCCGCCTTTGGCGGTAACGTTGAACTTTCCCCACTTGGGATTAAGCAAAGCCATCAGAACGGGCATTGAGATGTACCAGGCGAGCACCGTCTCGTACACTTCGTTCCAGAAGGAGTGTCTGTGATTACCCTGGATTTTTGAGTTGGTCATACTTGCCAACACAATGGCTGGCAGTGCATACGCAATGACCATCGAGGTTGTTGCAGTAAACACATGCGCGCCAAAGACAAGGTAAGCAACGGGTGCACTTAAGAAAATCAAACGCGGAATGCCATAGAAAAAGTGCAACATCGCATTGACATAACACAGGCGCTGCCCGAGCGTCAGACCAGGGCCCAGCAAGGGGTTGTCAATTCTAAAAATTTGAGCCATGCCACGGGCCCAACGGATGCGCTGGCCGACATGACTTGACAGATTTTCAGTCGCCAGACCGGCAGCCTGCGGGACGGCGAGATAAGCCATGTTGTAACCACGCCGGCTCATTTTCAAAGCTGTGTGCGCATCTTCAGTGACCGTCTCAATCGCGACTCCACCGATTTCTTCCAGGGGAGCGCGGCGTAGCACTGCGCATGAACCGCAAAAGAATGAAGCATTCCAGATGTCATTGCCGTCTTGGACAAGACCGTAAAACAGTTGTCCTTCATTCGGTACCTTACCGTGGGTTTCAAGATTTCGCTCAAACGGATCGGGCGAAAAGAAAAAGT
>Ga0114958_10002372_pt1 | contig 14149 bp, 12 predicted proteins | sample C_130208_EF_Meta_FD_89577 | JGI IMG/M metagenome (GOLD analysis project Ga0114958, IMG submission 89577) | Freshwater microbial communities from Lake Croche, Canada to study carbon cycling - C_130208_EF_MetaG | ecosystem: Environmental > Aquatic > Freshwater > Lake | place: Lake Croche, Canada... | reverse complement strand
GATGGGGTTGTTGGGATTGATGGGGCTGGTGGCGGCGGGGAGGGCCGCAAGCCGCAGAAGGCACTAGGTAAGGGACAAAGGGCAACGGACCACGGGACCCGTTTTCGCAAAGCTCTAGAGGAGAGACTATGTGATAGAGTGAGGTCGCACGTTCGGTTTTTTCAAGCTCCAGAGGAGCGGCACAAACGGGAGCTGTGTCGCCCCTCTGGGTCTTGGTAAGATTTTTGGTGGGTGCGGATCTATAGACAGGTCGCCCCTCCGGGGCTTGAAAGACAGGCAACGGACTACGTGACCACTGGACGGGGTTTTCGTGAAGCTTTAGAGAAGCGGCACCGTGTGATACAGGGAAGTCGCGCGTTCGGTTTTTTCAAGCTCCAGAGGAGCGACCTGTCTATGGCAGCCGGTCCAAAACAAAATCCAAGCTCCGTAGGAGCGACAGAAACCCAGATGCGCTTTGCGCTTGGCCGCACCGTGTCGCCCCTCTGGGGCTTGGGAAGATTTAGTTTTAATTTTGGTTATGGACAGGACGCGCCGGTGAGGCCGCGCCTCTGGCGCTTGAAGGGCAGGCAACGGACGATGGACCACGGATGTTGGACTTTTTCCTGTGATGAGTGCCTTGTTTTTGGGAGCTCGACAGTGGTGACGGATGCAGGCTTACAGGTCGGAAAATCCCCAGTCAGCACATCTCAACGCATCAGGGGATTTTGGCGGGGATTGCAGTCGGGCAAGACCGTGTCTGTTACGGGTGAGGCTGAGTGAAACCAAGGTCCGTTTGGGGCCGGCGTAGTAATACTGAGGTGGGAAAGGTCAGGTGTTTTCCCAGCGAATGGATTCTGGCAGCCAGCGGTAGCCGGTGCCGATTTGTGCCACGTGTCCTAGGCCGGGCCAGGGCAGGTGAAAACCAAAGAGCCGAGTCTTGAGTCCTGATTCCTTCTGGAAAATCCGTTTGCGTGACGCCACAGAGGCCGCCGGATGATGGTCCAAGCCGATTATCCAGTTCGGATCGTGAAACATCAGGATGGAATGATGCACCAAGTCTGCGATGTGAAGTAGGGTTTGGCCCTTTGATTCTATACGGAAAACCGCATGACCAGCGGTGTGGCCCGGGGCTGCGCTGATCGTGATGCGTCCGTCAAAGAGGACAACGCCGTCCTTTACAGTTTGAGTCTGGGGTTTGAGGATTTCGAATTTCTCACGGTTGCCCTTGATCAGTCTAGGCAACTCGCCTGGACTGCGGTGGGACTGGGAGAAATCCGGATCCTTGCCGAACCAGAAATCCAGTTCGGTTTGCAAAACATACATCGCCGCGTTGGGAAAGGCCGGTTTGCCACCCGTCACCAGCCCGCCAATGTGATCGATGTGCGCATGGCTCAGGAATGATGCGGTCACCTGGCCGGGGGTGATTCCAATTTGCGCCAGCCCGTCGGCCAGCCATCCGAAGCGCGGGCGGCTGTCCGGCCCGAAGCCAGGGTCGATCACTGCCACTTCTTTGCCCCATCGGAGGACGAGGACATTGATGTAGCAGGGGATGTAGTCTGTCGGCTCCACCTCCTGCTCCAGCACTGTTTTCATCAGTGGCCGCTGGTCTTCGGGATACATCATCACTGCCGGGGATCCGAAGCGCAGGGTGCCGTCGCTGATTGAAAAGGCCTCGATGTCGCCGATTTCGAAGCGGTAGACGATCGGGTTTTTCAGGGTTTTCCGGGCGGGATCGGGGATGGACGGATTGGCTTGGGTGGAGGCGTAGGAAGCCGCGAGAGCGGCGGGCACCGCAGTGAGGAATTTTCTGCGATTGAATGAGGAGCCGATGTTCATGTTTGAAAGGCTGGCGTTACCGGGAACCAAAGGCAAGGAGGTTTTCCCCCACATGAGGTTTATACGCGCGTCGCAGATTCAAATTGGCTGGTGGCGGCATTTCTGAGGCCCAAAGTGGGGGAGATGGTGGAGGGGGGCTTAGGAACGGTGCAGTCGCCGGATTTTGAAGGGGATTTGGCGAATAGAATTGAAACCCGCCCCGATTCGGGCCAAGAATTCCCGCGTGTTCGGCAAGATCATTTTGATTACGGGTGTCACCCACGGCTTGGGCCGGGCGATGACGGCTGAATTCGCGCGTTTGGGGCACACGGTGTTGGGTTGCGGCCGATCCGAGAAGGAGATCAAGAAGTTGCGAGGGCAGTTTGCGGCGCCGCATGATTTTTACGGGGTTGATGTGGCTTCGGATGAGGCGGTGAAGTCCTGGGCCAGCGTGTGTCTGGCTACTCATGGTCCGCCCGACTTGCTGATCAACAATGCCGGTGTGATCAATTCCAACGCCCGCCTTTGGGAGGTGGGTGCCCGCGAGTTTGACGAGGTGATCGACACGAACGTGAAGGGTGTGGCCAATGTGATACGCTATTTTGTGCCGGAGATGGTTCGGCGCAAGAAGGGTGTGATTGTGAATTTCAGTTCCGGTTGGGGCCGTTCAGTTGATGCGGAGGTGGCCGCTTATTGCGCCAGCAAATGGGCGGTGGAGGGGTTGACCCAGGCGCTTGCGTTGGAACTGCCCTCCGGCATGGCTGCGGTTGCCGTCAATCCGGGCATTGTTAACACTCGCATGTTGCGGAGCGCTTTTGGACCTTCTGCCGCGGCCCATCCCACCCCCGAGATTTGGGCGCAGGTGTCGGTGCCGTTCCTTCTCCGTCTGGGACCAGGGGCCAGCGGCAAACCGCTGAGCGTGCCCAGTGCCGGTAGGGCGGCCTGAGGGTGGGGTTGCAAGCCGGCGACCGCTTCTTGACCCTCTCATTTTAAATCTCTAGGTTCTGATTATGGCGAAAAAAACTGGCAAAAAACAGCCCTCAAAGGCACTGATGCTGGGCGTTGGTATGGATTCCGACGGGCACCGGCGGGTGACTGAGGGTCCCAATTTTGCGCTCGTGGGTGGCAGTCATGAGACTCACGAGATCATGACGGAGAAGGTGGTCAAGATTAACGAGAAGCTGGCAGCCAAGGGCAAGCAGCTAGAGCAGGTAAGCCAGGACGAGTTTGACGATATAGCTCATTCCGTCGGGTTGCACCGGCAGAACCCCGGATGATTTCAGTTCAGCTTTCAACATCGCCAATTCTGCCCTGCTTTTTTGAGCCATTCAAAGGGTTTTCTTGATGAGAGCGAGGTGTTCTCCTTCTCATTTCCCACCCGTACGGATTCGGTTTTGGGGTCGGGGGGTGTTCGGATTTAACATCCTTGCCCCAGTTTGTTTCCCCATCCTTCGGCGGTTTGCGTATCGCTATAACCTTTCCGGCATACTGGAGGTGGCTGGGTAACCGGCTTGGCATGAATCCAGGCTTTAGGAGTTGGAATTTGGTGTTTCCAATTTGGACATTTTGATTTTGGCTGTGCGGGGGGAGTCAAGTCTGTGGAGTATGATTTTGGGGTGGGGTGCTCCATGGCGGGGCGGCCAAGGAATATTTCTTTTTGATGGGTCGACTGGCAGTTTTTGTGGTTGAAGTTCCGTTTGGCATTCTCAGCACCTGGCAGCGTGCAGCCATGTCATTGGATTCCAATTTGCAAATCGTTTTTTGCCGCCGCCCGCCTTCCCGCTGGACTCGTCCCCTTGATCCTGTGCAGAATAAAGTCGTGATCCACAGAGCCTTTTTCAACAAGCGCGGCTGGTTGGTGTTGATCGCCGCAGCCAGCTGCCTCCTTTTGAAAGCGGCCAGCGCGGCCGATAGCAAGGTGGACTTCACGAAAGAGATCCATCCACTCTTGGAAAAGGCTTGCTTCGACTGTCACGGACCTGACAAGCAAAAGGGCGGACTCCGTTTGGATCGCCGGGCTGATGCCCTCAAGGGCGGCGATACTGGGGCCCTACTGCTTGCCGGAAAGAGCACCCGGAGTCTGCTGCTTGAAGTCGTTAAGGGAGCGCATGCGGAAATCGGTCGCATGCCAAAAAAGCGAGATCCGCTCTCCAGCCAAGAAGTGAAGCTGCTGGCGGACTGGATTGATCAGGGGGCGGACTGGCCGGAGGCCGAGTCAACAGTGGCCGATTCCCGATTCAAACACTGGGCCTTCCAGCCGCCGGTCAGGCCGGTGGTTCCCACCGTGAAGAACCGGCGCGGGGCCGGCAACGAGATTGACCAGTTCATAGCCGCAAGGCTCGTGAAGGAAAGGCTGATCCCGGCCGCGCAGGCCGATCGTATCACCCTTCTGCGGCGGCTATCTCTGGATCTCGTCGGTTTGCCGCCAACTCCGGCCGAGGTGGACGCTTTTGTTGCCGACAAGTCGCCCCAGGCCTACGAGCGGCAGGTGGACCGGCTGCTCGCCTCGCCGCATTATGGCGAGCGTTGGGGCCGCCACTGGCTGGATGCCGCGCGGTATGCGGATTCGGATGGATTCGAGAAGGACAAGCCGCGATTCATTTGGGCATATCGCGACTGGGTCATCAATGCCTTTAATCGTGATTTGCCCTACGACCAGTTCATCACAGAGCAGATCGCCGGAGACCAACTGCCGCACCCCACTCAGGATCAGATCATCGCCACCGGTTTCCTGCGCAACTCCATTCTTAACGAGGAAGGCGGGGTGGATCCTGAGCAGTTCCGGATGGAGGCGATGTTTGACCGTATGGATTGCATAGGAAAGAGCGTGCTGGGCCTCACGATTCAGTGCGCCCAGTGCCACGATCACAAGTTTGATCCGATTACGCAGGTGGATTACTACCGGCTGTTCGCTTTTTTAAACAATGACCACGAGGGGTCCTCGGTTGTGTATACGGCCGGGCAGCAGATGCAGGCAGCAAATCTCTCGCGACAGATGGACGATTTGGATGCCGGCCTGCGCCATGTCACCCCGGATTGGCAGGATCGGATGAACCGGTGGGAGGACTCGATCCGGAGCGACCAACCGGAGTGGAGCACAGTGCCGTTCCGGCTGCATCCGGGCGATTTATCTGGTGCGCGGTTCATTTATTATGAAGACAACTCGATCCGCGCCGCGGGTTATGCGCCGACCAAGTGGACCGCCTATTTTCGTGGCACGAACAATCTCCCCTCCATCGCCGCTTTCCGGCTGGAGCTGTTAACTGATGCAAACCTGCCCTGTCGCGGGCCGGGGCGCTCGATCAACGGCATGGCGGCGCTGAGCGAGTTTAAGGTGGAGGCTGTGGATCTGCGCGAACCGACCAACAAGATCACGGTGAAGTTTGTAAAGGCCACCGCCGACTACAGCAATCCCGAAAAGGAGCTGGAGCTGGAGTTTAACGATCGATCCAACCGGAAACGCCTCTATGGCCCGGTGACCTTTGCCATTGATGGGAAGGATGATACCGCATGGGGGATTGATGCCGGGCCAGGCCGGCGCAATCAGTCGCGCAAGGCGGTGTTCGTTCCGGAGAATCCGCTTCAGTTCACCAACGGCGTCATCCTCAACGTGCGGCTGGAACAGAATCATGGCGGCTGGAATTCCGATGATAATCAGAATCATAATCTTGGCCGCTTCCGGATCAGCGTGACCGGCAGCACCAACGCGGTGGCCGATCCTCTGCCCGATGCGGTGCGCACCATTTTCCGGATCCCTCGGGATCAGCGCTCCTCCGCCCAGATCGCAACGGTCTTTCGGTATTGGCGGACCACCCAGCCAGAGTTCGCCGGCACAAACACCAAGATTGAGGAGCTATGGAAACAGTGGCCTGAGGGGAGCCCTTCCCTGACGCTGGTCGCGCGCCAGGGCGTCTCGCCGGATGACGCCCCACGTCTGACACGGCTGCTCAAACGCGGGGACTGGCTCAAGCCGGGAGATACGATAACGGCCGGGGTGCCGGGCTTCCTTAATGCGCTGCCGGATCACGCCGACAATTCCCGGCTCACTCTTGCCCGATGGCTGGTGGACCGAAAATCCCCCACGACGGCTCGCGCTTTGGTCAACCGGGTTTGGCAAGCCTACTTCGGCAACGGCCTGGTCAGCACCCCGGAGGATTTCGGGCTGCGCGTCGAGACGCCTTCCCATCCGGAATTGCTGGACTGGCTGGCCTGTGAATTCATGGATCGCGGTTGGAGTGTTAAATCACTCCAACGCCTGATTGTCACCTCGGCCACCTACCGGCAATCCTCGCTGGTTACGGAAGCGCTCTATGCGAAAGACCAATACAACCGATTGCTTGCCCGCGGCCCGCGATTGAGGGTGGAGGGTGAAATCGTGCGGGATATCGCCCTCTCGGCCAGCGGCCTGTTAAATCCGGCGATGGGTGGCCGCAGCATCTACCCGCCGTCACCGGAATTTCTTTACCAACCCCCGGCGAGCTACGGACCGAAAACATGGAAGGAGGATGCATCCCCGGAACGCTACCGTCGCAGCGTCTATATCTTCAAATTCCGTTCCGTACCGTTTCCCATGCTCCAGACCTTTGACGCACCCAACGGGGATTTCTCCTGTGTCCGCCGATTGCGTTCGAACACTCCGCTGCAGGCCTTGGTGGCATTGAACGAGCCTCAGCTGATTGAATGCGCCCAAGCCTTGGCCCGCAAGACATTGGTGGAAGGTGGAAGCACCGATGCCGATCGGATCAACTTCGCTTTTCGCCGCGCCGTGGCGCGCCGGCCCACAGCCGACGAACGGCACGATCTTCTCGCCCTGCTTAACAAGGAAACCCGGCACATCGGGGATGGATGGGTGAATCCCTACGAACTGGCAACCGGGAAAACCAGCGCGGATTCGCCGCTGCCCAAGGGTGTCACTCCCACTCAACTGGCCGCCTACACGATCGTATCACGCGTCCTGTTGAACCTAGATGAAACCATCACCAAGGAATAGGCAGGGGAAGAGTTGAGTGTTGGGTTGTGGAAAGCATGGGAAAATTCGGAGACCAATAAAGATAAAATGAACTGCCAATCGCATCTTTACCGCGGGCTTGATCCGAAGCAAATCACGCGCCGCTGGTTTTTCCAGCAGTGCGGCGTCGGACTCGGAGCGATGGCCCTAGGCTCGCTTTTTGGCAACAGCGGTTGGGCCGCGCCGGCTTCGATTCTGAATCCACTGGCCCCGAAACAACCGCATTTTCCCGGCAAGGCCAAGCGGGTGATTTTCCTCTTCATGGCGGGCGCACCAAGCCACCTTGAATTGTTTGACAACAAACCCGAGCTCACCAAATGGAATGGAAAAATGCCGCCCGCCGAACTGCTCAAGGGATACCGCGCCGCGTTCATCAACCCCAACTCCACCCTGCTCGGACCGAAGTTCAAGTTCAAACGATACGGCAAGAGCGGCGCAGAACTCTCCGAGCTCCTGCCAAAACTGGGCGAGGTGGCCGACGAAATCGCGATCATCAAATCCATGCACACCGACGCGTTCAACCACGCGCCGGGACAGATTTTGATGAGCACTGGAGCGCAACAGCTGGGTCGCCCCAGCCTCGGGTCCTGGACGACCTACGGGCTTGGCGCGGAATCTCAGAATCTGCCCTCCTTCGTCGTTTTTAGCACCGGAGCCAAGGGCCCCAGCGGCGGGGCATCAAACTGGGGCAACGGCTTCCTCCCATCCGTGCATCAGGGCGTCATGTTTCGCAGCCAGGGCGATCCCGTGCTCTATCTGTCCAACCCCAAGGGAATTGACGAACAGATTCAGATCGATTCGCTTGCCGCGATCAACGGGCTGAATAGGAAGCATCTTGATGTGGTGGGTGATCCGGAGATCGCCACTCGCATCAACTCCTACGAGCTGGCGCACCGGATGCAATTGGCCGCGCCGGAACTTATGGACTTGAACAAGGAATCGAAGGAAACGCTGGAACTCTACGGTGCCGAGCCGGGCAAGGGCACTTTTGCAAATGCCTGCCTGCTCTCCCGCCGCCTCGTGGAAAAAGGGGTGCGGTTTGTGGAGATATTTCATGAGGCCTGGGATCAGCACGGCAACCTGGCCGGTGATCTCAAAAAGAACTGCCATGACACCGACCAAGCCTGCGCGGCGCTGATTAAAGATCTGAAGCAGCGGGGGATGCTCGATGACACTCTGGTGGTCTGGGGCGGAGAGTTCGGTCGGACCCCCATGGTTCAGGGTGGCGACGATGGACGCGATCATCATCCGAATTGTTTTTCCATGTGGATGGCGGGTGGGGGCGTTAAGCGGGGCGTTACCGTCGGCGAATCCGACGAGTTCGGATTTAACGCCGCACGGGACAAGGTTCACGTCCACGATCTGCATGCCACCATCATGCACCTGCTTGGGTTTGATCACACGAAGCTGACCTATCGTTTTCAGGGGCGCGACTTCCGGCTCACCGACGTGTCGGGCGAGGTGGTGCAAAAACTGGTGGCTTGAAGGTTTTTTGGCGGGGGTGCGGGACGAATCCTGTGGCGGATCTCCTTGCGGGATGTCAAGCGGCTCCCGATTTTTCGGGCCGGGTTTCGCGTTGGAGCATCCCATCCCGTCTTTTTTCCGACCCATGTTGGTAGCCTGAATGAAAGGCAGGGAAGGGCTGTTTTTGCTGCGCAGGAAAACTCGTCTTTATTGGAGGGGCGCATTCCGGACGCGGCGGGTAATGCGGTGGTTTTTTCGGCCGGTTTTGTTCCGTGTTTTAATCGGCAAAACGGGGCTGGGTCACCCGGTGCGATACGGATCCTCTGGAAACGTTCCGTAAAAAGTCACGGCGCTCATTTTGTTGCGGTTTTCCAAGTCGTTTTTTCAAAGGACACATTCTTTTTGCAGGCAACCGCACGATTCTATTAAAGGGGGTTTTCTGTCTCACGCGAAGAATTATCCCGGCCGGGTGGATTTGCAGCATGGCGTCGGCGTCTGTCTGTAAAAATACGCAGCCGGGGCTGGATAGGAGTGGAGCGTTTTCACATGGCCTGGGTCAACCGCATGGCCGACCAACCGCTGGCTGTCTATGACGGTCTGCTTCCCGAGACGTTGGTTGGGGCCCAAGTGCGCGGTGGGGTGCCTCTGGGGTCGATGAAGTTCAACTATGCCGCCTTTGCCGCCAATGCTCCGTCCCTTAACACGGACACCAATGGAGGTTCGGCTCTGGGGACTTTGGCCTTCGACAACTTCGACAACGGCAACGGAAATTTTGTCGGGGGCGGACACCTTGGTTTCCTTCCCATTCCGGAACTTGAGCAGGGCTATGGATTGATCTACGGCGGAGTAGGAAGCGCCGAGACCCCCGCCAACGCGTTTTTGCAGTCGGCAGACCTCAACTTTGTGAAAGACTCCGCCGCGCTGCGTGGCAGCTTGCGGCTCAGCGCCCAGTGGGTCTGGTCGGCCGTGGATCATGTGGATTACGGCGCTGCAGGCAGCTTTGACAACAAGAGGGACGGTGGCTACTCCCAAATTTCCTATCGGCCCACCAAGTGGGGAAGCCCCGTGCTGGCCCGCTTTGAACCGGTTTTCCGGTTCGATATTCTGAATCAGAAGAACACGCCAGCGGCATATGACGAGTGGCGCTACACCCTGGGTTTGAACTACTGGTTTGGAGCCATGACGGTGGCTAAAATCGGCTATGAGTTTGATCAGCGCGATGGTGACACGGCCCACAATGCCGTGATGGTGCAGTTTGCCACAGGGTTTTAATTTAAGGACGGCAACCAATGAAAAAAATCCATTATCTTATTTGCGGTAGTCTCGCTCTGGCAGGAGCCGCCCTGCTTTTGGCCGGTTGCGCGGCCACTTCGAATCAAGCCAACGGCGCGCGGCTCTGGTCGCAAAACTGCAGTCGCTGCCACAACAACCGTTCGCCGGCCTCCTGTAGTCAGGCCCAGTGGGAGGTGTCCATGATGCACATGCGACTACGCGCCAATCTTACAGGGAATGAGTACAGGGCCATCTTGGATTTCCTTCAAACAGCGAGCAAATGATCGATTAGCCAGCAACTGGCAACCCTTCGCGGTGCGGCTGCTGGAGCAGGCTCTCCATGCCCTTCGCCGCCTTTGTCAGGTTCTGTCAATCTCACCCTGCCGATCAAAGCCACCATGAGGAAAACCAGCAGCTAAGTCTCCCGACAGCCGCTCTACTAAGTTCGGCTCAGATTTTCTCACTCCCGCAGGGCTGTAAATCGGTCCTTGAATGGAAATTTGTCGCTGGGTTTCTTTCTAACCAAAGCACAGGAGCTTTTCCATCGGCCGTGTTGGAAACCGCGTTCGATGGTTGGTTTAACGACTTGATCTGAGAGGTTCCATCCCGGATTAATAGGGTTGATGCAACAGTTCCTTCTTTTTTTGGCGACCGGTTTGCTGCTGGTAAACACGGAGCGATCCAGTGCCGCGGATGCCCTTTCCACCAATGCCGGGTCACTTAATGGCCGCCTGATCACTGACGCCCAAGGTCATTCGCTCCGGCGCGCGCCCACCGGGCACATATCGAATTACGATGAATCCAAAGCGGGCGGCTATACCCTGCCGGATCCTCTGATGCTGTTAAATGGCCGACCGGTGCGCGATGCGGGCACTTGGATCCGGTTGCGTCGGCCGGAAATACTCAAGCTCTACGAGACCGAAGTGTTTGGTCGTGTTCCGGACTCTGCGCCGAAGATGCGATTTGAAGTCAGCCGGGTTGTGACCAACGCGCTGGCAGGCAGGGCCATCCGCAAGAATATTACGGCCAGAATTGGATCCCAACCCGACGCCCCCGAGGTGAAGCTGGTTCTTTACCTGCCCGCCAAGGTCGCCGCCCCGGTTCCAGTGTTGCTGCAGATGCTCTTTCGGGATCCGCCTGAGCAGCCCACCTGGAATGATGAAACCGGACCTGTCACCAATCTGCTGGCGCACGGCTATGCTTATGCCGCTTTTCGATACACGCAGATTGAAGGGGATTCGCGCAGCAATAATGTCTCCTTGGTCCGGCGGCTGGCTTTGGCACAGGGGCAGGCTCAGCCGGGGCCCGGAGAATGGGGCACGATCACCGCCTGGGCTTGGGGGGCAAGCCAGATGCTCAATTATCTGGAGACGGATCCGGCCGTGGACGCGAAGCGGGTGGGATTGATCGGCCACTCACGACTCGGAAAGACGGCACTCTGGGCCGGCGCACGCGATCCTCGGTTTGCTTTGGTATTCGCCAGTTGTTCCGGCGAGATGGGGGCGTCGCTCTCCCGCCGCGACTTCGGGGAGAGCCTGGATGATGTGATCGCGAGTTTTCCGCGCTGGTTTGTGGCCGGGTTCGAAAAATATTCCGCACGCTGGAACGATGTCCCGGTGGATTCGCACATGATCATCGCGCTGCAGGCACCGCGGCCAGTGTTCATCACGGGAGGCACGGAGGATTTATGGGCTGATCCCCGGGGGCAGTTTCTTGCCGAGGTTGCCGCCGGGCCTGTCTACCGGCTTCTGGGCAAAGGGGATCTGGGCACAACCGAGATGCCGACCGACACGCCCCTGATCCAAGGCAGTCTGGGATTCCATCTGCATACTGGCGGACACGGGATCAGTGCGGCGGATTGGGAGGCCTTTGTGGCCTTTGCGGACAGGCATTGGCTTGATTGGCGTTAACGGGAGCAGTCAAAGGTTTTGGAGAGAGGACCAGCCACTCTTTTTTCGGGCTCAATCAAAGAGGTGCTCCGGTTCATATGAGGTGTTAGGGCAAATGATCTGCAAATTTATTTTCAGGATTTTCAGGAGCAGTCGTTTGATCCACAGCCAGGCTCCCTTCGGCATTTTAACTGCAGAGCCGGATTGGGAAACCAACCCCGGATTTCTCATCTGTCCAGCGCGGTTCAACAACGAGGTTTTTTTGGGGTGGTATGCTCCGCCAATAAGCCGGGGTGTGCGGCCGTGAACGGCCTTTTTCGTGTCCTTATCTTCGGGTGTGGAAGCCTTGATGTTGGGCTGTTTTTTTAGAATGGTATATCTGTGTTTCCGTGCAACCATTTAAACCGATATGCTTGACCCCGCCGCCAGTCAGTATCAGGACGATTCCGGTCGCGACTATCACGAACACAAACGGGCCCTGCACCCGGAGGCATTGGAGTGGGTGCTGGCGTTGCGGGCGGAGAAGCTACAGCCGCACGTGCGGCCGGCTGATGTTGTGTTTGAGCTGGGTGTGGGTTCGGGCTGGAATCTGGCCCGGCTTCGTTGCGCCAGGCGCATAGGGAGTGACGCCGCGTTGTTTTTGGCCCGGCGGGTTGCAGCGCACGGTATTGAATTCGTCGCGGGCATGGAGTCCGTGCCGGACGCCATGGCGGATGTGGTGCTTTGCCATCATACCCTTGAGCACCTGCTTGCGCCGGTGGAGGCGCTGCGGCAGGTGGCCCGAATCCTAAAGCCTGGCGGCAAGCTGGTCCTGCATGTGCCTTGGGAACGTGAACGCCGTTACGCCCGATTCAAGCCGGGCGATCCCAACCGCCACCTCCACATTTGGAACGCGCAGAGCCTGGGGAATCTCGTCAGTCTGCTGGGCTATCAGATCGAGTCGGTTGGGGTGCGGCGCTACGGCTACGATCGGTTCGCCGCCAATCTGGCGGTGCGGATCCGGGCCGGGCAATGGGGTTACCGGGTGGGTCGCCGGGTTCTGGTTGCGTTGCGCCCGCTTTGGGAAGTGGAGTTGGTGGCGCTGCGGCAGTCTGGAGTGCAGGGGTGAGTTTGGCAGGGCGCGAGTCTCTCGGAGGGGGCCATCCCAACGGCGCGGTTTTTAGTCCCTTGACCGCTGGCTTGGAAGGCCTTATATAAAGGCCAGTCCACGTTGCACCCGGCAATGCAAAACCATAAAAACATTATGACACTCACAAAAAGAGATTTGGTCATTCGCATCAGCGAGGAGACCGGAAAAACACAACAAGAGATTCTCAAAATTATTCAATCCACCCTGGACTATATTCGCCAAGGGTTGGCCAAGGGGGACAAGGTGGAGTTGCGCAATTTCGGCGTGTTCGAGGTGGCAGTCCGCAAGGCCCGCGTTGGACGCAATCCCAACGCCCCGGAGACTGATGTGCCCATCCCGCCCCGGTCCGTGGTGAAATTCAAGGCAGGCAAGCAAATGCGCGGCCAGGTGCTCAAGCTGGGTTCTAAATCTTCCGCCCGCGGACGCTGACACCGCAGTCCGCTTCTGCCGCGGCGCCGAGCCGACATTCCATGCGAATGACCCACTCATTGGCCAGCCGTTTGGCGGCTGTTCTTGGAATGGTTGCGGTTGCTTTGGGTGCGTTTGGTGCGCATGGGCTCAAGGAGGTTCTTGCCCGCAACCAAACGACGGCCATATGGGAGAAAGCAGTTTTTTATCAGGCTATTCATGCCGTGATGCTTTTCCTCCTTGCCGGTCGCAAGCCTTTGACCGCCGGCCCATGCTTCTGTTTTCTCATCGGCATTATCCTTTTCTCCGGGTCGCTTTACCTGATGGCACTGACTAACGTCCGATGGCTCGGCGCAATCACCCCCTTGGGCGGGGCTGGTTTTCTTGCGGGTTGGTTCTGGCTGGCCCTCGCAAAAGGCAAAGAACCGGGCTGAATGCGTTGCGGAGCTGCTTGGCATCCGCGGCTGTCATTCCAAGCTCCGGCCCGGCGCCCGGTTCAGGGCAAACGAATCAATGGATTTTGGAAAGGCAGCCGTTGATCCTTTGAATGAAGTGCTTTAGTCAGGGTGAATTCCCTTTTGACTCTTCGGTTCTCATTGTTCCCTCCTCATATCAACTGCGGCTTGCGAAGGGCCGCCGGTCAAGCCGGTTGTCACGCAGGGGATCCCCCCCGACTGGATCAAACGGTTCACGAACGGAAACCGGATGTGCTTACGGCTATTGCTCCGCAGGCGGTGCTTGGAGAGCCGGCTTTAATGTCCAAGTCTGCAGGCGGGCCTGTTCCATGAGCGCAGGAGCTTGGAAACCGGCTTTGTGAATGATCCATCCCCCGAAGAGGTCGGGGGTGTCTGAGGCCGCCTGTTTTTCCGGAATGATGCAGGCGTGTTCTCCCAGCGGGATGGTTTCCGAGGACGGGAGCTTGCCGGTTCTGCGGTGGAAATCCCACGCGTGAGCCAAAGCCAGCAGGAAATCGGCAGGTGCCACGGCCCGGGCACCGATAAACACGCGGGCCGGAATGCGGTGCTGGGTGGCAAGGAATTGATACACTTCGCGGATGGTATCCCGCAGAGCAAACCCGGTGATGTTGGTTGCGGCATCGTTTGACATGGGCGGCTTGGCATCGGGTCCCATCAGGCCGGAGGTTTTGAGCGGAAAAATCAGCCGGTGCCCGGCACCGGTCTCGTG
>Ga0114958_10002371_pt1 | contig 14153 bp, 10 predicted proteins | sample C_130208_EF_Meta_FD_89577 | JGI IMG/M metagenome (GOLD analysis project Ga0114958, IMG submission 89577) | Freshwater microbial communities from Lake Croche, Canada to study carbon cycling - C_130208_EF_MetaG | ecosystem: Environmental > Aquatic > Freshwater > Lake | place: Lake Croche, Canada... | reverse complement strand
CATGTGGCCGAGGCGGTCTTGACCATGGCGCGCCTGCCTTTGGATGTGAACGTGCCCTTCATGACAATCATGGCCCGCGATATGCCCTATATCGGGCGAGGATAGATGCAATCAAGGAACCTCTGATGACCCTGACCCTGCCTGCTTTCACCAACACTGGCCGCTTTTGGCGCGGCAATCTGCACACCCATTCGACCCGCTCTGACGGGGTGCTTGACCCTGCCGAGGTGTGCCGCCGATACAAGGCCGAGGGCTATGATTTCATCGCCCTGACCGACCATTTCGTGGGCCATTACGGCTATCCCATTGTCGATACCGTGCCGTTTCGCGACAGCGCCTTTACCACGATCTTGGGGGCAGAGCTGCATTCGGGCGCGATGGCGAATGGCGAGCTGTGGCATATTCTGGCCGTGGGCCTGCCGGCTGACTTTGTCCCCTCAAACTCGCCGTCCTTTCTTCCCATAGCAGGCCAAGAAACTGGCCCGCAGATCGCCGCCCGCGCGGTGGCGGCGGGGGCCTTTGTGGCTGTGGCCCATCCGCAATGGTCTGGCCTGACGGTCGAGGACGCGCGCTCAATCACCGCCGCCCACGCGGTAGAGATTTACAACCACGGCTGTGCCATGGGCTGTGACCGCCCTGACGGCTTTGCCATCGCCGACCAATTGCTGACCGAAGGGCGCAACCTGACCCTGATCGCCACCGACGATGCGCATTTTTCCGAGCCGGATCATTTTGGCGGCTGGACCATGGTGAAGGCGCAGTCCAACACGCCCGAAGCGCTGTTAGAGGCGCTGAAAGCGGGGGCCTTCTATTCCACCCAAGGCCCCGAATTGCGCGATGTGCGGGTTGAAGACGGGCATCTGATTGTGGAATGTTCCGCCGTCAGTTCCATCATCGCCTTGGGCTGGGGCACGGGGGCGAAGGCCGTGCATGGCCACTCGCTGACCCGCGGCGCCGTGCCGCTAGAGCGGTTGAACAACTCTCCCTTCGTGCGCGCAGCGGTGATTGACGCGGCGGGCAAGCGGGCGTGGTCGAACCCGATCTGGACAGGCGCTAAAGAGAAAAACCCGCGTTTGGCCTAAGGCCCTGCCCGCAGCGCTTGGGGCAAGCCGGGGGTTTCACACCCCCTCAGCCCGGCCACGGGCCGGGCGTTCTTCGCGGAAATCCTCCACTGGAGGATTTCTGATCGCTCATCACCCCGTGGGATACTTGAGCAAGTATGAAAGGGGGGGGGCGGGGGGTTACGCTTTCCCCTCTAACCCCTTTGCTGCGGCCTCTGATGCGCCCGGGATGCGCATTTCGAAGACTTCGGTGACCGAAGTGTAATCGTAATAGCCCAAGCGCGCCAAGGGGCGGATGCCTAGGATATCCAGCTTGCCATCGGGCAAGATCACCTCGTCTTTGACGTGAATGCGCGTGACCTCGCCGTAGACCACATCTACCCCGCCATGGGCAGAGTTGCCCTTAAGCCGCGTGGTTTGCAGGTAGCGGCATTCAAACTGCGCAGGGCTTTCGGCCACCCGTGGCGCTGGCGCATCAAGGCAGGCGGCTTTGGTCAGACCGGCCTTGTCAAACTCGTCAACCCCCGCAGGCCATTCCATGGCCGAGATATTGACCGCCTCGCGCAGCTCATAGGTGGCCATGTTCCAGACAAACCACCCCGTCTCTTCGGCATTCAGCACCGAATGTTTGCGCCGCCCGTCAGAATAGGGGTTGGCGGCAAACATCACCATGGGCGGGTCAAAGGACAGGTTTTGCCATTGGCTATAGGGGGCCAGATTGGCGCGGCCTTGGGCATCGACGGTCGAGATCCAGCCGATCGGGCGCGGCACGGTGCAGGATTTGAAGGGCGAAAAGGGCAAAGGGCAAGCCTCGCGGCCGGGGGCGTAGTGCATGGGGGTTCCTATAACACGGTGGAGAGGCGGTAGCCCGGGGCATGGATCAGGCGCACCCATGTGATGGGCGCATCGGAGGCCCAAGTACAGCGTTCGGTGACAAAGACCGCCGACCCTTGGGCCACCCCCAAGGCGGCTGCGGCGGTGTCACTGGCGGCTTCGGCGGAAAAGCTGATATCGCCATGGGCAAACGCGATATGGGCCACCAGCCATTCATTGGCGCTGATGGCGGCAAAATCGGGCAGGGGGGCGGGCAGGATGGCGGGGTTCAGCCAGCGGTCTTCCAGCACAAAGCCGCGGCCAGAGGCGAGGTGGAGGGTTTCGATATGCAGCATATCCTGCATATCCTGCCCCAAACGGGCGAGCACGGGCACGGGCGGCTTGGCCAGGTCGCAGCGCAACAGGCGCAAGCCGTAAACCTCGCCGCGCGCTTCGACCTCGGCGCGGATCACGGGGATGTCCAGCGTGGCCTTGCGCACCGGAAGGGCCGCAACCCGCGTGCCCGCCTTGCGCTTGCGCTCCAGCACGCCTGACCTTGCCAGTTCCGACAGGGCACGGTTCACCGTGGCGCGGGCGACGCCAAATTCCTGCGCCAAGGCGGCCTCGGTCGGGATCAGCGTGCCCAAGGGCCAAGCGCGGCTGCGGATGCGCGCCAAAACCTCGGTTCGGATAGCTTCCCAGCCCGCCATTACAGCACCGCGCCCAAGCGGGCCATAACCGCCCCAAAGCGCGCGCGCACGGCGTCGCGGGCGATATGGCGGCCGTTTTGCACGATATGGCGCCCTGCCGACCACAGGTGCTGGACCATGCGGTCGTCGCCTGCAAAGGAAAAGGTATCCAGCAGCCTGTCGCCGCTGCGCCCCGCCATATCTGGCCCGCTGCACTCAATTGCCACCAGATCGGCCCATTTGCCCACCTCAATCACCCCCGCATCGCGCCCCGCCGCCTGTGCGCCGCCTTGCGCCATGCCCTCAAACACCAGCCGCCCGACGGAGCGGTGATCGGCCAACACCGCGCGGGCTTTCAAGCCAAGGCGCTGCGAATACTCCAGCATGCGGATTTCTTCGCTGAGCGAAATGCGCACATTGCTATCCGACCCGATCCCGAAAGCCCCCCCCGCCGCCAGATACCGCGCGCCGTCAAAGATACCGTCGCCCAAGTTGGCCTCGGTGATCGGGCACAGGCCCGCCACCGCGCCCGACCCCGCCAGTGCCAAGGTTTCGGCGGGCAGCATCTGCGTGGCGTGGATCAGGCACCAGCGCCGATCGACCGGCGCATGGGACAGCAGCCAATCCACAGGGCGCTGGCCGGTGTGGGCCACAAGCTCGTCCACTTCGGCCACTTGTTCGGCGACGTGGATGTGGATCGGCCCGTCCAATGCCGCCGCCGCCGCAAGGCTGGTGGGCGACACGGCGCGCAGCGAATGGGGCGCTTGGCCCAGCACGGCATCGGCAGGCAGGGCGGCCAGATGGCGTGCAGCCCCCTCGCGCAAGCGCAGATACCTGTCCAGGTCGTTGCCAAAGCGCAACTGCCCACCCGCTAAAGCCCGCCCGTCACACCCACCGCGTTCATACAGCACCGGCAGCAGCGTCAACCCAAGGCCGGTTGCCTGCGCTGCGGCGCAAATCTGGCCGGACAGTTCGGCAAGATCGGCATAGGGCGCACCGCCGACCCCGTGGTGCAGATAGTGAAACTCGGCCACAGCACCATAACCCGCCTCGGCCATTTCCACCATGACTTGGGCAGCGATGATGCCGACATCTTCGGGTGAGAGGTGGTCTAAAAAGCGGTACATCAAGCTGCGCCATGTCCAAAAACTGTCTTGGCCAGCGGTTCGGTATTCGGTCAACCCCGCCATGGCGCGCTGAAAGGCGTGGCTGTGCAGGTTGACAGGCGCGGGCAGCAGGCAGCCCACGCGCATCCCGCCGTGTGCTGGGCCAATCGAAGCAATCCGGCCCTCGGCGATCTGAACCGTGACATCTTGCACCCAGCCTTGTGGCAAAAGGGCGTGATCGGCGTGCAGCAGCATGGCCGCTCCTTGACTTTGCGATATGTGCAGACATAATAGCAATAGATCCAGACATAAGGCAAGGCTCATGCCGATTCTTCTGACCAATGCAACGCTTGCGACCATGACGCAGGGCTATGGCCTGATCGAGGGCGGGTCTTTGGTGATTGACGCCGACCAGATCGCCTTTGCGGGGCCGCTTGCGGACCTGCCGGCCGCCTTTGCAGGGCTTACGCCCCAAGACCTTGGTGGCAAACTCGTCACTCCCGGATTGATCGACTGTCACACCCATATCGTCTTTGCCGGCGACCGCGCGGCAGAGTTTGACCTGCGCCTGAACGGGGCCAGCTATGAAGACGTGGCCCGCGCCGGTGGCGGTATCCTGTCAACCGTCCGCGCCACCCGTGCCGCGAGCGAGGCCGATCTGTTGGCCCAAGCCCTATCGCGTGCCGATCAGATCATTGCAGGCGGGGCTACGGTGATCGAGGTGAAGTCCGGCTACGGCCTGACCGTGGCCGATGAGCTAAAAATGCTGCGCGTGGCGCGTCAGATCGGCCAGCATCGCGCGGTGCGGGTCAAGGTCACGCATCTGGCAGCCCATGCCATCCCGCCCGACTACCAAGGCCGCGCTGGCGCTTATATCGACGAGGTGGCCATCCCCGTGCTGCACCAAGCCGCGGCCTTGGGCCTGATCGACGCGGTCGATGCCTTTTGCGAAGGCATCGCCTTTTCGGTCGCCGAGGTTGACCGCCTGTTCGCCCAAGCCGGCACTTTGGGCCTGCCCGTAAAACTGCATGCCGAGCAACTGTCCGACCTGAAAGGCGCTGTTATGGCGGCGGGGTACTGTGCTTTGTCGGCGGATCATCTGGAATATCTGGGCGACGATGGAGTCGCGGCGATGGCCGCTGCGGGCACCGTCGCCGTGATCTTGCCCGGTGCCTTTTACACGCTGCGCGAAACCCGAATGCCCCCCATTGCCGCCTTGCGGGCCGCTGGCGTGGCCATGGCCGTTGCCACCGATTGCAACCCCGGCTCGTCGCCGATGACCTCGCTGACGCTGGCGATGAACATGGCCTGCACGCTGTTTCGCATGACCCCGCTAGAGGCGTTGCAGGGCACAACGGTTCATGCTGCCTGCGCCCTTGGGCTAACCGATTGCGGTGTTCTGGCGGCGGGCAAGCGGGCCGACCTTTGCATCTGGAACGCCCGCCATCCGGCGGAATTGTCTTATAGAATCGGGGCAACGCCGTTGCATGCCCGCATGTTTGGAGGCCGCTTTGACGCCTGAAATCCTCATCCCCGGCCAGACCACCTTAGCCCAATTGGAACGCCTGTTTCGCACCCAATCCTCTGCGGTGCTTGACGCTTCAGCCCGCGCGGGTGTGGACTGGGCGGCGGCACAGATCGCCAAGGCTGCGGCGGGATCAGCGGCGGTTTACGGGGTGAATACGGGGTTTGGCAAACTGGCCAGCCTGAAGATCGCTCCGCAAGATACGCAAACCTTGCAGAAAAACCTGATATTGTCGCATTGCTGCGGCGTGGGCGACTCTATGCCGCGCCAAGTGGTGCGCTTGATGATGGCGCTAAAGCTGTTGTCCCTTGGGCGCGGCGCATCCGGCGTGCGCTGGCAGATCATCGAGACGTTGCAATCCATGCTGGCCGCGGGGGTCACCCCTATTATCCCCGCCCAAGGCTCGGTCGGGGCCAGCGGCGATCTGGCCCCCTTGGCGCATATGACAGCGGTGATGATCGGCCACGGTGACGCTGACCATAATGGCCATATCAAAAGCGCCGCGCAAGCCCTTGCCGATGCAGGGCTTTCCCCCGTTGTGCTTGGCCCCAAAGAGGGGTTGGCCCTGATCAACGGCACGCAGTTTTCCACCGCTTACGCGCTGGCGGGCCTGTTTGGCGCTTGGCGCGGCGCATTGACGGCCCTTGTCACCTCGGCCCTGTCGACCGACGCCATCATGGGCTCAACATCGCCGCTCGAGGCGGAAATTCATGTGCTGCGCGGTCAACCGGGGCAGATTGCGGCGGCGGCCACCTTGCGGGCATTGCTGGCAGGTTCGGTCATCCGCGAAAGCCACCGCGAGGGCGACACCCGCGTGCAAGACCCCTATTGCATCCGCTGCCAGCCGCAGGTGACGGGGGCGGCGATGGATATTCTGCGCCAATCCGCCCGCACGCTAGAGATCGAGGCGAATGCCGCCACCGACAATCCCTTGGTGCTGTCGGATGGGCAGATCGTCTCTGGCGGGAACTTTCACGCCGAACCCGTTGGTTTTGCAGCCGATATGATCGCCATGGCGATCAGCGAGATCGGGGCGATTGCGCAGCGCCGGGTGGCTTTGATGGTTGATCCGGTGCTGAGTTTCGATCTGCCCGCGTTCTTGACCCCGCGCCCGGGCCTGAATTCCGGCCTGATGATTGCCGAAGTGACAACGGCCGCTTTGATGAGCGAAAATAAACATATGGCCCATCCCACGGTGATTGATTCCACCCCCACCTCGGCCAATCAGGAAGATCACGTCTCTATGGCCGCGCACGGTGCGCGGCGTTTGGGGCGCATGGTGGAAAACCTGAACGTGATCTTGGGGGTCGAGGCGATCACCGCCGCGCAAGGCATTGAGTTTCGCGCGCCCTTGCCCACGTCAACTCCGCTGGCCGCTGTGGTGGCGCGGTTGCGCCAAGATGTGGCGACCTTGGGCGATGACCGCTACATGGCCCCCGATCTGGCCGCCGCCGCGCGGTTGGTGGCATCTGGCGCGCTTGTCGACGCCTCTGGCGTTGAAATGCCTGCGCTATGATGCTCAAGGGCCTGAAAATTCTTGATCTGACCCGCGTGATGGCCGGCCCCTTTTGCACCGCGCTTCTGGCCGATCTGGGGGCCGAGGTGATCAAGCTGGAACCGCCGCAAGGCGATGATTACCGCCACATCGGCCCCTTTGTGCAGGGCGAATCCGCGCTGTTTACGCTGATGAATCGCGGCAAACAGTCGATTGTGCTGGATCTGAAAGACCCAAAGGCCGTGCAAGTCGCCCGCTCCATCGCCTTGCACTGCGATGTGGTGGTGGAAAACTTCCGCCCCGGCGTGGCCGCCCGCTTGGGCCTTGGGCCAGAGCTGCGCCAAGACAAGCCTGCGCTGATCTATGCCTCGATCTCGGGCTTTGGGCAAAGCGGGCCGGATGCGCATTTGCCCGCCTATGATCTGGTGGCGCAGGCGATGTCAGGGCTTATGGCCGCAACCGGAGAAGCGGGGGGCAAGCCCTTGAAAGTGGGCGAAAGTTATGGCGACTTGATGGCGGGGCTTTATGCCTCTTGGGCGATCCTTGCCGCTCTGTTCCGGCGAAATGCCACGGGCGAGGGGGCCACCATTGACGTGGCAATGTTCGATGCGCTGTTTTCTTTGCTGCCCACCAGCCATGCCCTACAGTTCTACGCAGGCCGCACGCCCACGCCTGTCGGCAACCGCCACCCGCTCTCAACGCCCTTTGGCTGCTTTACCTGTGCTGACGGCCAAGCCGTCATCGCCGTGTTGGGCGATCGCCAATGGCAATCGCTGTGCGCCGTGATCGGATCAGACATGGGGGGGGATACCGCCCTGTCCACCGACGAAGGCCGCACCGCGCAAGAGCCGCGCATCAAGGCCGCGATTGAACGCTGGACGATGCAGCGCCCCGTGGCCGAAGTTGTCGCAAGCCTCGCCGCCGCTGGAATCCCCACGGCCCAAGTGCAAACACTGGCCGAGGCGGCAGCCTCTCCCCATGCCATCGCGCGCGATTTGGTGACGCACATGCCGCATCCTGTCTTGGGCACATCAGCCATCATCGGCCAGCCCGTGCGGTTTGACGGCGCAAAGCCCCTGTCGCGCACCACCGCGCCGCAGCTTGGGGCTGATGGACCTACCATTCTGGCCAAGTTCGGATTAGCACCATGACCCCCGAAGAGCACAGCTTCCTAGACCAACTGCACCGCGCTTTGGCCGAGAAAGTCGCCCCCTTGGCGGCGGAAACCGATGAAACCGCCCAATTCGTGCACCGCCAACTGGCCACCTTGGCCGATCTTGGCCTGATGGGGGCCAATCTGCCCGCGCCCTATGGCCCCGACATCGCGGCCTCCGCGCTTTATGCGGCGGTCGAGGCTGTGGCGGGGGCCTGCGGGTCGACCGCCTCGGCGCTGACGGCGCATTATCTGGCGACTGACTCGCTGCTGCTTGGGGCGGATGCCGCTTTGCAGGCGCGGTTTTTGCCTGATGCGGCGGCCGGATCGAAGCTGGGGGCCTTTGCGCTGACCGAACGCAACGCAGGTTCTGACCCCGCCGATATGCGCACGACAGCCACCCGTCAGGGCGATCACTACCGCCTGAAGGGGGCGAAGTGCTTTATTTCCAATGGCGGTGTGGCTGATTTCGTGATCGTCTATGCCGTCACAGACCCCACCGCAGGCCATCGTGGCATTTCGGCCTTTGTGGTGGAAAAGGGCATGGCTGGCCTGACCTATGGCCGCGTTGAACGCACCATGGGCCTGCGCGGCGGCCATGTCTGGGAGCTGGAGTTTGATTGCCTGATCCCCGAAGACAACCGCCTAGGCCCCGAAGGCACGGGCTTTAAGACGGCGATGAAAGTGCTTGACAACGGCCGCATCGAAGTCGCCGCCATGGCCACGGGCATAGCCCACACCGCGCTAAAGCTGGCGCAAGACTGGTGCAAGACCCGCATCATCGGGGGGGAGGCGCTGTCGAACCGCCAAGGTATTCGCTGGCAACTGGCCGATATGGCCACCGACCTTGCCGCCGCCCGTGCGCTGGCGGCCCAAGCGGTGGCCTTACGGCAGACAGGCGCGCGCTGCACGCTGCAAGCCTCGATGGCCAAGCTCTTTGCCTCTGAAATGGTGCACCGCGTCACCGATGCGGCGTTGCAACTGCACGGCGGTTACGGCTTTACCCGCGACTTTCCCCTTGAACGTCTTGCCCGCGATTGCCGGATTTTCCGCATCTACGAAGGCAGCTCCGAAATCCAGCGCATGATCATCGCTGGCCACATTCTTTGAGGTTCCCATGACCCGCCACAACACCCGCGACATCTACCCCGCCACTGGCACCGAACTGTCGGCCAAATCTTGGCTGACCGAGGCCCCCCTGCGCATGCTGATGAACAACCTGCACCCCGATGTGGCCGAAAACCCGCATGAGTTGGTGGTCTACGGCGGCATCGGGCGTGCGGCGCGCACATGGGAGGATTTTGACCGCATCTGTGCCGGCCTGCGCGATCTGGAAGGCGATGAAACCCTGATCGTGCAATCGGGCAAGCCCATCGCCATCATCAAAACCCACCCCGATGCCCCGCGCGTGCTGATCGCCAATTCCAACCTTGTGCCCCATTGGGCCACGTGGGAGCATTTCAACGACTTGGATAAAAAGGGCCTGATGATGTACGGCCAGATGACCGCAGGGTCGTGGATCTACATCGGCACCCAAGGCATCGTGCAGGGCACCTATGAAACCTTTGCCGAGGCTGGTCGGCAGCATTACAACGGTGATCTGAAAGGTCGGTGGATCCTGACCGGCGGCTTGGGCGGCATGGGCGGCGCACAGCCCTTGGCGGCTGTCTTTGCCGGGGCCTGCTGCCTTGCGGTCGAGGTTGACGAGACGCGGATAGATTTCCGCATCCGCACCCGCTATGTCGACGCCAAGGCCAAAACGCTCGACGAAGCCTTGGCGATGATCGATGCATGGACAGCGGCGGGCGAGGCCAAATCGGTCGGCCTTGTCGGCAATGCCGCCGAGGTCTTCCCCGAGATTTTCCGCCGCATGAAAGCGGGCGGTCACAGGCCCGATATCGTCACCGACCAAACCTCGGCCCATGATCCGCTGCATGGCTATTGCCCTGTGGGGTGGAGCATCGGCGAATGGCGCGCCAAGCAGGAAAGCGATCCCAAGGCCGTGCAACTGGCAGCGCGGGCGTCCATGCGCGCCCATGTCGCAGCGATGGTTGATTTCTGGAATGCCGGGGTGCCCACGCTGGATTACGGCAACAACATCCGCCAAGTCGCCAAAGAAGAGGGGCTAGAGAACGCCTTTGCCTTCCCCGGTTTCGTGCCCGCCTATATCCGCCCCTTGTTTTGCAAAGGCATCGGCCCCTTCCGCTGGGTGGCGCTGTCGGGCGATCCGGAGGATATCCGCAAAACCGATGCGGCGATGAAAAAGCTGTTCCCCGAAAACCACCACCTACACCGCTGGTTAGATATGGCGTCAGAGCGGATCGCCTTCCAAGGCCTGCCTGCGCGCATCTGCTGGATTGGCCTTGGCGACCGCCACCGTGCAGGGCTGATGTTCAACGAAATGGTGGCCTCAGGCGAGTTGAAAGCCCCCATCGTGATTGGCCGCGACCATCTGGATGCAGGCTCGGTCGCCTCGCCCAACCGCGAGACGGAAGCGATGAAAGACGGATCAGACGCCGTGTCGGACTGGCCGCTGCTCAACGCGCTGATCAACACCGCCTCGGGGGCCACTTGGGTCAGCTTGCACCACGGCGGCGGGGTGGGCATGGGCTTTAGCCAGCACGCCGGTGTGGTGATCGTGGCCGACGGCACACCGCAAGCTGCCAAGCGGTTGGAAAGGGTGCTGTGGAACGACCCCGCCTCCGGCGTGTGGCGTCACGCCGATGCGGGCTATGATACTGCCATCCAATGCGCCAAAGACCACGGGCTGCGCCTGCCGGGGATCACAGGGCTTTAACTCTTTCATATGTGCACAAATATCCCACAGGGTGATGAGCGTTTAAAAATCCTCCAGTGGAGGATTTTCGCGAAGAACGCCCAGCCCGTGGCTGGGCTGAGGGGGGTGTGACCCCCCCCCAGCCGGGGCCGCCGCGCGCCCTTGGGCTTAACTGCGCCCTGCAATCTCGCGCGCCACAATCCGTGTGAGGTGGCGGTGCATCCGGCTGGTGCGGTGGCGTTGGTGCATGGCGGCAAAGATCGGTTGGCTGATCGGGTCCACATCCGCCACCGCCACAAAGCCGCCTGTGGCGATCATCTGCGCGGCGGTTTCGGCCAGCACAAAGCCCGCCCCGCCCATGCGCGCCAAAAGCCCCGCCACCGCTGCGTTTTGCCCTGAGGCCAGCACCGAAACCGCGCAATCGGGCAGCACTTGGCGGTGGGTTTCATCAAAGGCCGCCGAATAAGCGCCGCGAATATAGCGGGCGGGGTCAATGCTCGCCCGCCTTGACCCATCGGAACTGATCAACCGGTATCTCACATCGCCGACCGAGGTGATGTGCAAATCCGGCAGGGCTTGCGGCGAATAGAGCACCGCAAAATCCAAAAGCCCCCGGTCAAGGTCTTTGCACATCTGGGCCGAATAATCCGGCTCGATGTAAAACGAACATTCCGGCAGCGATTTGCGAAAATTCGCCACCCAATCCCCGATATTGCCCGCAGCCAGATCATTCTGAATGCCAATGCGCAGCACCACAGCCGCCGTACCCGATGGCACCACCGCCCGCTGCGCCTCGGCCCAAGCGTGGCGCAGGGCGCGGGCGTGGGTTTCGAATTTCAGCCCTTCGGTGGTCAGGTCCGTCCCCGCACGCGAGCGTGTGAACAGGCGTGCGCCCAAGGTCGCCTCCAGCGCGGCTATGCGGGCGGAAATGGTGGATTGCTTCACCGCCAGCCGCTCAGCTGTGCGATGAAAGCTGCGGGTTTCGATCAGGTCTAGGAATGTGTCGATAACTTCGGTCTGCATCTTGGCCCCTTGATCGAATTTTTCGATCAATAGCGTGGTCCGGTGCGAATTGAAAGCGGGCCCCAAGGGGGTGATACTGGCCCAAGCGATAGGGGAGCATGACATGGCTGATTTTCCAACAACCGCGCGGGTGGTGATCATTGGCGGCGGGGCCGTTGGGGCCTCGTCGCTGTACCATCTGTGCAAAGCGGGATGGACCGATTGCGTCTTGTTGGAAAAGAATGAACTCACCGCAGGCTCTACGTGGCACGCGGCGGGCAATGTGCCGACCTTTTCGTCGTCTTGGTCGATCATGAACATGCAGCGCTATTCGGCCAGCCTGTACCGTGGCCTCGGGGCCGAGGTGGATTATCCGATGAACTACCACGTCACCGGATCGGTGCGTTTGGGCCATACCAAAGAACGCCTGCAAGAATTCCAGCGCGTGGTGGGCATGGGGCGCTATCAGGGGATGGATTTGAACATCCTGTCGGCGGCAGATGTCAAAAACGTCTACCCCTTCCTGGAAACCCACGATCTGTCAGGTGCTTTGCATGATCCCTATGACGGCGACATTGACCCTGCGCAATTGACCCAAGCCTTGGCCAAAGGGGCCCGCCAGATGGGCGCGCGGATCGAGCGGTTCTGCCCTGCCACCGGCGTGCGGCGCGAAGGCGATGAATGGGTGGTGTCGACCCCCAAGGGCGATATCCGCTGCGAAATCGTGGTCAACGCCGCAGGCTATTACGCCCGTGAGGTCGGCAAATGGTTTGGCCGCGATCTGCCCATGATGGTGATGAGCCATCAATATATGCTGTTTGACACGATCCCCGAGCTGGAAAAATGGTCGCGCGATGTCGGCCACAAGCTGCCGCTCTTGCGCGATGTCGATTCCAGCTACTACCTGCGCCAAGAAAAGAACGGCTTCAACCTTGGCCCCTATGAGGGCAATTGCAAAGCCCATTGGACAACCCCTCACGACCCCTTCCCGCAAGACTTCAGCTTCCAGCTGTTCCCCGACGATCTGGAACGTCTGGAATGGCATATCGCCGATGCCATGGCCCGCGTCCCCTTGCTGGAAAAGGCGGCCCTGACCAAGGTCATCAACGGCCCCATCCCCTATACCCCCGACGGCAACCCCCTGATCGGCCCGATGCCCGGCGTGCCCAACGCCTTTGAGGCTTGCGTGTTCACCTTTGGCATCTGCCAAGCGGGCGGGGCGGGCAAGGTTCTGGCCGAATGGGTCACCGAAGGGGCGACCGAATGGGATATGTGGTCTTGCGACCCGCGCCGCTTTACCGGCTTTGAAGACCCCGCCTATTGCGTCAAAAAGGGGATGGAGGTGTACGGCCACGAATACGCCATCCACTTCCCCCACCACGCATGGCCCGAAGGCCGCGATAAAAAGCTATCGGCCGTGCATGCCCAAACCAAAGCCTTGGGCGCTGTCTATGCCCCCTATAACGGCTGGGAACGCGCCACATGGTACGCCCGCCCCGGCGACGATACCAGCGAAGACGCCCAACGCACATGGGATCGTAAAGGCCCATGGTTTGGCGCCGTGGCCGACGAATGCGCCGCCGTGCGCGATGCGGCGGGGATTTTGGACCTGCCGGGCTTTAGCCGCTATATGATCTCGGGCGAGGGCACGGTGGCGTGGCTTTCGCGGCAGATCACGGGCAAGATCCCTTCGGTCGGGCGCTTGGGGCTGGCCTATTTCAGCGATGACAAGGGCCGGATTGTCACCGAAATGTCAGTGGCGCGTTTGGGTGAGGATCAGGTCTTGCTGATCACCGCCGCCACCGCGCAAAGCCATGACAAGGAATGGCTGCTCAGGCACCTCGCCCCCGGCCTGACGCTGGTGGATGCGACTGACCAATGGTCGTGCCAAATCCTGACAGGCCCCAAATCGCGCGAGATTTTGGCGCAGTGCTGCGATGCCGACCTGTCCAAAGGCTGGCTGACCTTCCAGAAAGCCAAGATCGCGGGGGCGGAAGTTTACCTGTTCCGCGTGTCTTTCGCCGGTGAATTGGGGTGGGAGGTGCACTCGCCCATCGGCGACACCGCAAAGGTTTGGGATGCCGTGATGGCCGCAGGCGCGCCCTTGGGGTTGAAGCCCTTCGGGATGTTCGCGCTCAATTCCTTGCGCGTCGAAAAAGGCTACCGCGCGTGGAAGGGCGATCTGTCGACCGATTACACCATCCTGCAAGGCGGGCTTGAGCGGTTTGTCGATTGGGCAAAGCCCGATTTCCGCGGCAAAGCCGCGCTAGAGGCGGAAAAGCAGCGTGGGGTCTCCAAGCGCTTTTGCACTTTGGTGATTGATGCTGGCGAGCAAGACCCGCCCTATATGTCAACCATTTGGCACAACGGCCAAGTGGTGGGCGAGTTGACCAGCGGCTATTACGGCCACCGTGTGGGGGCTTGCATCGGTCTTGGGATGCTCAAATCTGACGTCAACGTGGCTGGCACGGCGGTCGAGGTCGAAATCTTTGGCACCCGCTTCCCCGCCGTGGTGCAAGAAGACCAACCGCTG
>Ga0114958_10002368_pt1 | contig 14158 bp, 13 predicted proteins | sample C_130208_EF_Meta_FD_89577 | JGI IMG/M metagenome (GOLD analysis project Ga0114958, IMG submission 89577) | Freshwater microbial communities from Lake Croche, Canada to study carbon cycling - C_130208_EF_MetaG | ecosystem: Environmental > Aquatic > Freshwater > Lake | place: Lake Croche, Canada... | reverse complement strand
GATGGCGCTTACAAATTATTTATCTCAATCCATGGTTCTGACATTTCTATCTTATGGATGGGGGCTTGGTCTGGCGTTGCGCCTTAGTGGACTTCAAGTGTTGGCAATCTGTCTAATCCTGTTTCCAATTCAGGTGCTCTGTAGTTCGCTTTGGTTGAGGCGTTTCAGATTCGGCCCAATGGAGTGGGCTTGGAGATGTATTACCTATTGGAAAATCCTGCCAATTAATTAAGCCCATATTCTTTCGCTATCTGGGTACGATAAATGTAAATGATGCTTGGGACCCGACTAGTTTCATTAGTGCCGTCGAAAGGTTTGTTCCACCCCGAGTAAGAACCATGTCGTTGGAGTTAGAAACTCTTTGCGGTCCTCGCTTGTTGTATGGAGCCGTTGCCATAACCGCGGCATTTTGCTCATCAGTAAAATACGTTTGCGTCGTTAAAACTTCTCTTCCATTTAGCCATATTTTTTCGTGAATGTGAATGGTACGAGCTGGATACCAGCCCCGAGTTCGTCTCCTTGTGACCCAACTCCGGAATATATGCCTTGAGCGTTTGCAAGCCAGATATCCACACGAGCACTCTTAATTAGCTTACAACTGCCTTTTCGTTACTCGGTGAATTATTTCCTACGAAAGCGTTGATTCTGACTGACTCTCGACCTAAACTACACCCAAGTTCAGGAGGAATTATGTCGCAACAACGGAGTCGAATAGATCCTGCCTCGAGGGAACCATTAGAAGGTTTGCTCGCGGCGATCCCTGGTGGATTTAATGCCATTTCAGATATTGAGCAACGACGTGCAGTTGTAGGGCAGCTATTGGTCGCGCCAGAGCTCGATCAAAACGTGACGATGGAAGACCGTATGATCCCGGGACCTGCCGGAGAACAGAAGATAAGAATTTATCAAGCTAAAAATTCAGTTAAACCCGCTCCTGCTCTGGTTTACATCCATGGTGGCGGAATGATTCTTGGAAGCATTGAAGGCGAAGCTGCAAGTGCGCAAATGTATTGTGCGCAAACTGGGGCCACGGTTATTTCCGTTGATTATCGCAAGGCTCCCGAATTTCCTTACCCCTGTGGACCAGAAGATTGTTATTCGGCAGCTAAGTGGGTATTCGATAATGCGACAGAACTAGGGATAGATCCCAAGAATATCGGGATCTATGGCGGCTCAGCGGGCGGTGGACTGGTTTTAGCCGTTGTCCTCATGGCAAGGGATAGAAATTCAATGTCTTTCAAATACATGCTACCGATCTATCCCATGATTGACGACCGCAATGAGACATCATCTACCCATGAAGTCACCGAAATTGGGATCTGGGATCGAGCAGGGAATATTGAGGCTTGGAATTGGTATTTAGGTGGCAAGTCTGCGGATAGTTATGCAGCACCGGCCCGCGCAACAGATCTGAGTGGATTGCCACCAGCATTTATCGATGTGGGCGAGTTGGATGCATTCCGTGATGAGGATACAGAGTTTGCCTTGCGTCTTTTGAAGAGTGGAGTCGCCTGCGAATTTCGAATTTATCCTGGCGCGTATCATGCTTCAGAAATTTTTGCCCCTGAAGCGGACTTGTCTAAGCGAATTGTCGCAGGCCGGGTTGAAGCCATTAAGCGCTTTATTGCCCGTTAGAAATCAACGAACCATGCTTTCTGGTTTTGAATACATTATTATTCGGCCATGCCTGACAAGAAGATAACTGGCCCAGCTTCATATTTTCCTTCCATCGAAAAGAAGTATGGAAAACCGATCGAGCATTGGATGAAGGAGTTAAAAAAGGTCTCCAAACTTGCCCATATGGAGCAAGTTTCTTTCCTCAAGGAAAAGTTCGAAATGGGCCATGGTCATGCCAATGCCATTGTCCATGTATTTCGTCAGGAGAATGGTTTATAGTGCAGCTCCGTTTGAAGAACTAGAGGATGGAATCAACCATGGCCTTTGTGAGCACCTACTTAAATTTCATGGGACAGACAGAAGAAGCTTTTACGTTCTATGCGCAGACTTTTCAATCGGAGGAAACGCTGAAGATGACGCGTTTTTCTGAGATGCCCGCTATGCCCGGAGCCCCACATATACCTGACCATGAAATGAATTTAGTTATGCATGCCGAATTGAGAATCACGGCAGGGCACACCTTGATGGCTACTGATATGTTGAAATCGATGGGCCACGAAGTTCGGATTGGTAATAACACGACCATCAATTTAAATCTTGACACAAGATCGGACGCGGACCACCTCTTTGGAATCCTCAGCGAAGGTGCCACGGAAATGGCAGGAATGATGGAGATGCCTTTTGGCTATTGGGGCGTGGCCTTGGATAAATATGGAATTCGCTGGATGTTTAACGTGGCTTAGGAGGATTACCCTTGCAGAGATACATGATTTTTGTTATCGATGACCTCTCTGGGTCTGGCACTACCGACGAAATGGTCGCAATTGATTCCTTCAACGAAGAGATGGTTTCTAACGGCCAGCTCATCCAAGCGTGCGGAATGGTCGCAGCCATCAACGCTAACGTCATAGATAACAGATTGGGAGCTGGGCTTGAATCAGGGGGCCCGTTTTTCACAACCACCGAACAATTTAGTGGATTCTGGATGATCCAAGCAGAAAATGATGAAGTTGCACGAAGGCTAGCTTTTGAGGGATCAAAAGCCTGCAACCGGAAAGTGGAATTGCGCCAAATTTTGTGACCGACAAGATTTGGTATTTTTACAAAGCTTAGATTCGCCCATTCCGAACAAATTTAAGAAACTTCTGCCAGAATCTAGGTATGACTACAAAACTCAAGCCTGGCTCTTGGCCTTCACCCCTCTCTGCTGCAACCTTAGCTTCGGCAAGTACGAAGATCGCTTTCACGCAGGTGGTTGAAGATGACTTGTGGTGGGATGAAAGTCGTCCACAAGAAAATGGTCGAAAGGTCGTAGTGAGTCGAAAGCATGGAGACATCCTCAAGGCGCCATTTAGTGCTGTGAGTCAAGCACATGAATATGGCGGGTTAAGTTGGCTTGGATTCCAATACGACGGAGAAACCATGCTGGCCTTCGTCAATAAGGCGGATCAGCGCATCTATGTTGCACAGCCCAAAGGGGATCCAGTTCCTTGGACTCCAAAAGCGCCGGAAGGTGAAATTCATCGGTACATAGAGATGATCTCTTCTGGTGATGAAATTTGGTGTATCAGAGAATTGCACCGAAATGGCAAAGTCGAACGCGCCATAGTTGCAGTCTCTCCGGGAACGGTCCGTGAAATCGAAAGTTCTTCGCACTTTTATTCTTCGCCACGTGTATCACCCGATGGCAAACATCTGGCATGGATTGCTTGGGAACATCCGCAAATGCCGTGGGATGGGACAGAGTTACGTGTCGCTGATATCCATGAAGGCGTTTTGTCGAATCTGCGCATTCTTGCTGGCTCCATAGAAGAATCTTGCTTGATGCCTGTTTGGGGCAGTGAGTCAGAGTTGTATTACCTTTCTGATAAATCAGGATGGTGGAACCTTTGGAGCACCAATCTGCTGGGGGAGTGTAGGCACGTCATTGACGATCGCAGCGAATGGGGGACTCCACTGTGGGTGCTGGGGTTGCAGACGATTTCCCTGGTAGATAACGGCAAATTATTGGTTTTGCACGGGGTAGGGGATCATTCCACGCTTTCGATTGTTGACCCGGCTGCACGAACGATGAGGGAAATACCGACCGAATACAGCAGCTTTTATCCCTTTATTTCTTCAGGAAATGGTTATGCCTACGCCGTCGGTTCTAGCCACAAAGTGATCCAGGATCTTATTGAAATCGACCTCAAGAATGCAATGGTCAAAGAGGTCATCGCCGGTACTACGTTGCCGATCGACGGGGAATTTTTCGGCGCAATACAACCCATAACTGCTCTTCGTGATGATGGCCGACCCGTGTATGCATATTTACATGCTGCGCATCATCCGGACTACACACCAACTGAGAAGACACCCTTAATCGTCGTGGTGCACGGTGGCCCAACTTCCGCGACTACGAATTCCTTGCACCTGGATTACTCCTATTTCACCACCAGAGGTATCGCAGTTGTAGATATCGATTATGGTGGTTCTACCGGTTATGGGCGACACTATCGGAATCTTCTCCGTGGCCAATGGGGGATAGTCGACCGTGAAGACGTTATCGCCGTTGTGGAATCATTAGTAAAAAGTGGAGATATAGATCCTAAAAAAGTATTGATTCGCGGGGGTAGTGCTGGTGGGTTCACCGTGCTCAATGTGCTGGTAAATAGCAGGGTCTTTGCAGCAGGTGCTTCGTATTATGGCGTTGCTGATTGTGCTGCATTAGCGCTAGAGACACATGATTTCGAATCTAGATATCTCGATTCAATGATTGGCGCATATCCAGAAGAAGCAGATGTGTATACCGAACGCTCTCCGCTCACTCATGCCGACAAACTCTCGTCTCCGTTGATTATTTTTCAGGGACTTGACGACAAAATTGTGCTCCCCGCGCAGTCAGAAGCATTTCGAGATGTCTGTGTTGATAAAGGTATCAAGCATAGATATATCGCCTACGAAGGAGAAGGTCACGGATTCCGGAAAGCCAGCTCCATCATAGATGCGATTGAATCGGAGATGATCTTCTATGGCGAAGTACTGGGATTTTCGCCGAGAACGTAACAGGTACAAATAGAACCGCACCCGCTACCTTTAGAAATTGCTTTCTAGTACTACGGTAACGGGTGCGGCAACTACAAAGATTTATATCTTTATATTAGAACTGAACATCCAGCTTAGGATCGTGAACGATGACACCATCCTTAACTGACCAAACTTCGAAAGCTCCACCGGATGGGTCTCCAGCTGCATCGAATTTTGTATATCCCCAAACACCGTTGTAGGTGATTGGCTTTCCTGCAGCAACATCTTTAACAGCATCATTCAATTGGTTCCATGAATAAGCAGTTCCGCCATTGACGCCACCTACATTGCGAAGACCTTTAGCAAGAGCCTTTGCACTTGTGCTACCAGCAGAGATACCTGCAAGGCAACCAAGAACCGCTGCATCAAAACCTGAACCGTCAACGAAGGTTCCTGGATTCTTTGGATAAGCAGCAGTGAATGCTGTCTTCCATGCTGCTGCATCAGTTCCGTTTGTCTTGGCTGAGGTTCCGCGGATACCGTTCATCAAAGAAGCTCCTACAGTTTTGATAGCTGAATCATCGTTAAATGCTTCAGTCATAAATGTAGCTCCCTGGTTCCACTTCTTCGTACGAGCTAGGGCAGGTGCCATCTTTGCGAATGAATCTGGATAGTCAATGAAGACGAATGAATCGTGCTTGGTCTTCACTAGCGCTGCTGCTTCTGAATCGTATGAAGCTGCGCCTGCGTTCCACAGAATGGTTCCGCCGATGTGGCCACCATTCTTGCTCCACGCGCGCTTGAACGCTGTTGCTAGACCTGTTCCAAATGAGTTGTTGATTGCTCCAACAGTTACCCAAGAGTTATTTCCATAAACCTTTGATACTGCCTTGACCAAGGCAACAGCCTGCAGCAAATCAGATGGATAGGTGCGGAATAGTGTGTCGTGATCCTTGAACGTAGTAAGGGCTGGTGATGAAGCAGCAGAGGCGATCGCCACCACGTTATTAGAGGAAGCAACTACGTTACCCACCTCAAGGGATGCACCTGATGTAAGTGATCCGATAATAACGTTAACTTTGTCGGACTTAACGAGCTTTGTCGCTGCTTCTCTAACAACAGATGGTGCATCTGAAACAGAATCTTCTTGGGAGATCATTTTGCAAGATCCACCAACGCCATTTGCAGTCATGGCTGCCTGAACTGATGTCACTCCAAATGCCGCAGCATTTGCCAAGCTGGTTCCGTATGCAGCAAAGCCAGCGCCTGACATAGGCTGGACAGTTCCGATACGTAGATCAACCCCTGCAGCATTCGCAGGTACGGTTGACACAAATAGCGCAGAAGCCGCGACTGCGGCAACAGCGAAAATTACGCTTTTATTTCTCTTCATAGTTAAGAGCTCCTGGAGGGTGAATTGTGATTTTTTAATTGACGGCCGTCAATTAATGCTCAATTATGGCACTTTGTGCCATAAAAGTGAACAAAACTTCGATTTTATTGAGTGTTTCTCTTGCCGAAATAGATGCCAACAATCTCAGGATCCACAGCAAGTGCGGCTCCTGGCCCCTCATGGCGATTCTTGCCCATATCTAAAACGTAACCATAGGTTGATATTTCCAACGCACGCCTAGCATTCTGTTCAACCATCAAAATCGTTACACCACTGTTATTAATCCGAACTAGCTCGTCAAACAATTGGTCAACTAGGGCGGGAGCTAGGCCCGCGGATGGTTCATCTAGTAGAAGGACATTGGGGGCAGACATCAAGGCTCTAGCCAGAGCCAGCATTTGACGTTGTCCGCCAGAAAGCTGTCCAGCACGATCCTTCTTCCTTGAAACCAAGTCCGGATACCGAACATACATACTCTCTTTGAGCTCTTCTAGTGTTTTCCCAGATTCTGGGATGTAGCCAACGTCCAAGTTCTCATCGATCGTCATGGCAGTAAAAATATTTTCGATTTGCGGGACGTAACCGATTCCGATTTTAGAGAGATTAAAAGGCTTTGTAGCCAGAATATCCACTTCCTTGCCTTCGCGCAGAATAGTTGCTGACCCAGAAGTCACTCGGGCGATTCCATAAATCGCCTTCATGATCGTGGATTTTCCTGCACCATTTGGACCAACTATTGTCACAATCGAATTTTCTGGCACCTCTATGGTTACACCATTGAGTATCTTGATGTCCCCATAGCCACCCTCAAGATCTGTAATCTTCAATAATGGTTGTGTCATGAGGTGGCCTTTCGCGTACCGAGGTAGGCATCGATAACTGCTTGATTTTCATAAATAGAGCTAGGTTCGCCATCCGCAATGACCTTACCTTCTGCCATGACAATGACGCGGTCAGAAATATTCATCACGGTTTCAAGATCATGTTCGATCAATAAAAAGGTCAAATGGTGCTTGGTTCGAAGATCTTGGAGCACCTCCAGTAGCTTTTCTACCAGGGTTGGGTTGACGCCTGCGAACGGTTCGTCCAGTAACAACATCGTTGGGTTGGCCATGAGAGCCCGTGCTAGGTCCAGTAGTTTGCGTTGCCCACCAGAGAGAATCCCCGCATACTCGTTAGCAAATCGTTCTATCCCGATCTGCTGAAGAAGCTCCATCGCCCGGTCACGAGATGCACTCTCGTATGCCTGTCTAGCCTTAGGGTTGAAGAAGTTGGTGAGCCTATCGCCAGGATTGTCTTGTCCACCAAGCATCAAATTTTCTAAAACGCTCAGGCGTTTGATTACTTTGGCGCCCTGAAATGTTCTAATAATGCCTCGGTCAGCAATTTTATGGGGCAATAGATTCTGGATTTCCATCCCCTGAAACAGAATAGTTCCCGAATCCGGCTTGATCGCTCCGCTGATCAGGTTGAAAAGAGTCGTCTTACCCGCCCCGTTTGGGCCAATGACAGAAGTGACGCTATCAACGTGCACATTCAATGTTGCGCCATTTACGGCCCGGACGCCACCAAAAGAGATGGCAACATCGTTCACTTCAAGAATGAGATTATTCAAGGACCATCTCCTGACGTTTACCGAAGATTCCCTGAGGGCGCTTCATCATGAGAATAATGAGGACAACACCGATAATCATGATGCGAATGTAAGCGCGCTGTGCCGAATCGACCAACGAAAAGGGGAAGAAAGTAAAGAATCGAGTCCCGCCATAGAGGAAGCCAAAGAAGATTGCAGCCAAGGGGAGTCCTTTGACTTTTGTCGCACCACTCAAAATCAAGATCATCCAACCATAGAAGGTGACAACAGTGAGGAAGTCTTCTGGTGAGAGCAACGAAGATTCCAAGGCCCAGTAAATCCCGGCAATGCCACCAATGATTGAACCAATAATGACGGCTTGCAAGCGAAATCTAAAGACGTTCTTCCCAAGCGCCGCCGGAACCTCATCATCCTCTCGGGTTGCACGGAGAACCCGGGCCCAAGAAGTCCGCTCGACCCGGGAGATTATCAATAAAAGAATTCCTAACGTCGCCCAAATAAAAATAGCCATGACAAATTCTCTATCAACGATATCGCCAAAAATTGGCTGTAAAAAGTCTTGGACATGGCGCAGGATCGAATCCCATGCATCCGTGTATGACGGGTAATTGTCGCCTAGTGGCGGAATGGCTAACGAACCTTGAGTTCCGCCAGTTATGTTGTCAGAGTTAAAAATGACATAACGAACGATTTCTGAAAAAGCGATACTCACAATGGAAAAGTAGTCGCCCCGCAGTCGCAGAGTTGTCAGACCTAAGAACGCTCCCCCCAGGGCCGCGACGGCCACCCCAGCGGCGGCGGCAATCCAGAAATTAACTCCATGTGAAATAACTAAGATCGCCATTGTGTAGGAAGAGAGAGCCATCATTCCTACATGACCAAAATTTAAAATACCACCGACGCCATACTGAACTTGCAGGCCTAACCCAAAGATTCCGTAGATTCCAGACATCGTTAAGATAAAAATCCAGAACCCTGGCTGCATGATGGCACTCATCAGATTCGCCTCGCTTTCACTCCAAAGATGCCTTCCGGTTTAAAAAGCAAAACTATGACAAGGACAGAGAAAGCAACGACGGGCTTATACGCGTACGGGATGCCACCGAAGAAAACATGCCAGGTAGAAAGTTCCATGACTAGCCCCAAGACAAAGCCACCAACAAGCGCGCCATAAGCATCTCCGATGGTGCCAAGGACAACCGCTGCCAGAATCGAGAGGAGAAGATCTAGTCCCATACCACTGGTGAATTGGCCCTGTACTGTTCCTTGGAACACTCCAGCTAATGCTCCAAAAGTGCCGCTGATACACCAGGTCGCAATGATGACGCGCTGAACGTTAATGCCGGAGACGGCCGCAAGCGAAGGATTGTCAGAGTAAGCACGCATGTTTTTCCCGATAGGGGATTTTTTGATAAACACTGCTATGGCCGTGATTGCGATCGAAGCGCAACAGAGGACAACTAATTGCGCCTGAGCAATCTGGGCACCCAGGAATTCAAATGTCTTGATCTGATCGATGTTGAATTTTCTGCTGTTGCTCCCAAAGGTCAGGGCAATTGACTGCCGCAGAACGAAGGCAACGCCCGTTGCAACTAGGAAAAGTGCGAGCATCCCTGCACCAGTCTTACGAAGTCTTCGCCAAATCAGGAACTCGAGAAACAGAGAGAGAGCGATTCCAATAACTATCGAAATCAACACAGCGAGCACTAGGGGGACATGCAAGTCCACTGAGAAGTAATATGTGGTAAAAGCGCTCAGTGTGAGAAAGTCGCCAGCTGCAAAATTAACCAAACGCAGCACAGAATAAACCAGCGAGATGCCCAGCGCTGCAATCCCGAAGATCGAACCCTCTACGAGGCCGTTAAAGAGCAATTGGACAAATTCGGCCACGCATAAACCTCACACATCATAATAAATTCTGAGCCCTCAACCGGGGGCCTGCCAAAGATACCCAAAACGGAGGCTTTTGTCTCCCATGACCTTGCTAGTTTTTTACTGAACTTCGGGTTGGAGCCTAGCTAGGCAAGAGTGGCGCACTAGCCGTGAATCTCAAAGACTCCAAGTGAATCGGGTCCGCATTCCAACCAAGGGAGATGCTTCCCGGGAAGACATAGTCGAAGGCAACGTTCTTATTACTATCAATTCCCATTACTTCCGGACCTGCTCCGACCCCGCTACCCCTTTCAGGAAACGAACCAAAACCTGTTCCATGTGCTGCGTAGTCAATGAGATAGGAAGTGCCGTCTTGGTAAATACTGGAGCAGATAGGTGACCACAGGGTTTGCGAGCGTAGGAACTGCCAAGTCTCTGTGGCGGAACCAGTGCTTTCATTGATCGAATACATCCGAGGAGCGCTGTATACCGGGTCCGGATTATGAGTTCCGCCGTTACCATTTATTCCATAAAGATCATTATCGAATAATAGAAGTTGATTATCGCTTGTTATGGAAACCGCATGCTGCCCCTCAGGGTAAATGGTTCCTGGGGTTAAGTTCAAGGCGAATTTGCGGAGTGAACTAAATGAAGCCCATAGCTTGGATGGATCACCAAGTATCCACTTGATCTTCTGTGTCGTGTAGTCGACCGCTATGACAAAATTTTCTCGGCTAGAGACAACGAGTTCGTTCTTGCTGGGCCAGTAAGTTGCGGCGTTATTGTGGAACCAATCGTTAGGATCCTTCACAAAGAGCGCTGGGTTATCTCCACCTGCTCTCATTGCCTGAGAAATTATCTGACTAAAATCAAAAGTTTTATAGACCTGTCCGGTCACCGTCGAAACTTCGATTATTTCCTGCTCTTGATTGCCGTTGGCATTAATTTCTAGAAGGAGCTCTTGCTTTCCAATGTCATAGTTATGATGTCCGAGCCAGCTTGCATTTACAGTGCCGCCCGCATAATTAAATATGGGCCCAAATGATCCATCAAGATTATTCCGGTAAAGGGTAGTTCCGCAGTTGCTATAAAACGCACCCTGATAGAACTTAACGGATGGGCTATTGCTGTTACACCCTAAGGTCCCGATCCAACGGACTTCTCCGTCGGTATCAATGAGAACGGGACCAACGCCGTCACCAGTAAATTCGCGCAGGTAGAAAAAACTGTAATCGAGCTTAACGTTATTTCGTGCCACAACCTTCGTCGGGGAGGTGTAGGGGAGCAACGACCACGGTGCTGTCGTGATCAAGTCCTGAACGCTGGAATTTGATGGACCACTTCTCACAGAAATTGTCACGCTGTTGAGGTTGGTTTGAGCGCTCGCATATAGCCCAAAGACTGGGATTGTTACTTGGCCCAACTCCTGGTTTATGCGATTTTGACTCCTTAGGTAGGCAGAAGTGTATGTCGCAGATATTGGCGCAGTAGATGAACCCGCTTTTGGCCTAATGCTGAATTGAACTGATTCCAGATTGGGGATATTCAGCACCTTTAGCGTGAAATTCCAGATAAACGGGGATTTACCCTGAGCTTGACTAACAATTGATATTGGTGCCGCTTCTGAGGGACTGGCTACCAAGAGAGATCCAAGAAGCGCGAAGAACAATAATAAAGTGAGAGACAACTGCTTGGATTTTTTCATTGACGGAGTCTGCCATAGGTAGTTCCCCTATTTCTTGAGAAACCATACCCCTGACATCGCGCCCTTGGATTTGATAACGACGGATGAACCGTCCGCTTTCTGACCGTAGAGAGTTTTTGAGATGCAGTAGCCATATCTGCCAAGGTCGATTGTTGTTGAGATTGGAGCGCGTGACACGACAACCAAAATCGACTCTTTTTTGGATTCCCTGAGGAATGCCACATAGTCAGCTTCGACTGCAACCCAACGGAGCCCACCGTTGATAAGCGCATCATGATTCCTGCGAAGGGCAACCAAATTTTTGACTTGGGATAGGAAATCTTGATCCCATCCTGAACGGTCATCCCAGTTGATGGTTCTGCGTGCGTCTTCGCCCCAAGAACCTTCTAGACCAATTTCATCTCCGGCAAATATGGAGGGAACGCCTGGATATGTCAGCATCATGGTCATTGCAGCTATGTGGGCATGACGATCACCTAGAACCACTGTTCTCAATCGAGCGGTATCGTGTGAATCTAATAGCAACATGCTGGCAGTCAGTGATCGCCACGGGATAGTCGAATTGAATTCCCGGAAAGAGGCTACTAACTGCTCTCCGTCTATTTTAGGCATCGCAAAGGGAAGTCCTTGAAATCCTCCGGTTATTTCAGGGTTCTTGTTGATCCAATTCCAGAAAGGACGCATAAATCCCTGATAATTCATAGTTCCTTGCCAGCCCAAGCCGTTGAGATCGCTCGCCTGGAAATCACCATTTTCTGCCACAAGCCAGGCGTCTGGATTAACTTCTTGCATTGCTTTTCTGATCCCCAGCATGACTTCTGAATGAAAGTTGTCCTCACCCTGTACGCCTGTCATGTTGCCGACATCGATGCGCCACCCAGCCATACCGAACTTGGGTTTTAGCCACTTTTTTACGATGGAATTCTTTGCGCCGAACATTGCGTGGCGTAGGGATTGTGAAGAGTAATTCAATTTGGGCAAAGACTCTAATCCGAACCAACCCACGTAACCCCAAGCAATTCGCTTGTCCCAGTAGAAGAATGAGTGTTCTTTTGAGCGGGGATTCTTCTTTGCTTTAGCCAGCCAGGTATGGCCAGCTCCACAGTGGTTAGATGTTAAATCACCTAGTACGCGAATATTCATCTTCTTGGCTGCTGCAATTAAGGACTTGAATGCTTTTGTTCCACCTAAAATTGGATCGATCTGGTCAAAGCTTGAAGCGTCATACCGGTGGTTTGATCTGGAAGGAAACATCGGAGTGAAATACATTCCGTTTACGCCAAGATCAGAAATGTAATCCAGATGTTCTTGCACTCCAATCAGATCCCCACCATATAGCTCCTGGCCAGTAAATTTGCTCCGACCACGTGGTAGCTCGTTCCAGTCTCTCGGATATGCCCACTCCGGAGTAATTGAAATTTTTCCTGAACGCGCAAATCGATCTGGAAATATCTGATAAAAGACTGACGAATGAATCCATTCTGGGTTAGCAGGAATAGCGACGATCTGAAAATCGTTGTTACTGTGAACATCATGATCAGCTAAGCCATAAGCATTAAGCCATTCATATTTTCCCTCACCAATGAAGACAAATCGGTAGATGGTATGAACATTATGAACGGTGATGGATACTTGATACCAGCTCTCATGTTCGCGCTGCTGAGCTTTGCGTAGTCGATGAGTGCGCGGTTCGCCATCTTCATAGACTCGAACATAGGCTTCCTGAAAAAGATAGCTGTTGGGGATTCGTACGCGCAATGTGATTTTTTCACCAATTTTTGGCGCACTATTGCTGACATAGAGTTCGCTGCCATCATGGTGTGGGATGGCAGGCATTTGGACTTTTTTGTTCATGGTCACAACTCCTTTCCGGAGACCGACAGTTTCCCACAACTCTTAGAGAATCACATCTAAAAACCAACTCTTCTTGCCCGCCGGAGCGACTAAGGAACAGTTGAATTGTTTGTGCAATACTTCGAGCAACTCTTGGGGAGTCCTGGGCGCACTGGATTCAGAGACCAGAAATCGGGCCACGTGGCCTCTTGTCTGCTTAGACATATGGGTGATCACCTTCCGCGCACCGTCAACGTTCTTGAAAACACGGACTCCAACTGTGCTTCGTGGATTGGGCGTCCAGACCGTGGAGTATGTGGACGACCGACAATCCACAATTAGCTCGTCTGAGAATTCATCTAGTGCATTGGCTAGGGGTTTCCGCCAGATCGAAGGGTCAATCTTTACTTTGTAATAGGGGATTGGGTCGCTCAATCTAAGGAGACCGAATACGGCGGAGAAAATGAGAATTGTGTCGTCAGCACGAACTTGCGCTGTTGCCGACAAGGAGGAGTAGTTCAGGGCCTGATAAAGAACACCACTGTAAACATTAGAGGCTTGATCGCAGTGTTGAATATCTATTTCTTCATGTTCGTTTATTACTTTGGCCCGAGTTGTCGTTAGATCCTTGTGAAAGGAAAGCGCCGCAAGTGCCAGCGCTTTAGATTTCGTGGGCATGGTCTTGCCTTCACTTGGCGGAAGTAGAATCTTCACTCAAGTGATCCGTGATTAATCTAGCGCTGGATAGTCTGTGTAGCCAGTTTCTGCGCCAACATAAAACTTAGATGCATCTGCGGCGTTATATGGTCCGTCATTTTTAAGACGTTCGGGTAGATCTGGATTAGCTATAAAGAGTTGGCCAAAGGAAAGTAAATCTGCAATCCCACTGTCAATGTATTCCAAATCAGCTTTGCCCTTTCTCTTATCACCACCATATGTGTTGACGATCAAAGTGTTCGGCCACCAGCCCCGCACCTTTGAGAGCAAACCGTTCTGCATTGGATTTTCCATGAAATGGAGATAAGCGAGATCTAGCTTGGCCAACTCTTTCACCAACGCTTCATACGTCTCTTCGATATTGTCCTCAGAGATGCTGTTGAAAGGATTGGCAGGCGAGATCCGGAATCCAACTTTGGCT
>Ga0114958_10002365_pt1 | contig 14171 bp, 9 predicted proteins | sample C_130208_EF_Meta_FD_89577 | JGI IMG/M metagenome (GOLD analysis project Ga0114958, IMG submission 89577) | Freshwater microbial communities from Lake Croche, Canada to study carbon cycling - C_130208_EF_MetaG | ecosystem: Environmental > Aquatic > Freshwater > Lake | place: Lake Croche, Canada... | reverse complement strand
GCGGTCAACTGCACCGCGTCAAGACTGATGACCACAGAGCCCTCGGCCACTTTATCGCCCACCTTGACTTTGACTTCTTTCACCACACCTGCATGGGAGCATGGGATCTCCATGGAGGCCTTGTCAGACTCTACCGTGATCAAGCTTTGTTCAACTTTGACGGTATCGCCAACTTTGACCAAGACTTCGATCACTGCCACTTCGCTAAAGTCACCAATATCTGGAACTTTGATGTCCATCGTTGCCATGTATGTTGTCCTTAAGCTTAGAGCAATACTCTGCGGAAATCAGCCAAAATTTGGCACAAGTAAGCGTTGAAACGTGCCGCCAGTGCGCCGTCAATCACTCGGTGATCCCAGCTCAAGGACAAAGGCAACATCAAACGCGGCTGGAAAGCCAAACCATCCCAAACGGGTTGCATCTGGCTCTTACAAACGCCAAGAATGGCCACCTCAGGGGCATTGATGATGGGCGTAAAGTAACGCCCTCCGATCCCACCTAGAGAGGAAATGGTGAAACAAGCACCCGTCATCTCTGCAGGGCTCAATTTGCCTTCACGCGCTTTTTTGGCAAGCTCCGACATCTCTTTAGAAATTTGCATGACCCCCTTTTGATCAGCATCTCTGACCACCGGCACCATCAAACCGTTGGGCGTATCGGCTGCAAAGCCAATGTTGAAGTAATGCTTATAAACCAACTCCTCACCATCCAAGGAGGTGTTGAATTCGGGGAACTTTTGCAGCGCAGAAACACAGGCCTTGATCAAAAAGGCCAGCATCGTGACTTTGATGCCAGATTTCTCATTTTCTTTGTTGGTCAAAACACGAAACGATTCCAACTCCGTGATGTCTGCATCATCGTGGTTGGTCACATGCGGAATCATGACCCAATTGCGATGCAAATTGGCCGAACTGATTTTTTTGATACGACCCATGGGCTTGCGCTCAATGGCACCGAACTTGGTGAAGTCCACTTTGGGCCAATCCAACAAACCTAGGCCAGCTCCTGTTCCAGCGCTTGCAGGAGGAGCCTTGGCTTTTTGCGCCTGGGTTTGAACTTGGCCACTCATGACACCTCTGGAGAAGGCCTGAACATCCTCGGTGGTGATTCGGCCCTTGTTGCCACTTCCCTGGACCTCAGCCAAGGGAACACCCAGTTCTCGCGCGAGCTTTCTGATCGAGGGAGATGCGTGAGGTACCTTGGCCAATGACGTGGCGTCGTCGCTTGGATGGTGCGCAGTTGAAAGGCTCAAGGCCCCTGCAAAAGAGCTTGGCGCCAGAACTGCAGGGTTTGTTAGAACTGGGGCTTGGGTTGGGGCAACAGTGCCAAGCATGGAAGCTTTGGATGCGCCAGAGCCCGCTGTGAGCACCATGGCCAACACATCCCCTTGGTTGATTTTGTCACCCACTTTGATGTTTAAACTTTTGACAACACCTGCATGAGATGACGGGATTTCCATGGAGGCCTTGTCAGACTCGACGGTGATCAAAGACTGATCCACCACCACGGTGTCGCCCACTTTGACCATCAACTCAATCACCGCAACGTCCTTGAAGTCGCCAATGTCGGGCACAAGCACCGCTTGCTCAGTGGATGGCGCCGCGGTCGTGGGCGATGACGCTACAGAATGAGGTGCAACAGGGGTAGGAGCGTGAACAACTGGCGCAGCGACGGCTGCTGCATCTGAGGCTGAAGTGGCCGGAGCAGCAACTGCTGCACCTTCGCTCTTCACGCAAGCGATGACGGAGCCTTCGCGGATCTTGTCACCCAATTTCACCTTGATCTCGGTGATCACGCCTTCGTGAGAGGATGGAATCTCCATGGAGGCCTTGTCTGACTCCACGGTGATCAAAGACTGATCCACTTTAACGTGGTCACCCACTTTGACCATCAATTCGATGACGGCGACGGCATCAAAATCCCCAATGTCTGGTACTTTTATGTCTAAGGTGCTCATGTAGGGTCTCCTATGCCTTAAGCCAACAAGGGATTAACTTTTTGGGTGTCGATCTGGTATTTTTCAATCGCTTGTGTCACCTTTTCAACGGGCAGCAGTCCATCTTCGCTAAGCGCTTTTAAGGCCGCCACAACAATATAGTAACGGTTGACCTCAAAGTGTTCTCTGAGTCGGCTTCTGAAATCGCTTCGACCAAAACCATCGGTCCCAAGCACCTTGTAGCTTCTGTCTTTGGGGATGAAGGCGCGGATTTGGTCAGCGTAAGACTTCATGTAGTCGGTCGAAGCAACCACCGAGCCCGCGGACTTGCTCAGTTGTTCAGCCACAAAGGAGAGCTTGGGCTTTTGACTGGGGTGCAGCAAATTCCAGCGCTCACACGCTTGACCATCTCTGGCCAATTCATTGAAACTTGGGCAACTCCATACATGGGCCGCCACGCCAAAATCTTTCAAGAGCAACTCTCTGGCAGCCATCGACTCTCTCAAAATGGTGCCTGAACCTAAAAGGTTGACCCTAGGTGCTTTCTTGGGCCCCTCGGCCTCTTGAAGCAAATACATGCCTTTGATGATTTCCTCCTCAGTGCCAAGCTTCAGACCAGGCATGGCGTAGTTTTCATTCAAAAGCGTGATGTAGTAAAACACATTCTCTTGGTTTTCAACCATCCGCTTCAAGCCGTTGTGCATGATCACCGCCACTTCATGGGCAAAGGTGGGATCGTAGCTGATGCAGTTGGGAATGGTGCTGGCAAGGATATGGCTGTGCCCATCCTCGTGCTGCAATCCCTCGCCATTCAACGTGGTTCGCCCAGAGGTGCCACCCAACAAGAACCCACGCGCTTGCATGTCTCCTGCTGCCCAGGCCAAATCGCCAATGCGCTGGAAACCGAACATGGAGTAGTACACGTAAAACGGTATCATGATTCGGTTGTTGGTCGAGTAAGAGGTGGCTGCAGCAATCCAACTGCTCATGCCCCCCGCCTCGTTGATGCCCTCTTGTAAAATTTGACCCGCCTTGTCCTCTTTGTAGTACATGACCTGGTCTTTGTCGACAGGGGTGTACTGTTGGCCTGCAGGGTTGTAAATGCCCACTTGCCTAAAGAGCCCCTCCATGCCAAAGGTCCTTGCCTCATCCACCAAAATGGGCACCACGCGAGGACCGAGTGCGGGGTCTCTCAAGAGTTGCGTCAAGAAACGAACATAGGCTTGTGTGGTGGAAATCTCTCGTCCTTCAGCGGTCGCATCCAAAATGGCCTTGAACGTGTCCAAGGAGGGCACGGCCAACTTCTCTTCACTGACCCGTCGACGCTTGGGCAAATAGCCACCAAGCGCTTTTCTTCTTTGATGCAAATACTGCATCTCAGGGGTGTCGTCTGCGGGTTTGTAGAACGGCAAGCTAGGTAGATCGCTGTCAGAGATTGGGATGTTGAAGCGGTCCCTAAAAGCTTTGATGTCTTCATCGGTGAGCTTCTTGGTTTGATGAACGGTGTTCTTGCCCTCACCGATTTTGCCCATGCCAAAACCTTTCACTGTTTTGATCAACAAGACGCTAGGCTGGCCCTTGTGCTTCATGGCTTTGGCATAAGCGGCATAAACCTTTTGTGGGTCATGCCCACCGCGGCGAAGATTCCAAATTTCATCATCGCTCATTTTGGCGACCATCTCTAGAGTCTTTGGGTCTCGGCCAAAGAAGTGCTTTCTGACATAGGCACCATCATTGGCTTTGAACGCTTGATAGTCACCATCCACTGTCTCCATCATGATGCGCCTTAAGGCGCCGTCTTTGTCTTTGGCAAGCAGGCCGTCCCAGTTGGAGCCCCAAATGAGTTTGATCACGTTCCAACCACTGCCCCTGAATTCACTTTCTAGTTCTTGAATGATTTTGCTGTTACCGCGTACAGGCCCATCCAAACGCTGCAAATTGCAGTTGATCACGAACACCAAATTGTCTAAATTTTCACGCGCAGCCAGACCTATGGCACCCAAGGATTCCACCTCATCCATCTCACCGTCACCGCAGAAAACCCAAACTTTCCTGTTCTCTGTGTTGGCGATGCCTCTGGCGTGCAAGTATTTCAAAAAGCGCGCTTGGTAGATGGCCATCAAGGGACCTAGTCCCATAGAGACCGTTGGAAACTGCCAAAACTCAGGCATCAACTTAGGGTGAGGGTAGCTTGATAAACCAGCACCTTTGACCTCTTGCCTGAAGTTCAAAAGTTGCTCCTCTGTCAATCTCCCCTCCAAATAGGCGCGGGCATAAACACCGGGAGAGACGTGACCTTGGATGTACAAAAGGTCTCCTCCGTGGTTTTCCGTCTCCGCGTGCCAAAAGTGATTGAAACCTGCGCCAAACAAATGTGCAAGAGAGGCAAAGGAGCCTATGTGCCCGCCCAGATCCCCTCCATCTTCAGGGTTGTGGCGGTTCGCTTTGACAACCATGGCCATGGCGTTCCAACGCATGTAAGCGCGCAGTCGCTCTTCAATCTCAATGTTCCCAGGGCAAACCTCTTCTTCGTCGACATCGATGGTGTTGACGTACCCCGTGTTTGCAGAAAACGGCATGTCGATGCTGCTTTCGCGGGCTTGCTCAAGGAGCTGCTCCAACAAATAGTGCGCTCGTTGTGGCCCTTCATTTTCAATGACAGCCTTTAACGCATCGAGCCACTCCCTGGTTTCTTGGGAGTCAGAATCGTTGATGGCAAAGGTGTGAGAATCGCTGGGGTGAGCGGACATGTTTGTCTCCTTGGTTATAGCCGTATTGTGTCTTTTTTTAGAGTATCTCACAGTTTTCTGTATATTTCAACATATGATCGACCTTTTCATATTGTGAAATTTAACAAGAAATTCAAAGCTTTAAAGTTTTAGGTGAAATGTTCTTCTAAACTCCATGTCATGAGCATCCAAGCCGTCTCGATGGTCGCAAAGACCCCACTTAAAAAAGTCGCCCGTCAATGGAGCGGATGGTGGCGCAGTCAAAGCCCCACGAAACAAGACACCTTTGCCCTGATCGCCCCTTTGACGGCGGTCATTTTCTTCTTTATCGCTGTGGCGGCTGCCTTTGGGTACTTAAGGTACGAAGAAATTTTGCGTGAAGAGGAGACCGTTCGCCGCGATGTGGAGTACGTGCAAGAGCGCATGAAGGTGCGTTTGCTTGAGCGACAAGAACAAATCATGCGACTGTCCAGAGACTTGGCCACTCAAGACATCCAAGAGGTGGACTTCATCCGTGAAGCCGGGGCCATGCTCAATCAATATCCCGAAATTTCATCGATCAGTTGGCTTGACAATAAAAAGAACATTCAATACTCGTTCACAGCCACGGGCATACAAAACAAACAAACCTACCTGGTGGGCAATTTGCTCTCCTCGCCCATGTTGGCTGCGACCTTTGATTGGGTCAAAGCAGAAAAGACATTGGCCTATGCACCTTTGATGATCAAGGACAACGCCTCGCACATGACGGAAGAGACGCCTTTGCAATTGTTGGTCCCTTTCATCAAAAAGGGCTATTTTCAAGGCGCCTTTTTAATTGACTACAAAATTTCTGGTCTTTTGCGATTTGTGGTCCCTCAAGACATACTCACTCGCCACGCCGTCTCGATTTGGTTTGGTAAAACACATGTAATCGCTGGCAATGTGATCCAAACACGCAGCCGTGCGGCTTACTTGGCCCCCTTTGTCAAACCGGTTTACGAATATGCCGTCCCGATTGCTCCCACAGGAAGTGGCCTGGTCTTGAAAGCCCAAGCTTATCGAACCTCCCAGGGGGTCATTGGAAATGGTCTTTTTTGGTTGGTGACCCTGATGAGTTTACTGACCGCTTGGATGCTGATCGGCACGTGGAAGCACACCCGACGCCGCCTCCAAGCACAAAGAGCCTTGGTGGCTGAAACCAATTTTCGCCGGGCCATGGAAAACTCCATTCTGACGGGCATGCGCGCGATGGACATGCAAGGCTGCATCACCTATGTGAACACCGCCTTTTGTCAAATGACGGGTTGGTCTGAATCAGAGCTCGTTGGACAGTACCCACCCTTTCCCTATTGGCCCGATGCGGATCGAGAACTGCTGTCGGTCAAATTGGCAGAAGAACTCAGTGGCCAAACCTCACAAACGGGACTTCAAGTGAGGGTCAAGAAAAAAGATGGCGCCATCTTTGATGCTCGACTTTATGTCTCTCCATTGGTCGACGCCAAAGGACTTCAATCGGGCTGGATGACCTCCATGACCGACATCACCGAGCCCAACCGAATTCGACAACAACTGTCCACCTCCTACGAACGCTTCACCACGGTGCTTGAAGCTTTGGATGCTTCGGTGTCGGTCACGCCCATCGGTTCGAACGAAATTTTGTTCACCAACAAGTTGTACCGTCAATGGTTTGGCATCAAAAGCGATGGGCACTTGCAAATGATTGAGCAAGCCTTTGAGTCCCTGCAAGGCTCCAACACCTTGTCTCAAGATGCCGACGACTTGGCTGGTTTGCCTTCACAAAACTTAGAGCGCACGCTTTCAGAGAACGCCGAGATCTTCGTTCCAGGCTTGTCCAAATGGCTCGAAGTTCGCTCCAGGTACTTGAATTGGGTGGACGGACGCCTGGCACAAATGATCATTGCCACCGACATCACCCCCAGAAGGAATGCCGAGGAGCAGTCCGCCATCCAAGCCGAAAGAGCTCAGTCGGTCTCACGTTTGATCACCATGGGAGAAATGGCCTCCAGCGTGGCCCATGAACTCAATCAACCCCTCACCGCCATCAACAACTATTGCACGGGCTTGCTCACGCGCATCAAAACCAAGCAACTTCGCGAAGAAGACTTGCTCACAGCACTGGAGAAGACGGCCCACCAAGCTCAACGAGCGGGGCAAATCATCCAACGCATTCGAAGTTTCGTCAAACGCAGTGAACCCAACCGCAATTTGGCCAACATTGGCATGATTGTCATGGAAGCCGTCGAATTGGCAGAAATTGAGTTCAAACGACGCAAAGTTCGCCTGAACCACTACATCTCCGCTCAACTGCCCCCGCTGATGGTCGACCCCATCTTGATCGAGCAAGTGTTGGTCAATTTACTCAAAAATGCCGCCGAATCGATCGATTTGGGCAAACGAGAGGCCAACCACAGGCAGGTTGACCTCAAAGTGCTGCCTCAAACGATCAACGGCCAGCCCACCGTCGAATTCACCGTCACCGACACGGGTAAAGGACTGGCCCCGGAGGTTTTGGAGCGCCTGTACGAAGCCTTTTTCTCCACCAAGACCGAGGGCATGGGCATGGGTCTGAATTTATGCCGCAGCATTGTGGAGTCTCACCAAGGAAGAATGCAGGCCGAGAACCTCTACAATGGAGAGGAAATCAAGGGTTGCCGGTTTTCATTTTGGTTGCCGGCTCATGAAGAAGTGACCGCCCCTTGAGGCGTTACACTAAAGAACTTGTAAGTATTCTAATTTTAGCGATCGAGGCAACACATGAGTTTGATTCCAAAAAAAGGCACCGTTTACGTCGTTGATGATGATGAGGCCGTCAGGGACTCCTTGCAATGGCTTTTAGAAGGCAAGGATTACCGAGTTCGTTGTTTTGACTCTGCAGAAACCTTTTTGAATCGATACGACCCCAAGGAAGTGGCCTGCCTGATCGTTGACATCCGCATGGCGGGCATGAGTGGCCTAGAGCTTCAAGACCAACTGATCGAGAAAAATTCCCCTCTTCCCGTGGTCTTCATCACGGGCCACGGCGATGTGCCCATGGCCGTAGACACCATGAAAAAAGGTGCCATGGATTTTATTCAAAAGCCCTTCAAAGAGGACGAACTCGTCCCCTTGGTGGAACAAATGCTTGAAAAAGCAAAATTGTCTTTTGCGGACCACCAAAACGCAGCGTCCAGAGACGCGTTGATGTCCAAGTTGACCTCTCGTGAGGCACAGGTCTTGGAGAGAATTGTGGCCGGGCGACTGAACAAACAAATCGCTGACGACTTGGGCATCAGCATCAAGACCGTTGAAGCCCACCGCGCCAACATCATGGAAAAGCTCAACGCCAACACCGTGGCCGACTTGCTCAAAATTGCCCTTGGACCCAATCCCAACAAAACGGCTTGATTCGCTTGATTCGCTTGACACTTTGATGACCCCATGTGGACCCAAGGTCATCACGGCCAGTCCTAGGAGCAGGCTTGGCGCATCAAGTCCCCTTGGGCTTTGATTGTTCTCAATTCATGCAAGCAAGTAGCTTGGGGCCCCACAGCAACAAAGTCCGTCCCCCCTGTCCTTTGCCACTCAAGATCTCACCATGACCTTCCAACTGATCAACGGCGTTGAACTGTCCAAGACCCTTAGACAAACGCTTCAAGCCAGAATCCGCTCCCTCACCGAACGCGGTCAAACGCCAGGTTTGGCGGTCATCTTGCTTGGAGACAACCCCGCCAGCCAAGTGTATGTTCGCAACAAAGTTGCAGCTTGCGAACAAGTGGGTATTCACTCACTTCTAGAGAAATACCCAGACACGCTGAGTGAAACAGAGTTGCTCCTCAAGATCAAAGCCTTGAACGAGGACCCAAAAATTCATGGCATCTTGGTGCAGTTGCCCTTGCCCGCGCACATCGATGCACAAAGGGTCATTGAGGCCATCTCTCCCAGCAAAGATGTAGATGGGTTTCACATCAGCAGTGCCGGAGCACTCATGACGGGCTCCAAAGGGTTTTGGCCTTGCACGCCTTATGGCTGCATGAAAATGCTTGAAAGCATCCACTACGACTTGAATGGCAAGCACGCTGTGGTTCTTGGCAGAAGCAACATCGTGGGCAAACCCATGGCCATGATGCTGTTACAAAAAAATGCCACGGTAACGATTTGTCACAGCCACACGAAAAACTTGGCCGATCTCACCAGGCAGGCCGACTTGATTGTTGCGGCAGTTGGCGTCAGAAACGTGCTCACCAAAGACATGGTCAAGCCTGGGGCAGTCGTTCTTGATGTGGGGATGAACCGTGACGAGCTTGGGAAACTTTGCGGCGACGTGGACTTCGCAGGCGTGAGCGAAGTGTCCTCTTACATCACCCCCGTTCCCGGAGGCGTGGGGCCAATGACGATCACCATGCTGCTGCACAACACCGTCTTGGCCGCAGAGCAATTGAGTTGAAAATCAACTCATCGCCTAAGGCTTATTGCTTTGCTCTGCTCTGATCTGATCTCACCTGCCTTGCTGCAGCTGCTGCAATTTGAAGACCTCTCAGGACGTGATGCTGTCATGTGGTCTGGTCTGAAAGTGGTGTCCGTGAAACATCCATTGCAGTGAGTTTGGCCTAAGGCCTTTTGCGCCTTCTTTGTCCAAGTGAGGGGACGACAAAAAATACAACTCGCCGTCTTTTAGCACCCGCAGCTCAGCCACATTGTCGTGATGACCAAACGCTCTCACCCTCAAATCGACCTCTTCTTTGCTTGCATGGGCATCCAAGAGGGTGGCCACCAGATAATCTTTTTTGGAGTATTTTTTATTTCCCCAGGCAAAGGGCATTTCATCCAATTCACCGGTGTTTTCAATCAATTGTTTGGCCGTTTTGTGAACCAAGTTGCTCAAACTGTCATGCATGATCACTGACAAAGCGGTGACATCAGACCCTTTGGGAATAGGAAAAATATTCAGATCAATGATGGGGCCCACATCCACGTACTCCATCATTTTGTGCAGGGTCACACCAAAATAAGCATCGCCTTGGAAAATCGAAAAATTGATGGCTCCCCAACCAGGACGAGAAGGAGGAGCGGGGTGGAAGTTGTAGGCACCGTACTTGATCAAAGGCAGTATTTCTTTAGGCACAATCACGGTGCTGACAAACGAAATGAGCCTTGAGCACTGCAAAACATCTTTGGACAGGAGGGCCAAACCGGCAGAGTTGTGAACGGTGTAAGAAGCGATTGTAGGATTGATGGCCTTGTAAATCTCCACCAACTGTTTGGACAAAGATTCTGAGGTCAGCAAGATGATGGATTCAATCATGCTCCATTGTCGCTTGTAATGGTCTCTTAAATGTTGCACATTCGTAAAGAAATGTAAGCCCGCTTGAACACTTGAAATCCATGGTTCAAGCCTTTGGCAGCTCCAATGAAAACCCAGTAAGTTGACCTGATACACTTTAAATGTACAGTTCCAAGCAACTCAAATCCAAGACTCAGAACCCATTGACTGGCCCCATGACCCTTTCCTCTCACCCTCTACCCTACCAGGGCGTTCGAGTCATTGAATTCACGCACATGGTCATGGGCCCGACTTGCGGGATGCTCTTGGCTGACTTGGGGGCTGAGGTGATCAAAGTCGAGGACATCGGGCATGGAAGACAAGGCGACTCGACCCGACTGCTCAAGGGTTCAGGGTCTGGTTTTTTTTCGATGTTCAATCGAAACAAAAAAAGCATTGCGCTGGATTTACAAAGCACCAACGGACGTCAAGCAGCCCTTGAATTGATTCAAAGCGCAGATGTGGTGATCGAAAACTTCAAGCCCGGCACCATGAAAAAGCTGGGACTTGATTATGAAAGTCTCAAGGTTTTGAATCCACGACTGATCTATGCGAGTCACAAAGGATTTTTACCTGGCCCCTACGAAAACCGGACAGCTCTTGACGAAGTGGTACAAATGATGGGCGGACTGGCCTACATGACGGGTCGACCTGGAGACCCCTTGCGTGCAGGCTCAAGCGTCAACGACATCATGGGCGGGATGTTTGGGGCCATTGGCGTGATGGCCGCTTTAGCGCAACGACACGTCACGGGATTGGGACAAGAAATTCAAAGCGCTTTGTTTGAAAACAATGTCTTGTTGGTGGCCCAGCACATGATGCAGTTTGCAGTGACCGGACAAGCCGCTGCCCCCATGCCCGCCAGAATTTCAGCATGGGGCATCTACGATATCTTCAAAGTCAGAGATGATGAACAGATCTTCTTGGCGGTGGTGACCGACACGGCGTGGGAGATTTTTTGTCAAGCCTTTGCTTTCCAAGACCTCTATCTTGATGAGCGTCTCAAAACCAACAACCAACGCGTGACACAACGCGAGTGGATGATGCCCGTCTTGAGAGATCGCCTGCGCAAATTCAGTGCCAAGGAACTCTCTGTCCTTTTTGAAAAGCATGGCTTGCCGTTTGCACCCATCACCCAACCAGAGGATTTGTTTGAAGACCCGCATTTGAACGCAAGTGGCGGCCTAGAGGACCTTGAACTGCCAAGCGGTCAGGTCACCAAAGCGGTCTTGTTGCCTTTCACCATGAATGGTCAAAGACTGCACATCCGTCTGTCTCCGCCCCAACTTGGGGAGCACAGCCATGAAATCTTAAAAGCATTGGGCTACGAGGACAGCGAGATCGATTCACTCACGCAACAACCCACCCTATCAAAGAGCTGAAGACCATGTCAAAAAAAGTTGTCTTCACACTGTTTGTTCAGCTCCTTGGTGGTTTGAATTGCATCGGCGTACATGCCCAGACGTTGAATTGGCCAGACAAACCCATTCGAATCATCGTGCCTTTTACCCCTGGCGGCGGGACGGATGCCGTCACCAGACAATTGGCTGAGCGCATCAGTGCAGAGCAAAAGTGGTCTTTCATCATTGACAACAAACCTGGTGGAAGTGGCAATATTGGGTTGGAGATCACAGCCAAGGCCAAAGGTGATGGCTATACCTTAGGGATGGGGCAAACATCCAACTTGGCCATCAACCCTGCAGCCATGAGCAAGATGCCCTTTGATGCGCAAAAAGATCTCACCCCCATTGCCCTCATTGCAGAGCAACCCACCATCTTGGTGGTCAAAGCAGACTCTCCTTTCAAAAATTTAGCCGACCTGATCAAGGCGGCAAAAAACAATTCCACAGAGTTAAAACTTGCTTCGGCTGGCACGGGAACGGTAGGCCACCTCGCAGGAGAGTTGCTCTCCAAAAGAGCCGACTTTAAGTTTTTGCACATTCCCTACAAAGGGGCAGCTCCCGCCATCACCGATTTGCTTGGCGGTCAAACGGATCTGATGTTTGCAACACCCCAGGCTGTTTTGGGGCTGATAAGGTCCGAGAAGCTTCGCGCTTTGGCGGTGAGCTCCTCCAAACGAATGGGTGTCCTGCCTGAAACAGCAAGCATCGCTGAATCGGCTTACCCCAAATTCCAAGCCGTGGATTGGAAAGTGCTTGTCGCTCCGAGCTCTACACCGATTGATGTATTGCAAAAATTAAATTCCAGCATCGAACGCGCTCTAGCTCAAGCCCCTTTCATTGAGCAACTCAAGCTTGAAGGAAGCGCACCCATGGGCGGCAATTTGGCCAAAGTGCAGAACTTCGTGCGGGAAGAGCAAGCCCAGTGGAGTCAAATCGTTAAAGACGCCAACATCCGGCTGGAGCCATGAGGGCTCTAGAGAAATTTGAACCAAGTCTCTTTTCATGTGATGGATACATGGGCAGCATCCGATTGGTAACTTTTTGGTGGCCCATCACTTCCTAACGATCACTCAAGACAAAAAGCGACTTGCCGAGTTGGGTAAAAAATCCTTTGATCGTGCGCTCAGACTGTGGTCTTGGAGCTGACCTTGTCGCTCACTCAAATAAATCTTGGCTAGGATTGGTTTTTTGATAAAGAAGGCGGTTTTGCTCTTGAATACTGATCTTGGCCTTGCCCTTGATGACTTCAACCCAATCCCCCGACTGAATAAAACCACTTCGATGCACTTTCAAGTACCATCCAGATTTGCCTGACTGAAGCATGGCTCTCGATGCATCCGCGTAGTTGAGTTGGATGTTGAGCTTAAAACAAGGCTCTCTGAATTTTGTGACTTCCAACTCTACACCCCCAATCAACCAGCGATCCCCAATAAAAACTTGACTTTCATCGAATCCCTTGACCGTTAAATTCTCCCCAAAAATACCATACGAAATCTTTGGTTTGATTTTTTTGTAATTCAAGATCAACTGTTGCCAAAAATCATGATGCTCAATGGGATAGGCATACAAGGCCTGATCTGCACCTCCGTGAAGCGACCTCTCAAATTGCTCATCGCCTTGAACGCCTGAGCCATTGACGAAAACACGTTGGCTCTCCAGTGGAGAACTGATGGGCTGCTTATCGATCCCAGAATACAAGCGCTTTGTATCAGGAAAAGATGCATGGCTCAAGGGCGCCACTTTCCCTGTCGATACGGCAACGATCTTCACGCGAATGTCCTGTCTAGTTTTTTTTGATGCCAACTTCTAAAACTCAAAAGATCAAAGGCCTTGTTCATCAACCCTTAAAAGCGATTTGAAAAACGCATCCACGGCCTTTAAAATCCCTTCCTATGATGGATAATTGATCATCTATTTTGCTGATCACACCCATCCATGTCAACTCCAACGCTTACACCTGCTTCGCAACCCAAGACTGCGCTGCTTGACTTCTCTGACCTGCCCAAATTTGATGAACTCAAAGTCACCGACATTGAGCCGAGCATCTCCCATTTGCTCAATCAGGCACACATCGCACTAGAGCGGGTCACGGAGGATACATTTCCAGCCGATTGGGAACAAATGACGCTGGTGCTTGATGTACAGGTCGAACAACTCAGCAGAGCATGGGGCGTCATTTCACACCTCAACGCCGTTGCCGACAACCCCGCGCAACGCGAGGCGTACAACCTCATGCTTCCCAAGGTCACTGAATTTTGGAGCGGCTTGGGTTCCAACGAAAAATTATTTTCTAAATACGAGCGCATCGATCAATCCGCCCTGAATACAGAACAAAAAAAAGCACTGAACAATGCCCTTAGAAACTTTATCTTGAGTGGAGCCAAGCTCACCGGTGAGAAAAAAATTCGTTTCACCAACATCCAGGAACAACAAGCAGCGCTGGGGCAAAAATTCAGCGAAAACGTCCTCGACGCCACCGATGCTTGGTTTTACTTGGCACAAGCCCAAGAGCTTGATGGCGTGCCCCAAGAGGTCAAGGACGAGGCACTGGAGGAAGCACAACGACATGCTCAAGAGGGCTACCGCTTGAATTTGAAGATGCCTTGCTATTTGCCTATCATGCAGTATGCCAAAGATGCAAATTTAAGAGCCAGACTTTATCAAGCCTACCAAACCAGAGCATCAGATCAAGCACCTGCAAATGCCCTTCAATATGACAACACAGCCATCATCCAAGACACCTTGGCCCTGCGATTTGAAGAGGCCCAATTGTTGGGTTTTGCGAACTTTGCAACACTTTC
>Ga0114958_10002364_pt1 | contig 14173 bp, 10 predicted proteins | sample C_130208_EF_Meta_FD_89577 | JGI IMG/M metagenome (GOLD analysis project Ga0114958, IMG submission 89577) | Freshwater microbial communities from Lake Croche, Canada to study carbon cycling - C_130208_EF_MetaG | ecosystem: Environmental > Aquatic > Freshwater > Lake | place: Lake Croche, Canada... | reverse complement strand
GATGATGCCCAGCTCGTCGCGGAGCCACTGGATGGCGGCACCGGCCACGAAGGCCGAGCCCTCGAGGGCATAGGACACACCCCCGTGAGCCCCGAGGTCCCAAGCAACCGTCGTCAGCAGGCCATCGGCAGTCTCCGGGCGGTCAGCTCCGGCCTGGAGCAGCACGAAGGCACCGGTCCCATAGGTGGTCTTGGCCATGCCGGCCTCGGTGCAGGCCTGGCCGAAGAGTGCGGACTGCTGATCTCCGAGGATGCCGCTGAGAGGGACACCAGCGAGGCTCGGCACAACGTCTCCATCGACGAGGCCGATCCTTCCGCACGATGGCACCACCTCGGCCAGCAGCTCGGAGTCCACGCCGAAGATCTGACAGAGGCGGTCGGACCAGGCCAGGGTGTCGATATCGAAGAGCAAGGTGCGCGACGCATTGGAGGGGTCTGTGACGAAACGTCCGGCTGAAGATCCACCGGTGAGTCGCCAGGCGATCCAGGAATCGATCGTGCCGAGGGCGGGGGAGATGGCGCCCTCGAGGCATCCTGACTCGATCAGCCAGGCCATCTTGGTGGCGCTGAAGTACGGGTCGAGGACGAGGCCGGTGGCTGAACGGACTTCGTCGAGGTACCCGGCGGCACGCAGTTGCTCGCAGGCCGCCGCCGTGCGCTTGTCCTGCCAGACCGGCGCAGGGGCCAGGACGCGACCGTCGGCCCGGTCGAATGCCACGACGGTCTCGCGCTGGTTGGTGATGCCGATGGCCGCCACGTCGACATCGGCGTGCCGTTCCATCACCTCGGCCAAGGTCTCGGCCACCGTCCGCCAGATCTCCTCAGGGTCATGCTCGACCCATCCGGGGGAGGGGTACGACTGGGTGAGCTCGCGGTAGGCGACGTCGACGATGGCGCCAGAGGCATCAACGAGAAGGGAGCGGACGCCGGTGGTTCCGGCGTCGATGGCGATCACGGAGGGCATGTGGCAAGACGCTATCGCCTCGACCATTGGGTGTCTCCAAGGAGGTATCACGCGCAAACTTTCGCGAACGGCCTCTGACCTGCAGGTTCGCGCGCTCAATAGCGTTGACAGATACGTAACTACAGTGCTGTAATGACCACAGCATCTAGATGCATTAGATCTGATGACCACAAGATGTAGTGGTTGAGGGTTAATTTGGGTGTGTAGGGGGAATCCTCGTCGGGCGGCGACGTCGAGGAGATCAGGACGCCGCATCAGAGCGCAACGAGGAGATCAACACGATGGCAATTGCACCGCAGCGAGCAGGGATCGGCATCCGGCGCCACTTCACCACCGAGGGCGTGCACCCTTACGAGGAGGTCACCTGGGAGCAGCGTGACTCTCGTCTGACGGACTATCGGGACGGCTCCGTGGCCTTCGAGCAGCTCGGCGTCGAGGTGCCCGAGACTTGGAGCGTCAATGCCACCAACATTCTCGCCCAAAAGTATTTCCGTGGCACCCTCGGTACAGACGAGCGTGAAGTCTCACTCAAGCAGGTGTCTGACCGCGTGGCCGACACGATCACCGACTGGGGCATCAAGGACGGCTACTTCGTCGACACCGAGGAGGCCGAGGTATTCCGGGCCGAGCTCAAGCACCTCATCGTCCACCAGAAGGCGGCCTTCAACTCACCGGTGTGGTTCAACATCGGTGTGCGAGGCGTGCCCCAGCAGGCCAGTGCCTGCTTCATCCTGGCCGTGAACGACTCGATTTCCTCGGTGCTCAACTGGTACACCGAAGAGGGCGTGATCTTCAAGGGCGGCTCCGGCGCCGGCGTCAACCTGTCGCGCATCCGCTCATCCGCCGAGCCCCTCGCCGGCGGCGGGACCGCCTCGGGTCCGGTCAGCTTCATGCGAGGCGCCGACTCGTCCGCCGGGACCATCAAGTCGGGTGGAAAGACCCGCCGGGCCGCCAAGATGGTCATCTTGGATGCCGACCACCCCGACATCGAAGACTTCATCTGGTGCAAGGCCAATGAGGAGGCCAAGGCACGAGTCCTGCGCGACAACGGCTTCGACATGTCCCTCGACGGCAAGGACATCACCAGCGTTCAGTATCAGAACGCCAACAACTCGGTCCGAGTGACCGACGAGTTCATGCAGGCGGTCCTCGACGACGCCGACTGGAACCTGCTGGCCCGCACCGATGGGTCGGTCATCCGGAGCGTGAGGGCTCGCGATCTCTTCCGTCAGTTCGCCCAGGCCGCCTGGGACTGTGCGGATCCAGGCATGCAGTTCGACACCACCATCAACGACTGGCACACCTCTTCGAACACTGACCGGATCAACGGGTCGAACCCCTGCAGCGAGTACATGCACGTCGACAACTCGGCCTGCAACCTCGCCAGCATCAACCTGATGAAGTTCCTCTCCGACGACGAGGTCTTCGACGTTGAGGGCTACAAGGCGGCCATCGAGGTCATGTTCACCGCCCAGGAGATTCTGGTCGGCAACGCCGACTACCCGACCGGCCCTATTGGCGAGAACTCGATCAAGTTCCGTCAGCTCGGCATCGGCTATGCCAACCTCGGTGCCCTGCTGATGGCCTGTGGTCTCCCGTATGACTCGGATGAGGGGCGGGCGTGGGCAGCAGCCATCACCGCACTGCTCACTGGGCACTCCTACGCCACAAGCGCCCGCACGGCGGCTCGCATGGGGCCGCACGCTGGCTACTACGAGAATGCCGAGCCGATGCTCCGGGTGCTGCGCAAGCATCAGGCTGCGGCGGCCGAGATCGACGAGGACATGGTGCCCGCCGAGCTGCTCGGAGCGGCCCAGGAAGCGTGGGATGAAGCGGTCGATCTCGCAGAGGTCCACGGGACGCGCAATGCCCAGGCCTCGGTGTTGGCCCCGACTGGGACCATCGGCCTGCTGATGGACTGCGACACGACTGGCATTGAGCCCGACCTCGGCCTCGTCAAGACCAAGAAGCTCGTTGGCGGCGGCACGATGTCAATCGTGAACCAGACGGTGCCTCGGGCGCTCGACAAGCTTGGCTACGGAGCCGACCAGATCACCGAGATCGTGGCCTACATCAACGAGAACATGTCGATCATTGGCGCACCCCACGTCAAGGCGGAGCACCTCCCCGTGTTCGCCTGCTCGATGGGTGACAACACCATTCACTACCTCGGTCACGTCAAGATGATGGGCGCCGTGCAGCCGTTCATCTCCGGCGCGATCTCCAAGACCGTGAACATGCCAGAAGACGTCACGGTCGAGGACATCGAGCAGCTGCACATCGATGCCTGGAAGCTCGGAGTGAAGGCCGTCGCCATCTACCGAGACAACTGCAAGGTGGCTCAGCCGCTCTCGACGACCAAGAAGGACAGCGAGGACGAGAGCGTTCCACAGGGCTTGAAGGCACGTGTGGCCGAGCTCGAGGCACAGCTGGCTTCGGCGGTGGCCGCCGGTGGCGTGGTCGTCGGGGCGGTGCGTGAGCGGCTGCCTCGTCGTCGTCGCTCAAGCACCTTCTCGTTCCGCGTGGCGGACTGTGAGGGCTACGTGACCGTCGGCGAGTACGAGGACGGCCGCCCGGGCGAGGTGTTCATCAAGGTTTCCAAGCAAGGCTCGACCCTTGCCGGGATCATGGATGCATTCTCGATCTCCATCAGTCTCGGCCTGCAGCATGGTGTCCCGCTGGCTACGTATGTGCGCAAGTACGCCAACATGCGCTTCGAGCCCGCTGGTATCACCGATGATGCCGAGCTGCGGATTGCATCGAGCCTGGTGGACTACATCTTCCGCCGACTCGCGCTCGACTACCTCTCGCTCGCCGATCGTGAAGAGCTCGGGGTGCTGTCCTCAGCCGAGCGCACGCAGCCGACGCTCCCTGGCGTCGAGGAGGCCAGTACGCAGACCGTTGGCATGGTGACCACCGAGCCCATCGCTCTCTCGACCTCACCGACCACGATCGCCCGGGCCGAGCAGCGCGACGCCCCCTACTGCTACAGCTGTGGCGACATGATGCAGCGGGCGGGTTCGTGCTACGTGTGCAGCTCATGTGGAACGACCAGCGGCTGTAGTTGAAAGACGGGGATCTTTTAGTGTCTCCTTCTCTTGTGAGCAAGGAGTTTCTGAGTATCAAGTAGTTCCCAGCAATACCGGAAGTCTCAACTTTCACCCTCTCGCCTCGGCTGGAGGGAGACAGTTGCAAAGTGCGAGAAGAGGGAGTGGCCCTGTGGCCACTCCCTCTTCCTTCTCTCCTTGGTTTGGGCAAGCAGCCTGCCCATCGTCCCGGTGTCAGCTCAACGCGCGAGTCGCATGATCGGTGAGCCTGATTATTTCGTCGGTCGGCATTTCGTTGAGACCTGCCCCCTCGAGTTTCCGGAGGCTCATCGCGATGTTGCTGATCGGGCGACGCAGTGAGGAGGTGGATCGGTTGAGTCGATGCGGTATCAGGGCCCCGCCTTCGGTGCCGTGCGGCTCGTCTCCCGGTTCGGGTGGGCGGCCCGGCGTGGGGCAATTGGGGGGCCACCAGCGTGCCGGCCTCTTCCCTCTCCCCCCATGAGAAAAGTCCGTGGTGAGAGGCCAGAACAGGACCTGCCGGGCACACCCCCGAAACAGCATCGTCCTAACCCGTCCACGGGCGGGCGGGCGGTCGACCCGAGCGGCTCGACCTACTTGACCAATAAGCTCGACAATGGCCTGTCGCTCACCAACCCGGCTCGCCTCCTGGTCGCGTCGCACGAATCGGCGCATCGGAACGTGGTGTACGCCTCCACCGAGTTCCTGGGACGATCGCCGGACCCGAGCGGCACGGTCCACTGACTCTCGGTCATGGAGATTGGCGCCGACCCAGGAGGCAGGTGGAAGTCGATCACCCTCAACAACGACAACCACACCAAGGCCCAAGCGGCTTGAGATTGGCGCCCCCGCCGCATCGGAGCCATAGTGTCGGACCATGGGGACCAAACGAGCCGGTCCAGCACCGGTGATCACGGAGTTGCCAGAGATCGGCATCACCGTGATCTCGAAATGGCTCTACAACTGCTACGTCATCCACGACGGTGGCGACGGGCAACCGCTCGTGGTCGACCTGGGTATGCCATCGCAGCTTCCGTTCGTGGCGGACGTGTTGTCGGACCGAGGATCGGACTTGTCCGAGCTCGGGGCGGCAGTGGCCACCCACGGACACGCAGACCACGTCGGTGGCCTCCCATCGCTGCGCGACCAGCATGGAACCGCGGTGTACTTCCCAATGGCGATAGCGGAGATGCGCGCTGGGACACGGGCCCTCCGCCCGCCGGGTATCAGGGCGGTCTCGCAGATCCTCCCGGTGATGGCGAGCCAGCCCCGTGACCTGGTGGCCACCAAGGAGATCTCCGGCACGGCGACGTTGATCGGCTGGGATGGCAAAGGGGTTCGGCTCCCGTTCGAACCGGACTCATGGCTGTCCGACGGCGACCACCTCCCCGGGCTCCCCAATTGGCAAGTGCTGAACACTCCCGGCCACAGCGATGACTCAACCTGTCTCTTCCATGCACCCACCCGCACCCTCCTTTCAGGCGATGCGGTCCTGTCGGCCGACGGACGGGCGTGGTTCAACCCCGAGTTCGTCGACCCCGAACTGTCAGCAACCAGCGAGTCCCGACTCCGTGCTCTCGACGTGGAGCACCTCCTGCCCGGTCACGGCCTCGTGGTTACTGGCCCGCATGTGATGACCGATGCGCGTGCCCACACCGACCAACCGTCGATCGGTGCAAAGGCCTCAGCCTTGTGGCAGGTCCTGCGTAACCATGCCGGTCGCCACGCTCGTGGGTGACCGAAACTCAGACGCGGCGCCTGGCCGACATGATCGAGCGCAGTCGGCTCGGGCGTATCGCTGGACGCCGACTCCTGCTGCCCACCCAAGCAACGCACCGTCGTGAATGGGTCACCTCGTGAGAGATCCGGCTCGTCACGCTAACGGCCGCACCTTGTTGTCCCGGGCGAACCGGGAGCTGACCGATCGCACATCAGCCACTCATCCCACCTCACGCAGCCCAGACCTCGCCGCACATGAGCGATCCTCGTCCGGCAATCCCCAGGTCCATCGAGGATCCGCCCTGGCGATTCGCCGTCCACCTTGTTCAGCTCCACGTCCGGCATCTATGACGAGGCCGGCCCATTCTGGCGGTGCGGTAATCCTCTAGCGCTCCAGTGCGATGTGCTAAAAAGAGATCTCGGAATGGCTGCCACGTTTTCTAGCGTGATTGTCATGTGAACAGGATCGACCTCTTGATGGAAGGAAGAGCGAACAGATGAGATTGAGTTGGATCATGCGACCGGTCGCCGGAGCTGCCCTCATGTTGAGTGGCGGACTCACCTTGGGCCTAGCCACCCAGATTCCGGTGCAGGCAGCCGCTCCGGGATGCGGTGAGTCCTCCGTGGAGTCGGGTCTCAACACCATCGTGACGTTCTCGGCCGACTGCGCGTGGACCGTGCCTGACGGCGTCACCTCGATCGAGGTCCTGGCGGTCGGCGGCGGCGGCGCCGGTGGCGGGGCCGACGTCACGTCACCCGATGGCGCCGGTGGTGGCGGTGGTGGGGGAGCCGTGGAAACCCAGACCGTGACGGTGGCTGCGGGAGACGCGGTGGCGGTCACGGTGGGCGCTGGTGGGCAGGCCGGTGGATCACCGAACACCACTGGTGGTAACGGCGGCACCTCTTCGTTCGTGGACGCCACGGCCTCGGTCGACATCGAGGCACTTGGTGGCCAGGGTGGTCAGGGCAGCGGGGGCACGCCGACACCAGAGGGATTCAACCCTGCTGGAGCGGGCGGCGACTCGGCCAAACATAACGGTGGCAGCGCCCAGTACGACGGGGCTGGTGGCGGGGCCGGTGACAGTGCGGACGGCTCCCACGGCATCGATATCCCCAACATTGCGGCCAACGGCGGCAATGGCGGTGCAGGAACAGCCGACGACCTCAGCGGTACCTCGGTCGAATACGGCTGCGGTGGCGGTGGAGGCGGGACCATGGGTGGGTCCTACTCATTCCCGCCCTACGGCCAGCTCTTCAACACCTCGGGCGTTCCGCTGATCGCCGGCACGTTGCTCTCCGCCATCCCAAGCGATGCTGCTGGCCTCGCTGGCTGCGCCAACGCTGGTCACTCAACCCAGATGGACGGCACCGGGACGCCGGCGACCGCAGGCGCTGCGGGGACCGGCGGTGGCGGTGGCGGTGGATCGGTCACAGGGTGTGGTTCCTCGGGTGTCCTGGTGGCCTGCGCGAACTACGTCTCGCTGCTCCTTGGTGCCGACGGCGGCTCGGGCGCCATGGTTGTCTCCTACCTCACCCCTGAGGTGACGACCACGACCACGGTCCCGCCGACCACGGCCCCGCCGACTACGCTGCCGACGACGACTCCGACGACCACCGTCGTGACCCCGGCTCCGACGGCGACGGCGGCGCCCACGACGCTCGCCTTCACGGGTGTCGAAGTCGGTGGCATGGCGCTATTCGGAGTGGTCATCCTGCTCGGTGGCGCTGCGGTCCTCGTGATGAGCCGCAAGCGACTCAAGCGCAGCGAGAGCTGACCATCGGGCTCATTGAGCCCGTCGGAACCTGAGAGGACCCGGATCTGGTGATCCGGGTCCTCTCGCGTCTCGGTGCGGGGGAAGCCATGATGGATTGTCCTATGGGGTGAATCGGCGATGATGCCGTCGACGTCGGGCGATCGAAGGCCGAGAGCCGGCGTGACACTCACCCCTCACGGTTGTGACCAAGGGGAGCCGAGGTGCGAGCCATGATCACGCCTCTCGAGGACGGAGCGCACACTGGACGTGGTTGCAGGTGGCCAACGCGCCGGCGTCTCCGGTGGACTGCGCCACACAGGGCCTCGTGGGCCGGGGGGATCGACCGTAAGATTGAATCTTAGATTCGCCTTTGACGGCATCTTGGATGCAGCTCAACAGTCGAGCCGATCCGGCAATTCAATGAGGCCGCAAGGCCGGGTGATCGACGAGGGCACCATCCGATCAGGGGTGGTGCCCTCGTCGCGTCCAAGGACCTCCTTGCATCTCGGTAGGTGGGCCGAGATGGTGACCTTCGGCCCTAGGGGATGCCAGCTCGGGTCGGTACGGTGTGGACATGAGGACTTCTCGATTCTTTTCCGGAGTTGCAGTGCTGGCCTTGGCGCTCGCTGCGGTGGCGTGCTCGAGTGGCACGACCTCGTCGTCGACGACGAGGGCGAGCACAATGCCCCAGCGCACCACGGAGCCCCAGCGCACCACGGAGCCGGCGCCGGTCATCACCTCGGCCGTGTGGCCGCCGCCGGCGTCGACCACCCGCTACGCCACCCCCGAGGAGGCGGCGGCGGGCTTCGCCACGCAGTACCTGGGGATGACGGCGGCGGCGGTCGGCACCTTCGCCCAGGGGGACAGCCGGTCGGGCGAGGTGCCGGTGCGCTCGACGCCCACCGGTCCGATCACGACCGTGCTGGTGCGCCAGCTTGGCGAGGGCTCGTCGTGGTGGGTGCTCGGGTGTGGGGCACAGGACATCACGATCACGACGCCTGCGTGGGACGCCAGCGTGTCCTCGCCGGTGTCGCTGACCGGGTCATCGCTGGCCTTCGAGGGCACCATCCAGACCCAGGTCCGCCAGGACGGAATGTCCAAGCCTCTCGGCATGGGCTTCGTCACCGGGGGCAGCACCGAGAGGGCGCCGTTCTCCGGGACGTTGGACTTCGCCAAGCCGACGGCGAGTCGGGGGGCGGTCGTGCTCCAGGCAATCTCCGCCAAGGATGGCTCGGTCCTCGAGGCTTCGGTGGTGCGGGTTCGCCTCGCCGCCCCGATGGGCTGAGGAATCGCAGCGCACCGGCGTTGCTGGCCCCCGGCGGCGGTGTTCCGCCTAGCCGTGCTGCCAGATTCGGTTTGTAAAGCTCCTGACGCCGCCGAGCGCCGCCGCGTCGAGGCGCTCGACGTCGTCCCCGTCGAGACTCCATCCCAGCGCTCCGGCATTCTCCTGGGCCTGGTGGAGGTTCTTCGCTCCCGGGATCGGGATGGCACCCTTGGCGATGATCCAGTTGAGCGCGACCTGGCTGGGGAGCTTGGCCCCGTGCTTGGCACCCACCGCAATGAGCTCCGCGACCACGACGTCGACGAGCTCCATAGGGTGGTCGCTGAAGTTGCGCTTCCCGGGCGGCGGGGAGGCGGCCGAGTACTTGCCCGTCAGCCGGCCCTGACCGATGGGGGAGTAGGCGAGGGGGATGACGCCAAGCTCGGCGCAGGTGGCCAGGAGGCCACTGGTCTCCGGCGAGCGTCGCAGGAGCGAGAACTCGATCTGGTTGGTGGCGAGGTGGAGCCCGCGCTTGTCGAGCTCGCCGGCGATGCTGCGGGTCTCCTTGGCGGAGTAGTTCGAGACGCCCACCGCCTCGACGAGGCCCGCCTGATGGGCCGTGGCCAGGGCCTCGGCGAGCGCAGCGTGGCCCCGGAGGCTGATGGGACCGTGGATCTGGTACAGCGCAACCTTCTCGACGCCCAGGCGGTCGAGCGATGCCCGGAGGGCGGACATGAGGGCGCCTTGGACATTGAGCTTCCACGGCGAGGGCATGAACTTGGTGGCCAGGACTGCATTCGCTGCTCGAGCTGGATCAGCAGCCAAGAGCCGTCCGATGATGCGCTCGGACTCGCCTGATCCATAGACCTCGGCGGTGTCGATCAAGGTCGCACCCGCATCGATCGAGGCGTTCCACGCCTCGGTGATGGTCTCCTCGGTCAATGAGGTGTCATAGGAGCCCATGCCCCAGGTGGAGGAATCTCCCCAGGCCCAGGTGCCGACGCCAAGGAGTGGCAGGGTCAGGTCGCTGCCGGGAACGGCGTGGTGTTCGGTGGTCATGGCGCGGATCGTACCAGCGATGACATCGTTCTCCCGGTGTACAGGAGGACCGCTATTCGATTTGGGTGAAGGTGGGTCTCCCTGGCGCCGCGGGCGTCAGGCCCTCGCAGTTCAGCCCACAGCACTCTCAGCGAGTGGTGCTGGCGAAGGCGGGGCACGGGTGCTCTGCGGAGTCCTTGAAGTTGCACCAGTCGCAGAGCTTGTTCGTCGTCGCAGGCCAGTCGTTTCGTTCGACCGCTCGACGTATCTGCGTATGGATCGTCACGACCTCTTGGCGGGTGTCGTCAAGGATTGCATCGCTGATCACCTCGCCGATGACATTGCAACGGTTCAACGGTGGGCGACCCTCGGCCGCCGGCAACGCCTCGGCGTCAGCCGCATCCGATGGGCCCAGGTAGATGAGTCTGATCGAATGGGGAGTGACATCGATGGACTCCGAGAGGAGGAGGGCATAGACGCGCATGGCGAAAAGCCGTTCAGGGAGGATCTTCTCGAGGAAGAAGGCGTTCGATCGCTGCGAGGTGCTCGGCGGCTTCGACGTCTTGTAGTCGCTGATGACCCATCGCTCCTCGTCGTCTCCGATGAGGTAGCGGTCGAGTCGATCGATGTAGCCATGCACGAGTGCGTCGCCGATGGTTGCCTCGATGTGAAGCTCACGGTCCTCTGGATCGAAGTTCGCCGGACGCTCCACGTCGAAGTACGTTGCGATCGCCTCATGGGCCTTGGTGAGGATCTGCGCGCGCTCTTGTGAGCCCTCGGGGGCAAGCTCAAGCCAACCATCCGCAGAACTTCTGGCGCGATCCACCTCCCATTGCTCCAAGGCGGAGCCTTCGAAGAGCCCGCTTGGCTCCCGGATAGCCACCTCGATTTCTGGCATGAGGTTGCTCATCACCTCGAAGGGACTGAGCATCACGGCGAAGGCTGGCTCGATCATGTTGTCGGCCAGCTGAGCGGTGCGAAGATCTGGTGGCAGGTCGAACAGGCGCTCAAGGACGAGATGCACCAGGTTGCCGGTTGTCGTGGCGACGGACGGTGGCGAGGTGATCCGTTGGATGTACTTGAACTCGAAGAGCTTCGGGCAGCGCCGAAAGTCCGACATGCTCGTCGGGGACAGCTTCGATGGCATCGCTACGGCATCGGTAGTCATACACATCTCTCTAGTGCAGGGCTGCGACGAACAGGGCGATGGTGGTCGGAGTCCTGCGGGGCTGGATGGAATTTGTGGGTCAGACTAAAGACGCTTGCGTCGTCCTTCGGACCTGATGGATCCTAGATGGTCGCTGGGGTCGCCCTAGGCTCCTTGAAGTGTGAAAGAGGAGGATTCGAGATGCTCATCGACGAGGTGATGGAGAAGTGGGAGGCCTACCTCCACGGCGAGCTGCCCGGCGGGCTCGACGAACTGCTCCACGACGACTGCGTGTTCCTCTCGCCGATCGTGTTCACTCCGCAGATCGGCCGTGAGGTCACGAAGATGTACCTCGCCGCCGCCGGCATAACGCTGGCCGGCAAGAAGCAGGCTGGGGCGAGCGGATCATCGGAGTCCTCGACCGGCTTCCACTACGTCAAGCGCATCCTTGACGGCGAGCACGCCGTGCTTGAGTTCGAGACGACGATGAGTGGGATCCTGGTCAACGGCATCGACATGATCACCATCGACGAAAAGGGGAAGATCATCGAGTTCAAGGTCATGATCCGACCACTCAAGGCCATCAACGTCGTCCATGAGCAGATGCGTGCCGCCCTTGAGACCAACACCCCGAAGCCTTGATCCTGAAGGCTTGCGACACGGTCATGGAAGACTTCCGCTCATGACCACTTCCTGGATCGACGGTGAGCTGCTCGCCTTTGACCTCGAGACAACCGGCATCGACAAGTTCGAGGACGTGCCTGTCTCCTTCGCTCTCGTCTGGTTCGAGGATCATCAGATCGTCAGGACCCGGGCAGAGCTCGTGAACCCTGAACGCGAGATCCCGCCGGGAGCCGCGGCGGTACACGGCATCAGCACTGAGCGTGCCATGGCCGAAGGGATGCTCATGAGCGACGCGATCACGGAGGTTGCCTCGGGATTGCTTGATGCATCCCGAAGAGGCGTTCCCGTCGTCGGGTTCAACCTGCAGTACGACCTGACCATGATCCACGCCCGCCTGAAAGCGATTGGGGACCCTGGGCTGATCGGGTCTGGCTGGACGGGACCCGTTCTTGATCCTTTAGTGATCGAGCGAAAGCTCTTCAGCGTCTACGAGCGTTCGCGTCTCTCGGATGTATGTGAGCGGTATGGCGTCATTAATGAGGCGGCGCATGACGCGTCGGGTGACGCCATCGCATCGGTTCGAGTGCTCGAAGGTCAGGTCATCAAGTTCCCCCGGCTGCTTTTCACGGACCCCATCCGGATGACCGAGGTCCAGCGGGAGTGGCATGCAGAGTGGGCCGACGGCATGCACAGCTATCGATTGAGGAAGTTTGGTGACGGATTGCTGCCCGATGAGTTCGATTGGCCGATCGCTGGAGAGAAGTTCAAGGACGGCTGACGTGGAACGGGACTGCGCCACAGGTGGTGCTAGCCTCGTCGGGGTTGGGGCCGTTGGCGCAGTCTGGTAGCGCACTTGCATGACACGCAAGGGGTCACAGGTTCAAGTCCTGTACGGCCCACTCTTCACCAATATTCAGAGAATCTCGATTCTCAAACCCCAGGTCTTTCCTAAGGTCTCGTTCTGAACAGCGACTGAAAAGATCGCACAACGGCTCGAATGTTGACAGTTTCGACGAAACACTGGGAGCCATCCTCTGACCCGTGCTCGCCAGCACGCTCCTGTGGTGAACTGAGGGTCCCCGATTACTGAACCACTGAGTGGATCTGCGATCCGGGAAGCGCAGCGACAAGCGGGTCACCGTGACGGATCGTTGCCGAGGCTGATTGTTGGTGTTCGCAGCACTGCCGACGAGATATCCGGGAGGGTGGCCCGCCGTGGTGCGTTGCGATGTGACCACTGCGCTCCTCTTGGGCGGCTGGCCGACCGGGGGAGTGACGAGGACACGGACCTCCCGGCAAACGATCATGCTCCTGATGCGGGAACGGCCCGGTAGATGACCTGATCGCTGGACGCGAATGACTGTGTCACGCTGAACGTCGTGGTCGTGGCCGTGAAGGTCCACACCTGGGCGGCATTGCCGGCATGGGCATTGAAGGCGATTTCAGGTGTCTTGTCCAGAGCGTCATAGCGATACAGGGTGTAGTTCTCGCCGGGAGTGAGCCCCGACACGGTCGCTGTCATCGTGATGGCTCGGGAGCGAGGACGAGCTGTCGAGCCGTCTCGCATGACAGGTCGCTCTGCATTGGTGGCCGTGGTCAGATGGACGGGGAGCGTCTCGTGAGCCGGATCAGCTACGCCGGTGATGGCGATGCCGTAGTTAGCAGTCTGGTTGGAGAGGCCGTAGACGGTGCCACTCGAGGCGTTGGCCTGACGGCGATCCATCTGGAAACTGCCGAAGGAGTAGGTGAAGGAGAGCTGCGGGGTGGCTCCGTCGCCGTCCCACAACCCGTGATCGTCGAAGGTCAGCGTGTCGTTTCGACGAGCCGAGGTAGGCAGGGTCAGCGGGCGGTGCGACGAGACGCCGGTCACCGTGACGATGTGGTCGTACTCGTTGCTCCCGGCGGTCGGCGAGGTGCTCCCATCGATGAGGGAGCTGTTGGCGTAGACACCGATGATCACGGGCTGGCCCTCGATCACGTGAGTCTTGATCCAGGTGAGAAACGACGATGACGAGGCGAGGGTGCTTGGTTGCCATGGTTCAGCGGCGAGGTGCATCTTCCTCGCTGCTCGCACGTCGTTGACTCCAATGAGCAACTGCGAGCTCTCGCGAGCCTGGTTGGCATTATTGCTGGCGAGTACTCGCGCATCGTACTGGGAAAAATACTCACCATAGAAAAGTCCCGCAGCTACGAACGAGGTCTCTCCGCAGTAGCCGTAGTTGGCATCCCACTGCAGTCGAGGTGAGACCGGGTTGTTGGCGGTCGCGGTCGGCGAGGATGGCTTCTTCGCACTTGGGTGAGATGCCCCGCCGACTGTCACCACCAGTGAGGTTGCGACCAGCAGGGCAGTCGCGCCGATGCCGAATCTCATGGTCCGCCCAGCAGGATGGCGCTTCGGTGAGGCGAAGGGTCGAATGGGGTCTCGCTGTTCCATCGACCTCATAGTGCCATCTCGAGCGGGGGAGTTGCGTGGGGCTGGCATCTCGCTGGCCGGCGTGGAGGTCGTGGATTTGCGGATCCGAATTGGACTCCGATCTCGTCTGAAGGTCCAACAATTGGCATGCTGCGTGTCATCTCATAGGCTGCGCACACTGCTCGGACT
>Ga0114958_10002358_pt1 | contig 14200 bp, 12 predicted proteins | sample C_130208_EF_Meta_FD_89577 | JGI IMG/M metagenome (GOLD analysis project Ga0114958, IMG submission 89577) | Freshwater microbial communities from Lake Croche, Canada to study carbon cycling - C_130208_EF_MetaG | ecosystem: Environmental > Aquatic > Freshwater > Lake | place: Lake Croche, Canada... | reverse complement strand
TGTTCGATGGAACATTTAGCGTGAATTTTCCGTCAAAATCTGTGGTTGTCGCTAATGAAGTTCCTGCCACAAAAACAGAAGCTCCTGGAACAGGTAAATTAGATTCATCAGAAACTACTCCTGTAATTTTTCGGGTTTCCTGATTCTTTTTTGATATACTTTTAGTGCTAGTTCTAAAAATCTCTTTTACTAGAACACCACTTTTAGTGATCTTAAAATCAAGACTCGCCTTTGTTTTTAAAACAGTTAATACTTGGCTTAATTCCTGGTTGTTTATCGTTATCGATATTTTAGTATCCAGAATTTGTTGGTCGGATCTGTAAATAAACTTCGCGCTTATTTGTTGTTCAATTAGGGTGAAAATTTGTTTAATGGAAACCTCTTTTAGGTTCAAATTAATGACCTCCTTCTTGGCTAAAGTGATTTCAACCGTGTTTTTTAGTAGTGGCCTAGCCTGTGTTGACCCCATTCCTAAAAGGACTAATAAGGAAATGCTCAGTATAATCTTTTGTTTCATTTTATCAGTGATTGTTTCGTGTTGTTTTAAAAAATTAAAACGGAACTTGTATAAGCTCGTTTTCCTAGTACTAAATTGATTATGTTAATAAACCCTCTTTTTTATACGATTCTAAAGCCCTGCTAATATATTTGAGTGCTATGCCTATATGGTTTTCAACCGTTTTGGGTGTGACATTTAAAATTTCCGCAATTTCCTTGTACTTTAATCCGTCTATCCTACTGAGTTCAAAAGCCTGACGCGATTTCTTCGGAATAACATCTAATATCTTGCGTATTATATTGGCATTCAGTTCCTTTTGTTCGTTTTCTATAATCTCTTGCTCCCTGCTAGGTGAAAACAAACCTATATTCGTATTCGTTTCATCAATTTGTTGATGATACTGCTCTGACTTCCTTACTGTTTTTAGACTGTTTTTCACTACTACATAGATATAAGATTTAGGGTTTTTAATTTTATCGAGAAGAGTTCTGTTGTTCCACAGCTGAATAAAAACATCAGCAACAATCTCCTCTACAAGGCAAGAGTTCGATTCATAACTCAATCCAAAACGGCACAAAGGAGTATAATACCTATTAAAAAATAGTTCCATGGCCTCGTATTGTCCATTCCGAATCTGCTGAAATAAATAATCGTCCGAAAAGCAATCACTACTCCCCATTCTGCTTTTACTAATTTTCATGATGTTGGCTTATTTCGAACTTGTTGGGATTCGTTTTTGTTATACTTATATCCGAAATAAACTCTAAAGAAGTTATAAATTCATCAATAGTCTGGTTTTTAAAAGCTCCCTTTATATGTTGCTTTGCAATGGCTGAATCTTTAATGATAAAGTTCACCCCATAGAATTGATTCATTTTTGCGAGTGCAGTTTCGATTTGCTCGTCATCGAGTAAAAGAATATTGTCCTTCCAGGCTAAAACTTTAAAGACATCAAAATTTCTTTTGATAACCGCTTTCGTTTTGGCATTCCATACCAATTCTTCATTGGGTAGTAAGTTAATCTCATCCTTACTTTCTTTAAGCAATACGTTTACCTTCCCTTTTGCTAAGGAAACAGTTTGATCAGAAGTCGTACTATTAACATTAAATTCGGTTCCTAATACTTTCACATCAAAATCAGTAGTATGAACCATGAAAGGAGATTTTGCATTCTTGGTCACTTTAAAGAAGGCTTCCCCTTTCAACCATAGGGTTCTTCGTTTCGCAAAATCACTGGAATATTTTAATTCACTGCCCGAATTTAATACGACAGTACTGCTGTCCGGTAAAATAAAAGTGAGTCGCTCCCCTTTTTGTGCAATTCTCTGATTCATATAATCAGAAGAGGAAGTTGTAAAGAAGTAAAAACAAAAACTTAAACCAAAAACTAAAAGGAGTGATAATGATAGAACTCGTTTTCTCTTCACGTAAACTTTTAGAGGTTTACGCTTTTCTGCTGTATTATATTTTTGGATAACTTCTTCAAATGATAAACTGCTTTTTGGGATTTCACAATTGGGATAACTAATCCAAATGGTTTTGAAATTTTCAAATACAGCAAGTAAACTATCATCTAAAGACAATTCAATTTCAAAAACCGATCGTTCCGCTTTTGACATTTCATTAGCAAGATACCGCACACATTTTTTTTCCTTTTGACTTACATTCAACATAAAAATCCTCTTTACTTATAAGAGTGAAAATATAGGAAATACCCCCAATTTTCAATGCCATCAAATCGACACGATACTGTAAACAAATTGTTTTTTAAATATGAATATTAAAAACAAAATGTTACTTTTTAATTTAAAATATGTTGAAAAGCAAGAACAAAAAAAGCCAAATCTAAACCGATAAGTGTTGCTTACTTATAGTAGTTATTAAATTGTCTAAACCTATTTCATAACTTATCACTAAACTTTTCTAATCTTTTCTAAACCTTTCTAACCTTTTCTAAACCTTTCTAAACTTTTCTAAACTTTCTAAACCTTTCTAAACCTTTCTAAACTTTTTTCCTAAATTTGACAAAACATTCAAAAATACCTTGAACACTCCCCTAACTTTCAAAATATACACCGAGACATCCCAGCTTCCCCTAAACTGGAACTCCCTCGCCACAAACAACGTTTTCCTTACCTTAGAATACCTCCAGGTTCTCGAAGATTCCATGCCAAACAACATGATCTGCCACTACATCGGCATCTTCAAAGAAGAGAATCTAAGCGCCATAGCCCTAGCCCAATTCTTAGACCTCAACAAATTAGAATCCTTTGGCGACCGCGACAAATGCATCAAAACTGCCATACGTAATTTCGTCTTCAAAAACTTCGCCTCCCACGTCCTATTTATCGGTAACAACATGCTCACCGGCCAAAATGCCTTTGCCCTAGCCGACGAAAAAGACAAAAAGCAAGTACTCCAAACTTTAAAATTAGCTAGCCTCGATCTACGTAAAAATTTCAAAGCCTCAGGCCTACCCATTCACCTCATCTCCTTCAAGGATTTCTATCCCGAGGAAGTACCCGATTTCCAGCTGCCCGAATTCCAAAACAACTATCAGTTCTCCTCCCAACCCAATATGGTCTTCGATATAGATCTAGCATGGAAATCGGAGCAGGATTATATCAACGCCCTTACTAAGAAATACCGCGACCAATACAAACGCGCCCGCAAAAAAGCAGAAGGTCTCGAAAAAAGAAAAATGCACCTGCAGGAAATTATTGATCAGGAAGAAACCATATACGATTTGTACCATCATGTAGCGAAGAACGCCCCCTTCAATACTTTTTTTCTGGCCAAGAACCACTTCAGCACCTTTAAAAAACTACTCAAAGACCGCTTTCTTTTTTACGGCTACTTCCTCGATGGCAAGTTGATAGGCTTCAACACCCTAATCAAAAATGGAGAGGCCATGGATACTTATTTCTTGGGCTATGATGACAGCATCCAAAGAGATAAAATGCTCTACTTAAACATGTTATACGATATGATCGCCTATTCTATAAACAAAGGTTTCAAGGAAGTGATTTTTGCCAGAACGGCCTTAGAAATAAAAAGCTCCGTGGGAGCAAAGCCCATCCAAATGGCAGGATACATAGAACATGCCAGCCCATTACTCAACCGCTTTATGAAAAAAGTATTCGATTACCTGGAACCCGAAACGGTATGGAAAGAGCGAAGCCCTTTCAAAGAATAGCAGCCACCAAAGGAACGGCTATTTTAAGAGGATGACGCAGCATTCGAATGTTCAACTCTTGGACTTCTCCACAATACTCCCCATCAATTTGAAAAGGTACCGGTGTTAGGGTTTTTATAGTGGCTTCTCGCGTAGAGAGGATCTCCACCTCCTCCGAATCCGAAGGCATATTCCCACTAATAATTTTACCGAAAAGGACCAAATCCAGATTTTTAAGAATAATCAACTCAAACAGCCCATCATTCATCGCGCCATTCGGATTAATCAATACGCCTGTACCATAGCGCCTGGAGTTGGCAATAACGATCATCCGCGATTCACATTCAAAAGTGCGGTTATTAGCCGTGATACTAGCGGTAAAAGGGGCCTCCGTTTCCAGTAAAGTAGGGAAAACCTGCAGCGCATAACCCCATTTCCCGCGCAGCTCTCCGGCTTCGTAGTTTTTAATTAAAAGGGCATTTAAGCCAATATCACTCAAATGCATGCTCCAAATGCCGTTAATCGAAAGAATATCGATGGCTACTCCCTCACTTTCGAAAGCAATTTCTAAAATCGCCTCCAGGTCCTCCGGCAAATTTAAGTCGGTAGCCAGGCCATTGGAGGAACCCGCAGGCACTATTCCTAAAATGACTTCGCAGTTTTCTAAGGATTCCGCTACCATTTTAATGGTGCCGTCTCCTCCAGCCACGAGTACTCTTTCGGGTCGAAAGTGATCGTAAAGCGATCTGATTTTTGGAATATCATCCTGCCCTAGAGTCGTATACAACACAAAATTCAAATCTTCCTTGGCAGCATATAGCGCAACGGCGGCGACAATTTCCGTCTTATCCAAATCACCCGAAATCGGGTTCACCACCAGCAGAACATTCTTTTTCAAAATAGCGACCCTTTTATTAATTAAAAACGATTAAATTTAAGGAGTTCAAAACTAGAAAGCAAATGAAACCCCTATTAAAACTTTACCGCGGTTATGCAAACGAACAGGAGTTGATCGTTATGGGCCATGTCTTTAAACCCACCCAGAAAAAAGACTACGACTTCCAAAAAGAAAACTTCCAAAATGCCGCGGCAGTCATCAGTCAATACCGCATTAAAACCCTTGCCAATGCCGATGTATACCTAGACTACAAAGGCATCCAAATTCACACCAAAACACTCCGCGATGGCTATTTTAAATTCTGTGTGCCCCTCGACCAAACCGAAGCCTACGGCTGGATCGACTACCAAGTAAGCCTCGTTTACGAGCAAACAACTATAGTTAAAAAGTCGAATTACATTCGTCCGCTCAAAGGCAATCTCGGAATTATATCCGATATTGACGACACCTTCCTCGTGTCATTTAGCCTGAATCCCTTAAAGAAACTCTACCATACCCTCTTCAAAAATGTAAACGACCGAAAAGTATTCCAGGAAGTCGTCCTCCATTATCAGGCCTTGAGTGCTGCGGGACGAGAAAACAAAGAAGGAGCGAATGCCTTTTTCTACGTCTCCAGCAGCGAATGGAACCTCTATCGTTTCCTGCTGAAGTTTACCGAAATCCACGAACTCCCAAAAGCCGTCCTGCTACTTAAAGACATCAAAACAAAACTCACCGATTTCATTTCCTCCCGAAATAATGATCACAATCATAAATTCGATAAGATAAAACACATCCTCGAATTCTACCCCAACCTCAAATACGTCCTCCTAGGCGACGATTCCCAAAAGGATCCCTATCTCTACGAATCCATCTGTAAAATCTTCCCCCTCACCGTCAAAGCCGTCTACATCCGCCAATCCAAAAACACCAAAAAGCAATCAGTCCTAACAGTCCTAAAAAATCTCGAGAGCCTCGGCATAGAAACCTGCTACTTCAAACACAGCAGCGAGGCCATCGCCCACTCAAAAGCCATCCACCTCATCATTTAAGCACCGATGGCGCGGATGCATCGATGAACGATGGCGCGGATACTGATAGCGCGGATTTGCAATCCGTGCCTACAAACACAAGCTACATCGGATAGCGCGGATTTGCAAGACGGATGGCGCGGATTTGCAATCCGTGCCTACAAACACAAGCTACATCGGATAGCGCGGATTTGCAATCCGTGATACTGATAGCGCGGATTTGCAATCCGTGCCTACAAACACAAGCTACTTTAAGAATCAATCATAAATAGTAATAATACAATACTAAAGGATATTTATTAATATCTTATATTTGAATGTTATTTAAACAAAAAAATGTCTACAAAATACAAAGCCATAACGACCGAGCAAGCTTATTTTATAACGATAACAACTGTAGGCTGGATTGATGTTTTTACGCGTTTAAATCAGAAATACAACATTATAAATGCTCTAAATTACTGCCAACAAAATAAAGGCTTAGAAATTTATGCTTATGTAATTATGAGTAGTCACATCCATTTATTGTGCAAAGCAACTAATGGTTTTGTGCTATCAGATGTGATTAGGGATTTTAAGAAATTTACCTCCAAGAAAATAATTCAAACCATTATTGAAGAACCCGAAAGCAGGCGAGAATGGATGCTGGAGCATTTTAAAAAATGCTGTGAACATTTAAAAAGAGAACAAACAAATAAAATTTGGCAAGATGGATACCATGCTGAAATTGTTGAAACGAATTGGTTTATAAAACAAAAAGTAAATTATATCCATGCTAATCCCGTAAAAGATAAAATAGTCACTTTGTCTGAAGATTATTATTTCAGTTCTGCAAGAAATTATGCTGGTTTAGATAACGATTTAGAAGTTGTTTTATTAAATTTATTTTGAAAAGGATTCTGAGAACGGATTAGATAAGTAGGATGCTTTCAATAGAATCGATAGCGGAACCGATAGACGGATAGCACGGATTTGCAATCGGATGGCGCGGATTCCGATGGCGCGGATTTACAATCCGTGACACTGATAGCGCGGATTTGCAATCGGATGGCGCGGATTTGCAATCCGTGCCCGTTAAAGCAAATAATAAAATCATTTTAATCATTTCTAATATAAACATTATGTATACATTTGGTGAGACGATACTATTCAGTAGCAGTTACAGACAGCCTACCTATAATTATAGACCCATTCCAATACTAAACATTTCAATTTTTCAAAAATAAATAATATGAAATTCAACCAAATTCTTCTTTTAATAGTATTTATTTCCAATTCGCTTTTCGCACAAAGTACTGCACCTCAATTAGATAAAATAAAGCAGCAAAATCTAAAAAAAGATTTATATGAACTGGCAGGTGACGCCTTTCGAGGAAGAAGAGGAGGAGAACTTGGCGAAATGCGAGCTTCGGTTTGGGTGGCTCAAAAAGCCCGGGATGCGGGCCTTAAACCGGCAGGTGATGACGGAACCTACTTCCAATTCTTTAATCTCAAACGCAGCCGTGTGGCCAATAGTAGTACTGTTAGTGTAAATGGTAAAGCACTGGATCTTTGGAAAGAGGTTTGGCCAACTAATTTGGTTGACACTAGCTTGGAAGGCTCCGTCCTTTGGTTGGACAAAATGCCGGATAATACGGTCGATCTGAAAGGCAAAATTGTAGCGCTGAATATCATGCCTCCTACTCCCATGATTCAAAACTGGGTGAGCCTATGGCAATACCGTTATACCGCTTCGGCCATGAGTCAGCAGGGAAAAGAACTCCTCAGTCGGGGTGTTGCTGCTATCATTTTTGTTGCTGATGATACGGTAGAATCCCTTATTTCATTTACGGGATTTCATTTGCAAGAAGGAGACTACGGAATTGAAGGCGGCAAATCAGCTACTGCCGCTACAGTGCCAATTATCTTGACAAGCAAACAGTTACAGAATACACTCTCAAAACAAGGCGCTTATTTAAAAACGAATTTGAAAGTAGAGAATTTTGACTATCCTTCCGTTAATGTTATCGCAAAGGTGGAAGGAACGGATCCTAAACTAAATGAGGAATACGTCTTATTTAGCGGTCACCAAGACCACGATGGAGAAGGACCTGCTGTCAACGGCGATCCGATATGGAATGGTGCTGATGACAATGCATCCGTTACGGTAGCGATGCTAGCTATTGGGAGTGCGTGGAATGCACAACCCGCCAAGCGATCGGCCCTTTTTGTTTGGCACGGATCCGAAGAAAGGGGTTTATTGGGTTCTCGCTATTTTGTGAGCCATCCCACCGTTAAACTGTCCGCTATAGCTGCTGTTTTAAATGGCGATATGATAGGTAGAAATGCACCTGATTCTGCGGCCCTATTGGGTGTGACAGAACCTCATCTTAATTCTTCCGACCTGGTATCGATTACTTTAGCAGCTAATAAAAGCATTGCCAACTTCAAAATAGATACGTCCTGGGATGCTGCCGATCATCCAGAGAACTGGTACTTCCGTAGCGATCATCTTCCCTATGCCCAAGCGAATGTTCCAGCAATATTTTTCACCACCTTATTACACCCCGACTACCATACTCCCTTCGATAGCCCCGATAAAATTGATTATCTAAAATTGACTAAGATGACAAAGTGGATCTATGAAACGGGATGGAGAGTGGCTCAAAGTGCCAAGCGTCCTGCTTTAACAATCGAAACAAAAAAGTAAAAAAAAGATAGATGAAATAGGTATTACGTTTGTTTTTAAATTACATTTGTTTAACAATTAAATGAAATGTATAAACAAATACAAATAAATCCCTTTGAAAGAGATAGCAAAAGTTGTAAATACAAATAAAATTTACAAAACAGGCGACACTACCATTTCGGCTTTAAATACCTCATCGGTAAGTTTTTATGCCGGTGAATTGGTACTTATAATAGGCCCATCTGGTTCAGGAAAGACTACATTATTATCCATTTTAGGTTGTGTTACCTATCCAACTCAAGGAGAAGTACATATTAACGGCAACGAAGTTAGTAGTTTGCCTGAATCCAAGCTAGGTAAAATTCGACTAGAAAATATCGGTTTCGTTTTCCAAGGATACAACTTGATTGCACCACTAAACGCCCTGCAAAACGTCATGTTACCACTGGAGTTAATGAATATTCCAGCTAAAGAAGCCAAAGAAAAAGCGATCCAAGCACTACAGAAAGTGAATATGGAAGATCGTATGAAAAATTTACCCAAAGCACTTTCGGGTGGTCAACAACAACGCGTTGCCATTGCCAGAGCATTAGTAACAAATCCATCCTTGATTTTATGTGATGAACCTACAGCAGCGCTTGACCCAGCTAGTGTAGATATTGTGATGCAAGAATTAAAATCGCTGGTATCTAACGATAAATGTGTGGTAATTGTAACCCATGATATGCGGTTGCGACAATATGCAGACCGAATTGTTTATGTAGACAATGGCAACGTCTTAAAGGAAGAACCAATATCAAAATACTCACACTAATACCAAAAAAACCATGTTCAAAAAAATACTGATTCCACTATTTATTGCTTTGCTAGCTGCAAATTGTGGAGGGAAAGAAGAAGAAAAAGAAAAAAACACCACCGAAAAAGGGCTAAATACCCCAGTATCTGACTTTATCATCGGAATAGGAAAAATAATTCCAGAACAACAAATTATTCAAGTGGCTACACCTACAAGCGGCGTTTTACAAACCATTTACAAACAAGAAAATGAAACCTTTCAAAAAGGAGAAGTTTTAGCTTCTTTATCCAATGAGCTAGAAGCTGATGAACTGAAAGAATCCATTTCTAGAACTAACATCCAAAACCAAGAACTAAAAGTGGCCCAAGCTACCATAGCAGAATATGAATCCAATTTATTAAATGCCCAAAATTTATTCAACCGACTAAAATCGCTTTACGATAAAGGGGCTGAAACGAAACAGAATTTAGAAAATGCTGAAGCCAATTTTAAAACTTTACAAGCCAATATATATCGTTTAAAATCCCAAATAGCTGTTGCTCAATCAAAATTAACTGCTACTAATTTAAACACTGATTTCTTCAAAGCAAAATTGGATAAAACCAAAATTATTGCCCCCTGCAACGGAAAAGTATTAGAATGGGAAATTCAACCTGGAGAGGGAATCGCAGCTCAACAACCTGTAGTACAAATTGCCCCAAGCGGAAATACCATTGTAGAATGTGAAATAGATGAATCCTTGGCTTTAAAAGCAAAAATCGGTCAATTAGTTGAAGTTAATTATTTAGGCGCTGTGGAAGTAATTGCAAAAGGAAAAGTATATTTTTTATCAGACTATTTAAGAAAAAAATCGATGTTTAGTGAACAATCAGGCGAAGCTGAAGATCGTAGAGTTCGTATCGTAAAAGTGAGGCTAGAAAACCCACAAGGACTACTTTTTAATGCTAAGGTGGAAGTGAAAATAAGTACTAAATAATCTTAAGATGTCAATTTTAAAAACAGCATTTCGATTTATTAAATACGATAAGGCTAAGAGTATTGGTGTAATTTCCGGTATTTTAATTAGTACTTTTTTAATTGGGCAACAACTTGGTATTCTGGATTATTTAATGCGTCTAATGGCCGCACCAATAGACAACGCAAAAGCACAAATTTGGGTAGCCGATAGCCGAACTAGAGATGCCAACCAACTGGCAACAATTGACATCAAAAAGCTTCGAGAAGTACGAAGCCTAAGCGGCGTTAAAGAAGCTTTTCCGTTAGTCGTTTCTGTGGCAAGCGCCACTGTAAATAAAGGAAGAACATCTTCTATAACTTTAATTGGAATAGAATCACCCCATTTTAACGGTGGTCCGCCTACGGACAAAATTATCAACGGGAAACTAGAGAATTTACAAATGGATGGTGCCGTTTGTGCCGATTTTTTTGACCAAAAAGTATTTGAAGTTCCAATAGAAATTGGTACTCAAATGGAAATTAACGGCAAAAAAGCAGTGGTCGCAGTACAAACAAAGGGTGTTCGAGGTTTTGGTTTCGGCTTTATGTATACCACTTTAGAACGGGCCAGATATTTTTCTAATTTATCCACTAATAAAGTAAATGCCATTTTAGTAAATGTTAAGGATGGTGCCGATGTTGATGAGGTGGTCAATACTATTAATACTAGTGTTTATAGTGTAAAAGCATTCAAAACAGAAGATTTGCGTAGCAGTACCATTTCAACAGTTATCGGAACAACTGGGATAGCATCAAGCACCGGTACACTTATAATTTTTGCATTAATTGCAGGTTTTTTTATCATTGGATTAACCATGTACAGCAGCGCTTTAGATAGAATAAAAGATTATGGAACTCTAAAAGCTATTGGCGCAAGCAATAATTACATACGAAAATTGATACTGCTACAAGCGGTCATTTTTGCTGTGATTGGGTACATCTTAGCTTATATACTATTGCAGGGATTTAAAGCTGGAATTGCTGGAACGGGTCTTTTAGTACATTATAGACCCGATGTGTTAGTGGGAATTTTTGTAGTTATTGTTTCCATATCCGTTATAGCAGCAACTTTTGCGTTGCGCAGAATAAAAGGAGTAGAACCCGCTTCCGTTTTTAGATAATAAAATTTAAAAGTAAATAAAAATGAAATGTAAATACTTTCTATTAATTGCAATCACAATTCTTTTTTTAACGAACACGAATGCGCAAACAAGAACAATTGGTCTAAAAGAATGCATAAAATTAGCATTAGCCAATAAATCAAATATTTTAGCTTTAAATGCAGAAGCCTCTATTGATAGCTTGAATATCAAACAAATACGAGCAAAAAATGCACTACAGATAGCGCTTGCATACGATTACTTGTACAACCCCGTTATTCGAACGAACATTGTACCTGTGGGGCAATTTTCACCCATTCCTACAGCTGATGTTCGAGCTGTAAAGTTTGGAACAAAATACAATCAAATTGCAGGTCTACAACTAATGCAACCTGTTTTTGATGCCACTATTAGATCTAAAATAAAGGATTCTCAATTGCAATATCGGATCAAAAAAGACCAAGTTACGACAGCAAATGACGAATTAACATTTGAGGTTGCCAAAACATTTGTTAGTATTTTAACCAAACAAGATCAGTTAAAAATTTCAAAATTAGACACCCTTAGAACAGCAACCACTTTAAAGATTATTCAACATAAATTCTCAGACGGCACTGTTTTCAAAATGGATTTTAATAAGGCTAAAATTAATCACAACAACTCGATTTTGGCATACAAAGAATTAATTTCAGACTTGATTATCGAGAAAATTTACTTAGCCTTTCTAATCAATTTACAAGCCTCAACAATAGATGTTGTCGATTTGGAAAATATTTTTACGGAACAAAATTTAAACAGCTTAATGCAATCCAAGGAAACAAAAACACTTTCTAAAATTAACGAATTAGAGAGCCGAATTATACTAGCACAACAGCAAATAACAGGAGAAAAAGTAAAATATTTGCCTAAATTAAGCTTGAATGCTTATCTAGGAGCTGACCAATTTTCAAATGATTTGAAACCTTTTCAATCCGACACTTGGTTTGCTAACTCCTTTGTCGGAATTGCTTTACGTCTACCTATTGCAATTGGCGAAAATAAATGGAATAAAATAAACCAATTTCAAAGTCAAATTAAAGCCTTAAATTTTCAAAAGGAGGAGGAATTAAAAGAATCTGAAAAAAATAAACAAACAGCTTTACAAGAAATTGGAACTTTGAAAGAAGAAGCAAAATCATATTCTTTGAATATCGATTTATTAAAAGAAAATGTACAGCTTTATAACGAGCGTTTGCAAGCGGGTCAGGAGATTTATGAAAATCTAAACCTAGAAGAAATAGAATACCAAAAAGAAATCCAAAAACGAAATAAAGTGAACAACAAAATTGGGCAACAATGCTTACTATTTATAAAAAATGCTGGAATGTTATATAAATTAAAATAATAATAGCACAGGAAAATAGTCCATGCATTAGCAAGATTAAAAAATAAGAGGTCAAGCCGATGCTATATAACCAAGCAAAGACTTAATCAAAGTGCCAAACCTCCTGCTTTAACTGTTGAAACAAAAAAGTAAAAAGAGTATCTTTGAATGATTATACATACTTCTAATGAAACAAATCATTTCCGTAGACTGTTACTTCGAAAATTTACAGCATATCCCGCTTATTGATGTGAGGTCACCTGGAGAATTTGCCAAAGGACACATTCCAAAAGCCACTAATCTAGAATTGTTTACAGATGATGAACGGGCAGTAGTGGGCACTGCTTACAAAAAAGAATCAAAAGAAAGAGCCATTGAAATTGGATTTGAATATGTGAAACCCAAACTAAATGATTTCATAACCAAATCGGTTGCCATTGCACCTAATAAAGAAGTTGCTATTCACTGTTGGCGTGGGGGGATGAGGAGTAATGCTTTCGCGGATCATCTTTTAGAGAATGGTTTTCAAAAGGTGTATGTCATTGAAAAAGGATACAAAGCGTTCCGCAATTATGTGTTAGAATTCTTTGAGCAACCCTTTAATCTTAAAGTGCTTGGCGGATATACAGGTACTGGTAAAACGGAAATACTACATTCTTTAAAAAAGAAAGGACAACAAATAATTGATTTGGAAGGATTGGCCAATCATAGAGGTTCTGCTTTTGGCGGGATAGACCTTCCGCCGCAGCCAACAACGGAGCAATTTCAAAACAATCTATTTTCCTTACTTCAGAGCTTAAACCCTACCCTGCCTATATGGGTGGAGGATGAAAGTAGGTTGATTGGCCAAGTAGAAATTCCAGACGCATTTTACACTAAAATGAGAGAGATGCCAATCTATTTTTTAGATGTTCCGCTGGAGGAAAGAACAAAACACCTAGTTAGCATTTACGCAAGTCTTAGCCATGATAAATTAGCAGAGGCGATTAGTAGAATCACTAAAAGGCTGGGATACGATAATGCCAAATTTGCTCAAGAAGAGCTCGAAAAACGGAATTATCACAAAGTGGTCGAGATTACCCTTTTATATTATGATAAATACTACTTGAAAGGATTACAAAAACGCGAAAATTCTAAAATTCTAGAATTCAAAACCCCAACCGTCAATCCCGAGGAAACGGCTGGTTTTTTAATAAATTTACCCCAATAAATAAAATGAACGAAGGTATAAAACTAACCAGTTTTAGTCACGGTGCTGGTTGCGGTTGCAAATTATCACCAAAAGTCTTAACTACAATATTAGAATCCAACAGTCCAAAAACAGAAGACACCCGCCTTTTAGTGGGTAACGATACCAGAGATGATGCCGCGGTATACGACATGGGAAATGGAACAGGAATCATAAGTACTACTGATTTTTTCTTGCCCATAGTAGACGACCCTTTCACTTTTGGAAGGATTGCAGCTACTAATGCATTAAGCGATGTGTATGCCATGGGAGGAAAACCATTAATGGCGATTGCAATATTGGGATGGCCTATTGATAAATTAGCCCCTGAAGTGGCTGCTCAAGTAATGGAAGGAGGCAGAAAGGCCTGCGCCGATGCAGGTATAATAATTGCCGGTGGTCATAGTATAGATAATCCAGAACCTATTTTTGGACTAGCAGTTACAGGCTCAGTTATAATCGCTAAT
>Ga0114958_10002353_pt1 | contig 14216 bp, 14 predicted proteins | sample C_130208_EF_Meta_FD_89577 | JGI IMG/M metagenome (GOLD analysis project Ga0114958, IMG submission 89577) | Freshwater microbial communities from Lake Croche, Canada to study carbon cycling - C_130208_EF_MetaG | ecosystem: Environmental > Aquatic > Freshwater > Lake | place: Lake Croche, Canada... | reverse complement strand
TGTTTGCAGCCATTCCTGCTGTGCTGGCATTCAATCGTTTTTCTCGTGACATAGATCGAGTCGCCAACAAACTGGAAACCTTTATTGAAGAGTTCTCAAATATCTTGCAACGCAATGTCGGCACACCGCCGAGCAACCCTCATTGAGGCCAAGGCTATCAAATGGCTACCGTCAATACTTACCGCCGCCAAGGCCGTCGCACCATCAGTGACATCAACATGGTGCCATTCATCGATGTGATGCTGGTGCTGTTGATCATCTTCATGGTCACTGCGCCATTACTCACTCCAGGCATGATTGACGTTCCCAGCGTGGGCAAGGCCGCAGCAGCGCCAGAACAAGTGATCACCATAGAAATTGATAAACAACTGCATATTCTGGTGAAGTCCAAAAGCACTGCCGCCAATAAAACAACGCAAATAAAACAAGATGCGACCATGGATAACGTCGCCAAAATCGCTTTGCAATTACAGTCTGGTGTTAGCACTACGCCCGTCATCATCAGTGCCGATAAAGGCATCACTTACGACAACGTAGTCAAGGTCATGGACCGTTTACAAAAGGCTGGCGTACAACGCGTGGGATTGGCAGTACGCCAAGGAGAATAAGCTGTATCCATGAGTCAAAAAGACGCTCATCTGGAATTTGCGCCGCCAGCAGATATGCGTTCTGGGCGGGCGTTGGTGCTCGCTTTATTGGTACACACATTGTTACTGCTGGCATTGACCTGGGGGGTGACTTGGAAAAGCGATTCTCAAGACAACACGGTAGAAGCAGAGTTGTGGTCTACCGTTCCTGAAGTTGCATCGCAAAAATTGAATGATGTGTCGCCTGTAGAGCCTTCACCTGCTGCAGAACCTAAGCCCTCACCACCTCCACCGCCAGTGATCAAAAAATCGCAGCCTGAGCCAGCCAAAACGGACGCAGATATAGCGACAACCACGCAAAAGAAAAAAGACCTCAAGCTCAAGCAAGAGGAGGACAAACAAAAAGAGCTTGAGAAAGAAAAAAAATTAAGCAAACAAAAAGAACAAGCAAAACGCCTTGAGCAGGAAACACGCGACAGTGAAGCCATTCGGCAAGAACAAATAAACCGACTGAAAAACCTGGGAGCATCCTCCGCCAATCCGGTGGATGCGGTCGGAGAAACCAAAAGCAGCGGTCGACCCAGTGACGGTTATTTAAGCAAACTGCGAAACCGGGTGAAACCCAACATCACTTTTTCCGAAGCCCAATTGCAATCGGTGAAAGGCAACCCCGCTGCCGAAGTTGAAGTCATATGCAGTCCAAGCGGACAAATTTTAGGTATGAAATTGATTCAGTCCAGTGGCAATGCTGCCTGGGATCAGGCGGTCATGGCGGCCATAGAAAAAACAGCGCAATTGCCACGAGATGAAAACGGCAGCATCCCTTCCCGAATTCCTTTTGTATTCAGGCCCAGGGATTGACAGTTAATGCAAATGGCGCGGTCTACGGCCCGAATGCCCCGAGTTACCGCCATTGCCTTTAGGTGGGGTACTGATCTCTAAGGAGTTCACCAGCGAGTCAAATCGCTTGCTAAATAATTTATCTACCTCAAGCACCACATCGCTGAGTTCAGAAGCATCAAAGTGACGCTCCATGAGTGTGACAAGGTCCTGAACCAGCAAATCTCTTTGCACTTGCATGATGGCTGCGGGAGTAGGGCCTACAAACAACATCAGAAAATCATCTTTTGAGTCTCTGCCCTGGGCCTCGTCCTCGTCGTCAAATTCAGCGTCGTAAAAAGTGACCTCAAGCGCGGCACCTTCTCTGGTCAAGTCATTCAATCCCATACAAATATCATCAAGCACCTGACGGAAATCGTCTTCGCCTTTGATGGTCCAACAAATTTGCAACATGTGCTCGTTGGCATCCAATCTAATTCCAGGTTCTTCTTCATAAAAACTGTCAGCACATTCCTTCAAGGAACGTGCGCCAGCATAAACCCACAGGGCGCGAAGTGCATCCTGCAAATGATCAAAAGTAATTTCATCTCGCAATGGCACTGAGCCGTGTAAATGAATTTCGAAAGTGGTGTTGAATTTGCTCATCAAAGCATGATAGCAGTGGTAAAGACAACCTGATTTCAGCCCTTGATAAGTGCATACTTTATTTTAAAAGCCTTGCTTCAAATATAAAAAAATTGATCGGTACACAAGCGACTGTGGCATATTACCCTCACCTGATATGCGTCTACTTGATTCAGGTGGCTATTCGCAGATTGCGGATTTCAACGCATGTGTAAAAACACCTCATTCAATGGTGGTGCCTGAGACCGGAATCGAACCGGTACGCCCGCTATTCACGAAAGCGGCGGATTTTAAGTCCGCTGTGTCTACCAATTTCACCACTCAGGCAAGTGTTGACAATGCCATATTGTGACAAAAAATCAGGGGGTTAAGCTTTGCTCTTTCAAATAAATACGATTTGCAGTTTCTGAAGGCAGCATTAACTTGCTGCCTTGAAAATAAATTTGAACAGATGATAAGGAACGACTGCTTAGCGTCCAAGGCGGTGTTCCGTGAATGCTGCGCCCTATGCCAGGCTCTAAATTGACCACCGTGTGATTTTTTGCACCATCATCCACACAAATTTGTACAGGCTGATTGGCCAGCAAATACACATAGCTAGCAGGTTTTGTGGCGGAGTATGCAGTGGCACTCACAGGCTGAGAGTTGATAGAAGAACAATCATTTTTTTCTGGTTTGACGGCAAACGCTTTTTCTTTGGCGGGTGAAGTTGCTGCATTCAATGAAGCTATAGGCGCAGCGCTTGCAGAGGCAGACGGGGGTATCGCATTGGCGGAGGCAGATGAACTTGTTGCGACTGATACACCAGCACTTGTTGTGGCTGCAGGAAGGGTTGCCGCTTCGGTACTTGGCTTACTTAATTTGACAGCACTTGGCGCCACCGGGTCTGCAGGTTTGGGGGCTGCAACTACAGGGTTGGTTGAGCTTACAGCGTCTGATTTGGTTTGCACTTTTTCAACTTCAGGTGCAGTCGGGACAGGATTGATGGTAATTTCTTGCGTGCTGCTCTTACCGGTTGTCATGGATGGAAGTTGTGGCAAGTTGTTTTCACTCGGAGATACACCTGCATTGCGATCAGAAAACGGTGGATCTATCCACTCTGTGAATACATTAATAGCGATTTGTTGACTGGATTTCCACCAGGAAAAAACAGCCAGACTGAGCAGAATGAAGACAATGAATGAAAAAGTCCAGCCCAATCTCACTGGATGACGAACAGATGAAGTAAGAAACCCGTCCTTAAGATTTGTTTCAGAAAGACGGATGATGTCTTCAATGACGTTGTTGCTTGCACGAGGGATAGGGTCTTGTGCTTCAACCCTGGAAAGGCTTGCCGCCGGCGTAGGATTCTCCAGCAGGCGGATGACTCTACGCATAGACTGGGATTTGATTTGGGGAGAATAAAAAAGATTGTCTCCACCCTCCTCCAGTTGCCGCAATTGACCAACGGATAGATTGGACTTCGCCGCAAGTTGTGCATGATCAAAACCCGCAGCCAAGCGCAGATTTTTTAGGTGCCCTGCATCATCGCGGTCAATTTCTTCCATAAAAGCCAAATAATGTCAAATAAAGAAAATGTACTGTAATAGCTGGGGTCAGTCTATGCGGATTTACTTGGGTGATTGCTTACTTTGGTGCTCTTTTGTACAGGTTAAATTTGAAACTTTTTTGACAATTCATGATGAACTCTGTTTGTGTCTCAGGTGTGCAACTGGAAATCAGAAAGATCGATGGAACTGATCAGTTGGCACCGATTGTTTTTCTACACGAGGGTCTAGGTTCGGTTGCCATGTGGCAATCTAGACATTTGGATTGGCCTAAAGCGTTGTGCGAGGCCAGTGGCCGCAGCGGGTGGGTATATTCCCGCCGTGGCTACGGACGGTCCGAGGCTGTCGGGGATGTGCGTGGAAAGAACCGTTTGTCAGCGGACTATATGCACCAAGAGGCATGGCGTGTACTTCCTGAACTATTGGACATTTGTGCCATATCTCAACCGGTCCTGCTGGGGCATTCGGATGGTGCGACCATCGCTTTGCTTCATGCAGCTCGGTATACGGTTTCAGGCGTGGTGGTCATGGCGCCGCATCTGTTCGTAGAGGACATGAGTTTGCGCTCTATCGAAGCTGCCAAAGACGCATTTGAAAAAGGTGATTTACGCTCAAGGCTCTCGCGTTTTCATGCCGATGTGGACTGTGCATTCTGGCAGTGGAACGACGTGTGGTTATCTGAGGAATTCCGATCTTTCGATATTCAAAAAGAGTGTCTCAACATTACAGCAGACTTGCTTGCTATGCAGGGTACAAATGACCAATATGGAAGCATGCAGCATATTGAATTGCTTCATACAAGCGGGTCAGTAAAGCGTGAAATATTGCCTCACTGCGGGCATTCACCACACAAAGATCAGGCAGAGTTCAGTAAGCAAATGATCGTTGATTTTTTAAAAGATCTTCCCTGAAGTTGAGATAACGCAACACCGTCAACATCTGCAAAACCATTCATTGCTTGCGAGTCAATACAGACAATTCATCTGCTGAGAGCCATCGCCATTCACCCGGTTGAAGTTGCTCACCCAATACCAGTTCACCTATGCGTGAGCGATGTAATTGCACGACCTTATGACCGGTGGCTGCAAGCATACGCTTGACTTGGTGGTATTTGCCCTCTGTCAAAGTCAATTGCATCTGGTGGCTGCCGACCAAGCTACATGAGGCAGCTTTGACCGGTGATGGGTCATCATTTAAAACCACACCTTGCAGTAATTTCTTGACAACGGTTTCATCCAAAGCGTCTTCTGTGGCCAATTCATACACTTTGGGTACATGGTGCTTAGGCGAACTCATGCGATGGATGAACTGTCCGTCATCACTGAGCAACAACATACCCGTGGTGTCCTGGTCCAGTCGACCGACCGCCTGCACGCCTTGTAAACCTGTTTTTGCTGGTCGTTGCCTCAATGGTGTGGGCAACAATGAGTAAACGCTGGGCCAGGCTGAGGGTTTATGAGAGCACTCGGTGCCGGCGGGTTTGTGCAGTAATACATAGGCCTTCGCATGGTACTGCCAAAGTACGCCTTGCACCATGAATGGCATGCCGCTATAAGGCTCAATCATCAAATCTGTTTGCTCATGAACCAGTAAACCTTGACCCGTATCTATCTTGACCAAGCCTTGTTGTACCAACCCATGACATATGCGACGTGTACCAAAGCCTTGTGAAAAAAGCATATCACTCAAAAATACAGGGGATGACATATGTGATGGTTTGATAAAAAGTGAGATTGACGGCCTTGCCAAGCGTTAAAGTATGCCCCATGGAAAATATCGATGTCATGGTTCTGCGTTCTTTACGCAATTGGCGGCTTGCTGGGCAACGCGCCCTGCTGGCCACGGTGGTTCGGACATGGGGTTCTTCGCCTCGGCCTATCGGTTCCATCATGGCGCTGTGTGAAACCGGTGCGGTGGTTGGTTCAGTCTCTGGCGGTTGCATTGAAGACGATTTAATTTACCGATTCACCCAAGCCTATGCCACAGGTCAAGCAACAGGCGAAACCGCAGTCATCCCCAGCGGTGCTCCTCAAAGAGTCAAATACGGCATCACAGCGGATGAAGCGCATCGCTTTGGCCTGCCCTGCGGCGGTACGCTGGAGTTACTGCTTGAATTTGATCCTGACGCCAAGCAATTAGACCAATTGGTGCTGTCTCTGGAGCAAGGCAAATTGATGCAACGCACCACTTTGCTGGCTGATGGCAGTGTGAGCCTGCAAGCCAGTGATACCCCGACTGAGCTCCATATGGATGATGCTCAATTGGTGAATACATTTGGTCCTGAGTACCGCATGCTGCTGATTGGTGCGGGGCAATTAACCGAGTACCTCGCTACCATGGCATTGTTCAATGGATTTGCTGTGACTGTGTGCGATCCGCGTGAAGAATACAGAGGTGCTTGGTCGGTACCTCAAGTCTCCATTACCAGCGAGATGCCAGACGATGTGGTGCAAAGTTTCAGAGCAGATCGGCGCAGTTGTGTGATCGCCCTTACCCATGACCCCAAGCTTGACGACTTGGCTCTTTTAGAGGCGTTAGAGACAGATGCTTTTTACGTTGGCGCCATTGGATCACGCCGCAATAATGAAGCGCGGCATCAACGCATGATCGAACATCTGGATAAATCCGAGGAAGAACTCAAGCGTTTACGTGGCCCGATTGGTATTTATATCGGTAGCAAAACACCTGCAGAGATTGCAGTCAGCATCATGGCAGAGGTATTGGCCGTCAAAAACGGTGTCCCTCTTCCTCGAGACATGGATGTCGCCCATGCCAAAAACAGCCAAGATATTGCGCACAACGACCCCGGCACACTGGTGTGCGGCATTCGTTGATGATAATTATTGCTGACCTACATGACTAACAACAAGCTAGATTTAAGCTCGCTCCAAAAGGCATTACACCGATTGGTCGAGGGCTATGCCCGATTTATGCTGGACATAAGCGACTCACAGATTCGAGATGGTTTGATACAACGTTATGAGTTTACTTATGAGATCAGTCATAAGATGTTGAAAAGACACTTGGAAATGACTTCTGCAAATCCACAAGTATTTGACGGTATGCCGTTTGCAGATTTGATACGTACTGGCAATGAGCAATCACTCCTCAAAAATGACTGGTCAACCTGGAAAATATTCAGAGAAATGCGTGCTAAAGCCAGCCATACTTATGACGAACAGGTTGCAGATAAAGTGGTTGCTGTTATTCCTGATTTCATAGAAGAAATCAAATACCTTTGTAATCAACTTCAACTCAAACATGATTGAAGCCAAACCGCCCATTTCGGTCAGTATGAATGAATGGGTCATTATTCAAAATATTTTAGAAAAGCATATCCCTAACAGAGAAGTATGGGCATTTGGCTCCAGAGTCAAGGGCGTAGTCAAATCTTATTCTGACCTAGATACCGTCATTATGGGTGAAGAAGCGTTGAGCATTGCGACATTGGCAGACCTGAAAAAAGCATTCAGCGATTCAGACTTACCCTTTAAAGTTGACCTGATACTTTGGTCTGAGACATCAGAAAATTTCAGACGTTTAATCAAAAACAGTTACGCTGTCATCAAACTAGGCCGACCGCTTTGACCATGTATCAAGCCACTTGCCGCGTTTGTCCTGCATCAGCACGTCAACACCCCATGCCTTGGCAGTGCGCTGCACAAGTTGTGGCGGGCACATGAAAAACACCTTGGTTAACGCATCCGCCAGCACACATGAAGGCGCAATCACCGAAACAGATGCCCAATAGGGCGCAGAGTCGCCAGTATGTGGATTGAAAATATGATGATGCATGTGGTCAGAAGTGAAAGCCGTATGCGAGTCAGAAGAAGTGGCCACGGCGCGTCCATCGGTTGAAATGACGGGCTGTTGTCCCTTGCTATTTGTGGCATTTTCTATCCCGAAACGCCAAGGTGAGTTTGAGGGCGCATGTCCCAGCGTGGCAGTTTCACCCGTGTCAATCAACGCATGTTTCACGCCATGCGACTGCAGCACAGACCGCACCAGATCAGCTGCATAACCTTGGGCTATGCCATTGAGCGAGACCCCCATACCTGAAGCGTTCAATCGAATGCTGTGCGGGTTCACTTCCAAGGCTTGCCAATTGACCAAATGCAATTGACGTTCAAGTAGTTTGCGCTCTGGCAATCGTTGTTCATTTTTTGCTTGAGACCAAACTTCCCATAGGGGCTGCACGGTGACATCAAATGCACCATGACTGCGTGCTGACACATAACGAGACAAACTCAAAACAGACAACAAGGCGGCAGAAGGATTGTTTAAAACGCCATCGCGGTTCAATCGCGATACCGCACTGTCAGGATTGAACAAGCTCATGTCAGATTCCACTTGGCGTATGGCCGTGACGGCGTCATTCAAAGCTGATTCCAATAGATCCGAATGGGTATGCGCCGCACGCAACCATAATGTCGTACCAAACCCAACCAATGCACGTTCTCGCCAAATCAGCGAGTTGAATGACCTGGTCTCAGGGTCCCAAAGTGCGGCATCGGTATTCGCCAGTGCCCCAGCCCCCCATACTCCTGCAACCCCTAGCGCTGATCCCCATTTCAAGCATTGACGTCGATGAAGATTCATGAAGTTGATCCTGCGTTGATAGGTATGAAACGACTTCCGTCCTTGCGTTCTTGAATCAATGGCAAACAACGCTGGTCATCTTGATAGATAGACACACAATCAAGGCACTGAAAACATTCGCTGTAATTCACTTTGCCTTCTGGCTCAATGGCCTGGTATTCACAACGGTGACGACAGGTTTGACAAGGTGTGCCGCAAGCTTCTCGGCGCGGAATCCAGGACCAGCGCTGCAACACATTGGTTGCTGCTAATGCTGCACCCAGAGGGCAAATATAGCGACAGTAACCGCGGTAGACGAACACACTCAAGCCAATGCAAAACACAGCCCAGGCAATATAAGGCCAGTCACGCACAAAGTACATACTGATGGCAGTCTTGAACGGTTCGATTTCTACAGCCACTTCGGCAAATGAAGGGGAAAACCAAACACCACCCAAGATAACCACCAACACCACATACTTGATCCATTTAAGCTTTGCATCTAAAGCTGTGCGTAAACGTTTGTGGCGCATTCCTACAGCTTGCGTCAGCATACTGATGAGTTCTTGCAATGCACCGAACGGACACAACCAGCCACAAAAAGTACCGCGCCCCCAAACCAATAATGTCCCAGCAACAAATAGCCACAAAATCACCGTCATTGGATCATTCATAAAAAATCCAAGGTCGCCGCCTTGCCTGAGTTCATCCAAAGACGCGGTGATATTTACAATGGTTAATTGCCCTTGCGCAAACCAACCGATGAAGCCCAGGGTGTAAATCAAATACAGCGTACGGAAAATTTTGAACCGGCGGGCATTTGCACTCAAACGCTTTTGCATCAACAAGCCTATGCTGAGCACGATCAATCCCAAAATCAACACAGTGATTTCCAAATCTCGGCTGATCCAGGTTTTTACCCATTCGGCGTTGGACATATCAACATCCAAGATGTTCGACCAAGTCGCACGCCAACCGTTGAATGAATAGTCAAGAGGGAGTTTTTTAAACACCACCTGATTGGGGTACACACCAAAACGTCTACCCCATTTCAAATCTAACTCAAAAGGTGCGGCAGCATCCAGTGGGGTTGAGTTTTCAATAATGAAAAAATAGGCACGGGTTGATTCAGGGTAACCAGGCACTTTCAAGCCCTTGTCATAAGACATGGCACGTAAGGTCAATTCATTACCGCCTTGCCTGACTTCAAATGGCAAGTCTTGCTGAATACGTTGACTCTCGTACGCCATGCGTGCCATCGGACCAGACTCAGTCACTAAAAGTGCTTGCGCTTGACGCCTGTTGGTGTTGAGTAAACGCCAGCCGTTTTCGTCGAGCAAGTTACGTCCAATATTCGGCAAACTGACCAACGCTACGTGCACTGACAATGCAATTTCATTGGGATTTGCCTCAGCTAATTTGTCATTACCGAAAGCTTTGGTGCCAGCAAATGCTTTTTCAATATCTGCACGCTTGAATGTTTGCGTGCTCACCATACCGCGACTTAAAAGCGTTTCCCAATCTAGTTTTGCATATGTCTCATCTTGGGCTTTGATTTTCTTACCAACGGCCGCAGCACCGGCGATTTGACCCGCCGCCGCGGCCTCTGTGTGCGCCAAAGCGACTGAAGCTGCTGACAGCACAATGGTTTTATCTATCGCCTTGGCACTCACGGTACCGGCTTGCACCCCATGTAAAGCTGCATACACATCATCTCTGCTCGTCTTTGCAGTATGGGCATAGATCTGAATATTGTGATGCGTAGAAAGTCCGACATATTGCGCGGCAAATTTAGCTAACTTGGCAAATCCTGCTTCAGATCTAAAGATAGGTTCCTTGTGGTCGAGCAATTTAGACTCAAGAAAATGACCCTGTAAATCCATGGCCACCAATATATTGATGGGTTTGCCACCATAGCCTCGCACAGGTTCAAAATCTACTGTTTCAAATACGTAGGCAAAGAGCTCAGGCTTGGCATCTGGTTGTTCAGTATTTTTCGTGAACAATGGCCATAAAGGCATATTGGGTTGAATCTCACCCACGGTATATTTATCCGCAAATAGAGCTTCAACATCCGACTTGATGAGCATGCCAGCTGTCGTTGGCGTGATGGAAAACACCAAGCTTGCAGCCAGCCAACGCAAGCACACTTCTAAACGGTATATGAAACGCATTTGTATTCCAAGAACTTCACCATTTATAACATTTCATCGCATAGGGTAAACCACGCTAACTGCTGAAGCAGAGTAGCGAATGCGACTGATGAAGCCGGTTTTAAGGCGTGAAGTACGGGCTAGCGATGGGCCAGCCAGGCGGCAAATTCAGCACCTACTTGAGGGTGAATTTCGCCTAAGTCGACTGTGGCTTGTAAAAAGCCTAGCTTGCTGCCACAGTCATATCGTGTGCCTTGGTATCTGTAGGCAAACACTTTTTCTTTCTTCAATAATTGTGCAATGGCATCTGTCAATTGAATTTCACCACCTGCGCCTTTAGGCGTGTGTAGAAGCTCTTGAAAAATACCAGGAGTGAGAATATAGCGACCCGCTACCGCCAAAGTACCAGGGGCTGCTGAGGGTGCAGGCTTTTCAATGATGCCACTAAGCTCTGTTAAGTGATCAGTGGTAGTCGTACCACTGACGATACCGTAACGGTTCGTATGTTCAAGCGGCACATCCTGCACCGCCAAAATACTCGATTGCAAATGATCAAATTGCCTAACCATTTGCGAAGTGATGGAGGGTTGACCTACCATCAAATCGTCAGCCAACAAAACTGCAAAAGATTCCATACCGACCAAGGGTTGGGCGCAAAGAACTGCGTGACCTAAGCCCAAGGCACGTGGCTGTCGAACATAACTGCAGACCATGTCTTCAGGAGAGATGCTGCGAGCAAGCTTAAGCAATTCTGTTTTACCCGCCAGCTCTAGTTCGCTTTCAAGTTCATAAGCCGTATCGAAATGGTCTTCAATACTGCGCTTGGTCCGACCGGTGACAAATATCATGTGCCTGATACCCGCCTCGTAGGCCTCCTCCACCGCGTACTGGATCAAGGGCTTGTCCACGACGGGCAACATTTCCTTGGCTGAAGCTTTGGTGGCAGGTAAAAAGCGAGAGCCTAAGCCGGCAATGGGGAAGACGGCTTTATGAATTTTTGTAACCATGACTAAATTATTTCATTCACAAATGACAAACAGATGAATGATCTCAATGGAACGTATGAGGGGAATGGGGTGAAGCGAGATGAACCCAGTCCACCAACTCACCTTGCGGTTCATACCCCCCCACCAGCTCTTTCATCAAAGCACGGATTTCAAACACATGATTGTTTTCAATAGCAGCCTTGAGTTGCTCAAGCTTATTCAAAAGTACCTCAAAAGATAAAAAATCCTCTTGTGCCTTCATGATTCGTTGATGGGCTGTAGGAAGGGGATTGTTACCAATCAAGAGCTCCTCATAGAGCTTTTCACCAGGGCGCAAACCCGTAATATTGATTTCAACATCACCATCTGGTTTATTGATATCGCGCAAGCTCAAACCAGACAATTCGATCATTCTTTTAGCCAAATCATAAATTTTGACAGGTTGCCCCATATCTAAAACAAAGACATCTCCACCCTCGCCCATGGCACCAGCTTGAATCACTAACTGGGCTGCTTCAGGTATGGTCATGAAATAACGGGTAATGTCTGCATGAGTCAAAGTGATGGGGCCGCCTTTTTTTATTTGCTCACGAAACAGAGGAACAACGGAGCCGCTGGAACCCAAAACATTGCCAAATCGAACCATTGAAAAGCATGTGTGTGAATCTGACTTTTCTTGCAATTTTTCTGAGGACTGTATTTTTACTGCCAATGACTGCAACACCATCTCCGCCAATCGCTTGGAAGCCCCCATGGTATTGGTTGGTCGAACGGCTTTATCGGTGCTGATAAGCACAAAATTTTTCACCCCGTATTGCAAAGCAGTTTGAGCGCAAATCAATGTGCCCCATACATTGTTGTACACGCCTTCAGCAGGGTTGTGCTCTACCAATGGCACATGCTTGTACGCAGCAGCATGGTAAACAGTATCAGGCCGCCATGTTGACATGATCAACTGCATTCGCGTTTCATCACTCACCGACCCCAGCAACGGGATGATTTGAATATCGCTTATTCCATCTGTGTAAGGAGTTAACTCATCAAAATCAGGGCGAGTCAAAATATCTTCTAGCTCTTGGTGAATTTGATAAAGGGCAAATTCACTCATATCCAGAAGCAATAGTTTCAGGGGTTTAGCCAGAAGAATTTGTCGACACAACTCACTGCCTATGCTGCCACCTGCACCAGTTACCAGTACCGTTTTTGAACGAATATTTTTATATAAAAGCGTCTCATCAGGATTAACTGGTTCGCGCCCAAGCAAGTCGTCAATATCAAGTTCCTTCACGTCATTCATGCTGATGCGACCTGTGGCGATGTCACCCAAGTCAGGCAAATTACGCACCGCCAACTTAAATTCAGCCAAATTCGTCAATATGGCATTGCGACGCTCGCGGGACGCACTGGGCATTGCAAGCAACACGTCGGTAATAGACAGTGAAGAAGTTAATTCTTGCAACTCTGAAGGGTTGTATATTGGCAATTCATTCAATAAGCTGCCATGCAATTTTTTATCGTCATCTAAAAAACCAATCACTTTCACATCTGAACTGTTTGCCATCGCTAACGCAAGTTGCCGTCCGGCTATGCCTGCGCCATAAATCAATACCTGTGGCAATTGGGTTTTACGCAGAATATCTAGGTACAAACCTCCGAGCCAAAATCGTGCAAACATGCGCGACATGCCGACAAAGATGAGTAAGAGCACAGGCTGAATCAAACCTATGGTTCTGGGTACGCCTTGTACACCAACGAAAGTAAATACAGAGGCATAAACCAGACCATAAATTAACATAGCCTTGGAAACGGCCATGAGTGCAGGCAAACCGTTGTATCGAAAGATGGCGCGGTATAAGCCAGAAACAATAAATATGGGAATAGCCAATACCAAAGAGGCAATCACTGCGTTAAGCGGTAACCACAATGCTGTGCCAGACAAAGGTAAAAATTCACCCAATCGGAGATAAAACGCCAGCCATACTGTGAAAACACACAATGAGGAATCGATCGCAAATACCAAGATGCGTTTTCCCGTCCTGGGCATGGCCAAAAAAGGTATTGCAAGTTGCCTAAATATATTTTTCAAAGTTAGATGACCTGCTTTATATTTGCCTGATTCTCTGTCAATGAGAAACACCGTCTCGCTTGACCACTTTTAAAAAAGTCATCCACAAAATATAGCAATCAAACCCAAAGGATTGTCGCTGCATGTATTCCAAATCAAGTTTAACTTTGTCAGGAATAGGCAGTTCATCGCGCCCGTTGATTTGAGCCCAACCGGTCAAGCCGGGTTGTAATTGATGAACACCAACTTGGGTTCTTAACGCAATCAAGTCATCCTGGTTGAATAATGCGGGACGAGGCCCCACAAAACTCATGTCACCTTTGATAATGGTCCAGAGTTGTGGCAATTCATCCAAACTGCTTTTTCTCAGGAAAGAGCCTATCGGAGTTAACCATTGATCAGGGTCATTAAGTAGATGTGTTGCTATTGCCGGTGTATTGGTTCGCATGGTGCGGAATTTGGGCATACTAAAAATGATGTTATCTCGGCCCACGCGATCTGACCAATACAAAGCTCTGCCCTTTGATGTTATGCGAACACAAATAGCAACCAAGACAATAGGAACAATCAAAAAAATAGTAGCTATAAAAGTTAAAAGTACATCAAATAAACGCTTCATTGACTGAGCACCTCAAATTCTTTTTTGCCAGAGTTGTTCAATTTGAAATTGGTGAATGAATTGATTTGAATGAAAACGATATCCATCAAAACGGCATAACCCATAGACTTGCAAACCCGAAGTACACAGATTGTTCGGTCATTATCGGTCTTGGATTGGCACACATGAAGTACTTTATCTAAGAATAAAAAATCAATGTTTGGTAATAAAGATTACT
>Ga0114958_10002352_pt1 | contig 14219 bp, 12 predicted proteins | sample C_130208_EF_Meta_FD_89577 | JGI IMG/M metagenome (GOLD analysis project Ga0114958, IMG submission 89577) | Freshwater microbial communities from Lake Croche, Canada to study carbon cycling - C_130208_EF_MetaG | ecosystem: Environmental > Aquatic > Freshwater > Lake | place: Lake Croche, Canada... | reverse complement strand
TTAATTAAAACAAGTATTCTTCCTTTGAATTTTATCTCGCAAACATCTGCCAAGCGTTCAGACGAAAACTTACCTCCATGTTTAGCCGCAAAAACATCGAGTACATCAAATCCAATATTGTGACGTGTTTCGACATACTCTGTTCCGATATTTCCTAACCCAACGATTAAAAATTTCATGATGCGAAACTACTATCTTATCTTGGTTTGAAAAATGAAAAAAAATCGGATGATCATTTCATCTTCTCTAGTTCTTCTTTCGAAACAATTTTATAATCCTTAGGAATATCAAATACTTTACCATCCACAATTTTAGTCTCTATGGCTGTTGCGACAAACAAGATTTTTTTGTCTGTAGTAGATTTTACTTCATACTCCATTGGCACACCTTGTAAGCCTGGGAACATGATGTTGAAGGATTCATGCGGAGGCAGAAGTTCGGATGTAAAATAAAAATTGGCTTCTTCGCCATTGAGATAACGCACAGTAGCAGCAGCACTAGCATACCCTGCAATCGTTTTCTTCTGGTTCGTAAATGAAAAAACGGCCTTCTCAAATCGCTTATTTTTTTCTGCCATTTCAGCTGCCGTCATCATAAGTGCGTATTTATTTTCGTCATCGATATTCAACGTAATAGTTGAACCTGTCTTCTGATTGAAAATAAGTATATTGTTAAAGCCATTATTCATAAACAACTCACGTCGGCTCATATTATTCTTGACTGTCACGCTATATAATCCATCTGGCTTTGCGCTTCCGTCAACAAAAACATCATAGGTGATTATACCTTCTGAAAATATTTTTTGCCCATACGATCGATAGCCAATACAAAGACTCAAAAACAAGAACATTGACAGTTTATTCATAATGAAAAGTTGAAAATCGTTTTCAAGAAATACGCCGGCACAACCGATTAGGGAATTCTGTTTTTTACCAGCCCATCTTTTTCGTATCCGCTACTAAGCAGCTTGGCATATCCGTTCACTCACGTGTTGTAAAACTAAGGCTTCTTGGCAAATTAGCTTCAGGCAAGGACCATTATTTTTTTCTTTATTGGTGAAATAAGTTTTTATATCTTGCGTCCGTATTTTGTTGTGATGCGAACACATTGTACTAAACAAAAATTCTAACACTATTCAGTTATGAAAGTAGTCTTATTTGCAGGTGGATTAGGGACACGAATTTCCGAAGAGAGTCATCTAAGGCCAAAGCCAATGATAGAAATTGGAGGGAAGCCGATGTTGTGGCATATCATGAATATATATGCGTCGCATGGACATAATGAATTTATCGTCTGTTGCGGCTACAAAGGTTGGATGATCAAAGAATATTTTACGAATTACTTCCTTCACAATGCGGATGTCACTGTCGACTTGAAAGATAACAAAGTTGAAATTCATAATACCAATGCCGAACCGTTTAAGATCACTATGATTGATACCGGGGTGGATACGATGACAGGTGGTCGTTTAAAGCGTGTACTTCCATATACCAATAATGAACCATTTATGCTGACTTATGGTGATGGTGTTTGTGATGTTGACATCAATGCGTTGATTGACTTTCATAAGCAGCACGGGAAAATATGTACAATGACAACCATACAACCAAGCAGTCGATTTGGTGTGGTGAACATGGAAGAAGATGGCACCGTCAATCAGTTTGAAGAAAAGCCTGAAGATAGCGGCACGTGGATTAATGGTGGCTTTTTTATTTTACAACCTGACATCAAAAATTACCTCACCGATGAGGGGATGGACGATGTGATGTGGGAACGTCAACCAATGTATGATTTGGCAACTAACAAGCAAATCGTTGGATTCAGACATCGAGGTTTTTGGAAATGTATGGACACGATGCGCGACAAAGAAGAACTTGAAAAACTTTGGGAAACTAATCCGCTTTGGAAAAAATGGTAAGCTTAGAATATCTACATCGATATTACAAAGGGAAGAAGGTTTTCCTTACAGGGCATACCGGCTTTAAAGGAGCTTGGATGCTGCAAATACTGGCCATGCTAGGAGCTGAAATAAAAGGCTTTGCCCTTGCACCCGAAAAAGATGGTGACCTATATAATCTCATCAATGGCGATGCATTATGCCAATCAAGCATCCTGCATGATATCCGCGATGCAGAAGCAGTGCGACGAGAATTGGTTCGATTCGAACCCGATTTCGTGTTTCATTTTGCTGCGCAACCGCTTGTCATTAAAGGATATGAAGAACCTCTTTATACCTTCGAAGTGAATGGTCAAGGCACAGCTAATGTGCTAAATGCTCTGAGATTTTTAACCAAGCGATGTGTGGCGGTGATGATAACGACCGACAAAGTGTACGAAAATCTTGATGACAATACCCTGTTCAAAGAAACAGATAAACTAGGCGGATACGACCCTTACTCGGCAAGTAAAGCGGTTGCCGAAATTATTATTTCATCATACCGTTCTTCATTTTTCAATCCTGCAAACATTGATGTGCATCAAACATCAATCGCATCTGTGAGAGCTGGCAATGTTATTGGCGGTGGTGATTTTGCAGACAATCGTATCGTTCCCGACATCATACGAGCCATCAAAAAAAATGAACTTGTCACCTTGCGAAACCCACATGCAACAAGACCATGGCAGCATGTGTTAGAGCCATTAGGCGCATATCTTCTTTTAGCGTCTAAAATGGTGGATGATCCTACAAGATACAATACCTCTTATAATCTCGGACCTACTAAAATGGATGTATTAACCGTCGAAGAACTAACACGTATCGCAATAGCTAAAGCTGGCAAAGGATCCTATCAAATCGAAGATAATCCAACTAAAGTACACGAAGCATCTACCCTGATGCTTGACATCGATAAGGCGAAACGAGAACTTGATTGGAGTCCGAAATTCAATTCAAAAACTGCTATTGAAAAGACAGTGGAATGGTATATAGATGATGATACCGATGCTGCCACAAAATGTCAGCAACAAATTAACGACTACTTCGAACAACATAACCCTTATTAGTCTTATGAAAATTGAAGACACATCTATCAGCGCCGTCAAACTGCTGCATCAGTTTAGAGCCGATGATCGCAGAGGAAGTTTTGTAAAAACATTTCATCATTCCTCGCTCATGGCTTCAGGTATCGATTTTGAATTGAGGGAAAGTTTCTACTCAGTTTCGAATCAAGATGTCATTCGGGGTATGCATTTTCATCATCCTCCATTTGATCATGACAAGATTGTATTCTGTACCGAGGGCGTTATTCTTGATGTGGCCTTAGACCTGCGCAAAAATTCATCTACTTACGGACAGAGCGTTTCATCTCAACTTTCATTTGAAAATAACTGTGCCCTCTATATCCCTAAAGGCTTTGCACACGGCTTTCTGACCCTCAGCGAAAAAGCAACCACTTTTTATCTAGTGAGCGGTGAATATAATCAGCAGGCCGACGATGGCATTCATTATGATAGTTTTGGGTTTGATTGGAAGATAGCAAACCCGATTGTTTCGGACCGTGATCTTGCATTTAATTCATTGTCAACGTTCAACAATCCTTTTTAATTAATAGACTATTTATGAAAATCTTTATTTCAGGCGCTTCTGGTTTGGTTGGCAGTAATTGTTTAAAACATTTTACCGAGCAAGGCGCTGATGCAGTGGGTTCGTATTTCAGTTACCCTACATCAAACACAGTCTACTTCAATACCCTTGACCTACATGATGAAAAGAATTTTGATGTGGAAGCCTTCAACCCTGATGTTATCGTGCATTGCGGCGCGCTGACGCATGTCGACTATTGCGAAGATCATCAGGAAGAGAGTTATGAAAAAACTGTTACATCAACAAAGAACTTAATTTCCTTGGCACAAAAACTGCATGCAAGGCTGGTATATATTTCGACCGACTATGTCTTTGATGGTCGTGAAGGCCCCTATATGGAAAATGCCGAAGTGAACCCATTAAGTGTGTATGCAAAGCACAAACTAGAAGGGGAGCAACTAAGTTTGAATGCCTCGGATAAAAATCTAATCTTACGCGTTACGAATGTATACGGCAATGAAGAAAGGAATAAAAATTTTGTATCACGCATCGTGGAGCAATGCCTGAACAAACAGAAACTATCACTCAAACTTCCGTTAGATCAATATGCCACACCGGTGAATGCCTGGGATGTTGCAAGAGCTATGTATCTTTTATTGAACGACAATCATTCTGGTATCTTTCACATTGCGAGTACCGATTGGATGAACCGCATCGAACTCGCCTTGAATGTGCTTAAATATTTTCCTGAGGCCGAATACGAACTAATCCCGATAACGACACACGAAATGAAACAGCCTGCAGCACGACCACTGCGCGGTGGACTTCTCAAAAGCAAGTTCGCTGAATTATATCCTGCATTTCTGTTCGGCAATGTGGATAGTTTTGTGCAGGGCCTTGTCAATTTAGATTTTTAAATTACTTTTACGGTCATATCATTCGTATCAGGAAAAAATTAATTTTGCTCGCATGTATTGCTGTTTCATTTGCATCTTGTTTGCAAGAAAAAAGCTACAACTGTGAATGTACCTATGTTCCCTCAATCCCGCCTAATCCTGTGGGGACTGCAAACAAAGTGGAAACTACCACTGTCAAAGGAAGATTGCGGGAGGATGCAGATGTGAATTGTGCTTTTGAAGGAAAGTACATGGCTCAGTTTTATGCTGGCACTTGCACCTTGAAATAGTATCATCAAAAATTTCGCACTTCGTTAGTGCATTTGTACCTTTTAAATAGAGGTCGATGAATACGCTTATTCCAAACTTTATTTTTTTGCAGGGAAATAAAAAATTAATTTCGCAAGATGCAAAAAACAGGCCTAATGCTTAGTCTTATCCTGCTTCTCAGCGTGTTAAATGCTTGCGAAAAGGAAGTGCATATTAAACTGACGAGCAAGGATAAACTGATTGTCATCGAGGGCAACATTGAAACGAATCAACAACCTTATGTCTATCTCACAAACAGCATTGGTTTTTTTGATAGGATTGACTTAGATGCTGTTTCCTATATTAATAATGCGATTGTAACTGTGCAGGATTTGAATACCGACTCCATCGTACAATTGAAGGAATACAATATTGATACCGTTATTGGAGTAACTCCATTTTCGTTACGTATCTACGCACCGGATATCAATGACCCTGTGGCATTTGCGTTTAAAGGGCAAGTTAACCATTCGTATAAATTAACCGTAATAACGGATGGAAAAACGTTTGAGTCTGTTACAAAAATTCCTACAGGCAATGGATTGGATTCCTTGTGGACTGAAAAAGTAGCTAACCGTGATAGTTTCCGAACCCTACACGCGATCTATGTTGACCCTGATACATTCGGCAACTCGGTAAGAGTGCAGACATTGGTTCGCAAAGCAACGAAAACTGGCGAAGTAGAACGATATCAGTCAGGATTCAATTCAGTGTATAACGATGATATCGTGAATGGAGTGCGCTTACCGATTTTTATACAAATTGGATACGACAAAACAAGGAATTATTCTCAGGCAGAATTTAAAAACTTAGGCTTGATGAGAAAAGGAGATACTGTAACAGTCAAATGGAGCGCTATTGACAAGAAGGTTTTTACGTTTTGGGAAACCTTAGATTATTCGCAGGGAAGTATTGGCAATCCATTTGCTTCACCTGCAAAAATACAAAGCAATATCCAGGGAGCACTAGGTGTATGGGCCGGTTATAATGCAAAAGAATTTACAATCGTGGATACATTAAAATAAGTATGGCGTAATTAAAAATAGAAAATCAACAAATCAATTATAAATATAATTCAGTAACAATTTAAAGAACTCACTATGTCAAACGAAATTGAAAAAGTAAAAGTACTCATCATCGGCTCTGGTCCTGCCGGATACACGGCCGCTATTTACGCATCTCGAGCCAATCTCAATCCAGTGATGTATCAGGGACTACAACCTGGTGGGCAATTGATGATCACCACTGAAGTAGAAAATTATCCAGGCTATCCTGAGGGTGTGATGGGACCTAAAATGATGCAGGATTTCGAAGGACAAGCAAGACGAATGGGCGCTGATATTCGATGGGGCATTGCGACAAAAGTCGATTTTTCTGTTAGACCGTATAAGGTTGAAATTGATGAAGAAAAATGGATCGAAGCAGATGCCATTATCATATCGACAGGCGCCTCAGCCAAGTGGCTAGGAATTCCTGAAGAAGAACGACTTGCAACCACCGGCGGCGGCGTGAGTGCCTGTGCCGTTTGCGATGGTGCCTTTTTCAAAATGAAAGAAGTGGCAATCGTGGGTGCAGGTGATACAGCTTGTGAAGAAGCCATGTACCTTAGCAAACTTTGCAGTAAAGTACACATGATGATACGCAGTGAAAAAATGCGTGCTAGTAAAGTGATGCAAGAGCGAGTGTTAGCCACGCCAAATATTCAAGTCTATTGGGACACAGTGATTGATACAATTCATGCGGAAGAAAAAATCAGTGCGCTGACTGTAAAGAATAATAAAGATCAATCAACCCTGAATATCCCGGTGAGTGCTTTGTTCGTTGCCATTGGCCATAACCCCAACAGTGAAATATTCAAACCATTTATCCATATGGATGAAGTTGGTTATATCAATACGCATCCCGGAACAACCCACACAAATCTTGAAGGTGTTTTTGCCGCTGGTGATGTTCAAGACAAAACCTACCGACAAGCTGTAACAGCTGCAGGAAGCGGCTGTATGGCTGCCTTAGATGCTGAACGTTATCTGAGTGAAAAAGGATTACATTAGTTGAATGAATTGAAATAAAAATATGTCTTGAGCCGATCAACGATTTGTATCTATGCTACGTCTTCTTGAACATTATCATAAAACGAATAACACATTCGATGTTACTTATGGTCATGAATGAATAAATCTTATGAAGCAACTTTTTTATCTATTGTCGACCGTGCTCATGTTCGCATCTTGTCGTCCGAAAAAAATGGAAGAGAATTCCCATTTTCCTCCAGCTGTGCAAATTATTTTTACAAATAAATGCGCTACGTCCGGTTGCCACAATGACAAAAGCTACTTCAATGCAGGCGGGTTGAATCTAACTAGTTGGGAATCGCTGTTCAAAGGCTCTGTCAATGGCACTGTGGCCATTCCATTTTCGCCGTCTCATTCATCCCTTATGCAATTCGTGAATACCTATGCTGATCTTGGATTAATCACATCGCCATCTATGCCGTTAAACGCAGCACCCCTCAGCCGTAATGAAGTATTGGCTATTCAATCATGGATTGCACGAGGCTGTCCGAATGCGCAAGGTGTCATACCATTTGCCGACCACCCTGACACACGAGGCAAAGCCTATATCACCAATCAGGGTTGCGACCTTGTGAGTGTGATTGATGCGGCTACAGGCATGGTGATGCGTTATGTAAACGTAGGACATGACCCAGCGCTGATTGAATCGCCGCACAATATCAAAGTATCGGCCGATGGCAAGTATTGGTATGTATGTTTTTCAAACGGATCGTATTTCCAACAGTATGATGCTAGTAACGATAGTCTGATTCGTGAAGTAAATATCACCCTAGGCAAATGGAATGTCATTACCATAACAAATGATCAAAAGACAGCTTTCATTTCTGATTTATCTAATAACGGTCGTTTGGTTGAGATTGATCTTGCGACCATGACACGGACCCAAATCTATGCTTCAGGCTTATTCAGTAATCCGCATGGCATAGCATTTACCCAAACAAATGATACGGTGTATACAACTTCACAATATGGCAATATGATCTATCGATTCATACGATCCATACCGCAAGTCGATAATATTTCATTACAGCAAGGCGTGCCCCCTACCTTAACACCAGGCAAACTCGATCCGCATGAAATAATGATGAGTCCTGATTATAAAACATACTTTGTTACTTGCCAATCAAGCAATGAGTTGTTGGTCGTAAATGCGTCGAATGATAGTGTGATAAAATCAATTCCTATGGGAAATTTTCCGTTAGAAATGGCGCTGTCGAAAAAACGAAATTTACTATTTATTACTTGTCAGGAAGATACCAATCCAATCTTTCCATTCTTTAAAGGTTCTGTCAAGGCCGTAGATTTAAATACGCTGAGTGTAGTAAAAACCTTCTACGAACAATTTTATCAGCCTCACGGTATTGCTGTTGATGATAGCCGAGATTTACTTTACGTAGTAAGCACCAATGCCAATCCAACAGGACCATCCCCACATCACGCATCAGAATGCGCGGGTCGTATCGGCTACTTTCATATCATTGATTTAAATACATGGGTTGACATTATTACCAAATCGGAATTATCTGTATTCCCATACAGTATGGCTGTCAGAGAATAATAGCACTAATCATTCATGACTGCATTATGAGGGTAATGTTCAATTAATATTCTCTATTCAGGAGGCTTTCAGCCAATGCTTTAAGATGTACTTTTCGCTTCGAAAGGATAGGTGCTTTTTCTAGCAATTCAAATGCATGATCGGAATAATGCTTAATTTCCGCTAACGTAATTTCTCGAATATTTTTGCGATTATAAAACGAAACGACATCCTTCACTTTAGTTATTTCTGTTGTTGACAACAGCGAATTGAATGCTGCTTGCTCATTTGTATCTGCCAATTCATGCGCTTTGGTAGAAAGAAACGTTTTTTTATTTGAAAGGATATCACCGCCAATCTGCTTACCTGTTTTTGACGAATCGCCATACACATCTAGGAAATCATCCATCAATTGAAATGCAATACCAAGCGATTTACCAACATCATAAAGGAGTCCAGCACATCCATCCGTAGCACCTCCTAACATAGCACCCAATTTCATCGAGGCCCCTAACAAGACAGACGTTTTCAGGGTAATCATTTGGAGGTATTGATCCATGGTAACAAACTGCTGTTTCTCATAATCCATATCGAGTTGTTGACCTTCACAAATTTGAATGGCCGTCATATTAAACAATTGAATGACGGAGTGAATATGTTGCGAATTAATCTTGTTGAGATGTTCGTAGGCAAAAATATTCATCACATCGCCCGAAAGAATAGCCGTCGCAGTGCCATATTTTTCATGCACAGTGGTCTTCCCCCTTCGCAACGGCGAATTATCCATGATATCATCATGCATCAATGTGAAGTTGTGAAACAGCTCCAAGGCCATCGCGGTATTCATGACATTATCATCAATTTCCTCAAACAACTCATGGCTCATTAAACATAATACAGGTCTAATTCGCTTTCCTCCCATATTTAACAGATAAGAGCAAGGTTCATATAGCGTCGCTGGAAATTCAGGGAATCGATGTTCGGTAAAGAACGTCTCAAATTTGGTGTGTAATTCGTGAAAGGAGTGCATATGGTAAAAGTAATTGAAATCGCGAAATTGTACGATAGCCATCAACTTATTTTTTCATTTGCCTGTCTGTTGTATCCATTTCCCAAATCGGCGTTGTAATTTCACCACGTCACATGCTACAATCTGAACAACGTACTGGCTTTATCACTTCGATTGAACAAAGTTTACTCAACCAAACTTTTGTAAAACTTACATTGACCAATTACAAGGGTAACGAACCTGCATTGAGAAATGTGTATGTCAAAAAAGTAATCATTAAGAAACAAGATAAACTGAGTTTCACATTCCGATTCAAGACACGCGATATCGTACAAAATTATTCGTTCAACGAAGGTATCTTAGCCATACTGGATAACCTGAGTAATGGATTCATGGGCGCTAACCTATTCACACTTGCATTTGATCTGCAACTCGAACAGTTGACTGAGCAAGAATGGAAGACACGCAAATTAAAAGCAAGTCATACCTCATTACCGGATGCCACTCACGACCGTACTAAAAAACGACATCTAGAAGCCAATGCAAGCGCTTATCTGCACGACCTGCATATCACGAGTGCAGATGGCTTGGTGCTAAAAAACGCACAAGACAAATACAAACAAATTAATCATTACATTGAACTCTTGAGCACCTTGCTGAATGATTTGCCAAAAGACAAGGAACTGAATGTAGTTGACATGGGTTCAGGCAAAGGGTATCTTACGTTTGCCTTGTATGATTATTTGAAACACAAACTGCACATTGCCGCGCAAGTTACTGGTGTGGAGTATCGGCAAGATCTAGTGAAACTCTGCAATGACATCGCTATAAAAAACAACTTCAACGGATTGCATTTTATACAAGGCAGTATCGAAGAGTATGAATGTAACGAAGTGAATATACTCATCGCATTGCATGCCTGCGATACCGCAACAGATGATGCTATTTATAAAGGCATTATGGCAAAGGCCGATCTAATTGTGGTGGCACCTTGCTGTCACAAACAGATTAGGAATGAAATTGAACAAGGCAAAAAACAGAACGACCTTGACTTCATCCTTCGGCATGGCATTTATTTAGAACGAGAAGCCGAAATGATCACCGACAGTTTGCGGGCGCTGATACTAGAGTATGCTGGCTATCGCACCAAAGTAGTTGAATTTATTTCAGAAGCCCATACACCAAAAAATGTTATGATTGTGGCAGAGCGAAAGCAACGACCTAACCCTTCAGACGCCTTGCGCATTTTACAAAAAATAAAAAAAGCTAAATCCTATTTTGGTATTCATTCACATCATCTAGAAAAAAGAGTAGGCATCGATTCGAATGAGTCAGGAAGTGTGGCTGATTTTTAAGTTTCACCAATGTTTTGTGAACAAGTAAACTTATTGTTTTATGACCTTCTCATTCCAACTTTTTCCTGATGATCTATCTGTCATCCTGATCAGATATATTCCAGCAGGCAACGATTGCATATCAAACTCAACGGTAGAGTTATCGACAACAATTTCCTTTTTAAGAATATCCCTTCCAAGATAATCACTGACTTGTATCAACCATCTAGCATGCATACTTTCTGCAAACCGAATGGTGATAAATGAAGACGCAGGATTAGGATAGACAATACAATTTTTCAAAGGCAATGCATTCGCTTCATTCAATTGACTAACCAATCCACATCCGCCCATTGGCGCATCGGTTTGAATGACATCTGTATATGTACTTCGTTTAATGCCGAATGCATACTCACCCGCCTTGATTTCACGAGCATAGACATTTCCACGTTTATCGACAAGGCTACCTGCACTCAAACTATCATTGGCAAATTGCCATTCTTCACTTGCGTCTTTTCGATAAAAAAGACGAATGCTATCTTCCGTATTTTTTATCCAAGTGCTATCTAAAAAATTATTGTTGGTACCTGCATCATAATTAAATTGAAGGATTCCTTGTAGGGCTGAAAGATGAATGCCATCAATTCTCCAATAACGGTTATCACATAGCACAAAGCCTGGAAACGATGTCGGGCTTTTAAATCGATCGGGCGCTACCCAATGATGCTCTACTCGAAACAAGGCCGAGTCACCGACTACGGGTATTGCCTTGGTAATCACTTTTAACTTGCCCTGCGTAAAGGTGATATTTCCAATCGACTGAATGATGGTCTGCTCTTCTGTAATCGCATCGCTAATTTTTGATTCAGGATCTATAACAATCATAGCCGGACTAAAAGGTAGGTTTACATTAAACTGCATACACCGACCGCTGAATTGCAGCAAATAAATCGACCGATTCATTTGCTGATCATAAAAGGCAATTTCTAACGGTACGTGATCATAGTAATCGATTGAATGATGTTTTCGTTGACGCAAAAAGACACTGACATCATACATGCCTGCATTCGGAGTGACGCTGCTTGAATCAATTGAGAAATGTGTGAAGCCCGGTGCTAGAATCCAGTTTTTAAAATAATCAGTAAGATCGATGCCGCTTTGACTTGTTAAATAATCGCGCAATTGAATTGTATTGATCGATTGAAATTTATGTGTATTTAAAAAAGATTGTAACGACGAAAAAAAGAGCGCATCACCCATATAGGCACGTAACGTATGGATGGCATCTTCGCCTTTATTATATACTGTTGAACCATAGGTATAAAGGCTATCCATATTCGCAATCGACCTATAGCCATTATCAATCACATGCGTTCGTCGAAGTACATCGTAATGATTCGACCTTACTTCGCTCAAATAGGCATCATGCCCATAAACCTGTTCAAGATGCAATGGTTCGCAATAACTTGCGAAACCTTCATTAAGCCACATATCACCGGCGCTGCTGCATGTGACTAAATCGCCCCACCAATGATGTGATAGTTCGTGGGCAATTAATGTTTCGTAATTGAGTGAACCATCTATAAACACTTTTCCAATACTGATATTGGTCGCATGTTCCATCGCCCCTGCTGTAAAAGGCACTAATGAATAGCCTACCCTAGGCCAACTATACGTACCAAAATGTTGCTCAAGCATTGTAAAGGCTTCCTGCAGATGAGCAAACGACGCAGTTGCATTGGATGAGTCGGCCGCTTCGCAAGTAATCAGTGCGTCGATAGTACCTGCATTACCATTAAGCACCTTATGCACAAACACATAATTACATACAGCCAAGCATGCGAGATACGACGGTATTTCTTCATTAAGTTTCCAATGCCACCTCCGAGTGGCATTAGCGGTATTAACTGCACTATCAAGCAACAATCCATTACAGATTCCTACTTTACTATCTTCAGTAGTCACAAAAAATTCATAGGCGCTACGTTCTACAAAATTATCGAAACAAGGATGCCAAGTTCGACCGAATGAATGTGGCTGTGCATTAAACCCAACTCCAATTTGAAAGCCATAGTTACCAGTAAATGCAAATCCTCCCCAAGTTGGATCAGTCACAGGCACGCCATGATAATAGACATCAATCAGTGCCGTGTCATTCAGATTCAATAAGGATGTAGTCAAAGGAATGAGCAGTGTTGGAGAAAGATGCGTAAACCCTGCCACGATATTATTTATTTTCACACTGTCAACCGTAAGCCCTTCAAGATCAAAATAAAGGGCATTGACATTATTCATCTTACTTCGAATATCAAGTGTTGTTCGAGCAGAAATAATATGGCTCACGAAGTCTGTTATCGTGATATCTATGGTAGTTTTGCGAATATCGATAGTATCGCTGCGCAATGCGGAAGCCGCGAAGACGAGATGATTTATAAAAAAGAATGAAACAAAAAGGACTCCATATTTTTTTTGCATACAAACAGATTGATTCGCTAAAGTTACAAGTTCAACCTACATTCCTTGCGATTCTATTCGTTTTATTTCCATTCGCAATGAAGGCACAGACCGACACGACCGACAAGATGTATCAGGGTATCATTCTTGATGAAGTTATGATTAAAGCAGTGCAAGGAGGATTTAATGTACCTTCCTTTATCGACAAGGTGAAGAATGATACAACTTTTTACAAAGCCTTCAAGACCTTACATCAGCTGAGTTATACGATGTATAACGATATCGAGATAAACGATACGAATGAAGAGACCAAAGCCTCGTATAACAGCATTACGAGACAAGACATCATAAACGGGTGCCGCAGCATGAGCGCACAGCAAGAGAAGATTCAAGGGAAATTCTTCAAAAGGAATCGTGAATTCAAGTATTACACTGCCAAATTATATGCTCATCTTTTTTTCACAAAGGATACAGTCTGCGACGAAAATAATATTGTAGGTCATACAAGGTCAACAGGTACCACTCGTTATGAGGAGCAACTTCGTACGCTCATTTTCAATCCAGGGCAGCGTATTTCAGGTATTCCAGGCATTGGCGATAACGTGGCCATATTTGAAGAGCCTACCTTTAGCAAATATAAATTTCGGCTCTCTCGAATACAATATAATGATGAAGACTGCTATGTGTTTAAGGCGATGCCAAAAGAAGAATTCAAAAACGACCTCGTCATCAACGAATTAAAGACTTGGTTCAGGGTATCCGACTTTGCGATTGTAGCGCGCGACTACGCTCTATCCTTCAAAACCCTTTTCTATGATTTTGACGTGGTGATGCATGTCAAATTAAAAAACATTGGCACTCAATTAGTCCCTTACGAAATTAACTATAAGGGCAATTGGCATGTTTTTGCCAAATCAAGAGAAATTGCATCTTTTACCGCAATTTTTACTGATTTTAAATAATCCGTTTTAATTTTATCGGATGAAAAAATTGTTATTATTGTCTTGTGCGCTATTCATAATGGGCGGCGCAGAGGCGGCAAAAAAGTCGAAGCAAAAAAAACAAGCTGCAACAACTACAGCCAC
>Ga0114958_10002351_pt1 | contig 14219 bp, 8 predicted proteins | sample C_130208_EF_Meta_FD_89577 | JGI IMG/M metagenome (GOLD analysis project Ga0114958, IMG submission 89577) | Freshwater microbial communities from Lake Croche, Canada to study carbon cycling - C_130208_EF_MetaG | ecosystem: Environmental > Aquatic > Freshwater > Lake | place: Lake Croche, Canada... | reverse complement strand
TGAATCAGGCGCTCTGTTAGTGCGGCTAGGTGATCGTCGCAAATTCCAGCGGCTGTGAGTGATACCGCAGTTTGGGTGACGTAATCGAAGCATGAGCCATACGTGCCGTGGGCACGGCAGATAATGTCAACTAAGTCGTCCTCAGGGGGTTGTTTGACGTAGGCCGGACCACTTTGATCGATCACAAAGGCCATTGCTAAGACAGTACCTAAGGGCGTCTCGCAGGTGAGCCAGCTTGGTAAGTAGGCACCGGTTCCCATTTCGCGTTTCCAGACTGCATCAAAGGTGTGCGCGACGTTTTGGCTAGAGATTTTGAATACCATCCCTTGGCACGTGCCTGTTTGTTCGAGCCCAAACACGAGGCCCGGGATTTCGGGGGTGCCACGATTGATACGCGACCAAAGACACAACGAGCGGTGATAGCCTGCTAGCGAAGCCTCACGCCGCTCAACGAAGTCAAACTCGGGCCGCCAGATCAACGAACCGTAGCCAAAAATCCAAAGATCTTGTCCCGGTTGCCAGCCTTTAAGCGCAGTCTCAAGTGAAGCCAAGCGCTCTTGTTCTGTCCAACGCAAAAAAGTACTTGCAGGTGGTGGGGCTGGGTGTGTAAGAGGCATGTTTGTTAAGTGGGCGGTGGTGTAGTGGGTGGCGGCTGAGTTGTGCCTTGGTTGACGAGTGCGGCATCACGGGTGAACCAACGACCTGCGCCAAGCGCCGCAGCGGTGATCCAAAACAACGGCATCACCCCCCCCATCACAGTACCCAATGCACCAAACGCCAGTGGCAAACTGACTTGACAGCCGTTAATTAAGGCCATGCGCAAACCAAATGCTTCGCCGGCACGGCCCGCTGGTGCATGGTGTTGCAACAGGGCCAAAATCCCAGGTTGCGTTGAACCCAGCGCTAATCCTAGAGCAAAAGACATCGACATCAAGATCCAGACTTGCGAGAAAAACGGGTAGAGCAAGAAGTTAACGCCTGAGGCGATTAAAGCAGCATGAATCAGTTGCCACGGCAGAACATGGCGTTGAATGACTGGTAGCGCGATGCGGATGACGATCGTGGCAGAGGCAAAAGCCGCCAAAATGAGCCCAATGGTTGTGGCGGACAACCCTGCGCTGACACCAAAAATTGGCACAACAAAGCCGTGTGTATCCCAGGCACTTGAAAGCAGCATGTTTGCAATAAAAACTCTGCGTAGTGCTTTGCTGGCGAAAAGGTCGGTGACGCTGCGCTTAACTTCACTGGCGGGGGCTTTAATGTGCGAGCTGACTAAGTAGCGCTTCATCCGCATGACACCCACAAAACAGATGATCGGCGATAGTGCCAACAGCGCAAAGACGCTTCGATGCCCAAGGTGATCAATCGAGATTCCAGCGATCAAAGGGCCTACCAACCCAGAGGTCGCCATCGACAACGAAAGCCACGAAAAATTGCGCAGGCGCTCTTGACCAATGCTTTGGCCCATTTGGCGTTGCACGGCAATTTGAAAGGTCATGTGGCCTGAGCCAATCAACACCGCAGCGATCATCAAAGAAGGCAAGCTTTGCCAGGCAAAGGGGATTAAAGCGCCCAGTATGACCATGATTGCGCTGGCCCGCATGGGTTTATAAGGCCCGATCGCATCGATTAAGCGGCCCGCCTGCACAGAGCAGAGCATCGGCAACAGCGCAAAGACGGCAATCAATACGCCTACCTCGAGCGTCGAGCGTCCGAGTTGAAGTGCGGTGAGCGTCACGGCAACTCTGCCGCCCGAGATCGCAATGTGAACCAACATAATCAGCAGGCACAGTATCGCCGCGCTTGCAAAAGCAGACGGTGTTGGCTGGGGCGAAGGTTGGGGGGGCGACATGCTCACGGTATTAAGGGTAAATTGTGTTCCTCTGGTGCACTCTTGTCGAGCGTGCCGTGCGGTTTTTTGGGTTGATCATGCAAAAAGACCTCATAACAGAGCAATTGAGCCACACTTCTGACGCTGAGCGCCGTTTCGGTGGGCTTGAACGACTCTATGGCGCGCAATCTGGCGTTGCGCTGCAACACGCCCATGTTGCCGTGGTGGGCATTGGCGGCGTAGGTTCGTGGGCCGCTGAGGCGTTAGCGCGCAGTGGTGTGGGGGCGCTCACATTGATCGATCTTGATCATGTCGCAGAATCGAACATCAACCGGCAGGTACATGCGCTGACTGAAACCTTGGGTCAGTCAAAGATTGCTGCAATGGCTCAAAGAATTCAAAGCATTCATCCAGCCTGCCGCCTGACCCTGCTCGACGATTTTTTAACGCCTGAAAATGTCGAGCAGCTACTACCCGTTGAACTGAGTGTTGTGCTTGATTGCACTGACCAGGTTGCAGCCAAAATCGCGATGGCGCTGCAGTCGAGAGCACGTCAGCAACCCCTGATCGTTTGCGGCGGAGCCGGCGGCAAAACCAACGCGTTGGCGTTGCAGGTGGGCGATCTTGCTGAGGCCACGCATGATGCTTTGTTAGCAAAAGTGCGTAACTTGTTGAGGCGTGACCATCGTTTTGCGCGTGCCTCAAATGGTGCGGGTAAAGCACTTAAAAGAATTCCTAAAATGGGGGTGCGGGTGCTGTGGGTAAACCAACCGACTCGGTTGCCTGAAGTGTGGCAACAGCAGACCGCGGGGCAGGCTTTACAAGGGCTGTCTTGCGCTGGGTACGGTTCAACGGTTACTGTCACAGCAGCGATGGGATTTGCGGCTGCGGCAGAAGCGGTGAATACTATCCTGCAAGCGCGGGTGAAGCCTACGCCTTAAAAATGAACAACAACAACGAAACACGACAGACAAAAACATGAAACAAAGTAAAGCATTAGCAAAAATTTTATCGATGGCTGATTTTGAACGCGAGGCTGAAAAGCGTCTGCCACGTCCAATTTTTGGTTATGTCTCGGGCGCCTGCGAGGACTGTCAGTCGTTGCGTGCAAATCGTGATGTTTTTGCAGAGTACGAATTTATTTCACGTACGTTGGTAGATGTTTCGAACCGTAGCCAGCAGGTCGAAATCTTTGGCAAGACCTATAACGCTCCCTTTGGCATGGCACCGATGGGGATCACCGCGATGTCGGCGTACCGAGGAGATATTGTGTTGGCTGAAGCGGCCAAGCAAGCGAATATCCCGATGATCATGAGTGGCTCATCTTTGATCAAAATGGAAGATCTCATCGAGCGCGCACCCGATGCATGGTTCCAGGCTTATTTGCACGGCAAGACTGAAGACATTGCTCCACTGATCGATCGTGTAGACGCCGCCGGCTTCAAAACGCTTGTCGTGACGGTTGACACCCCCGCCTCTTCTAATCGCGAGAACAACGTGCGAACCGGTTTTTCGACACCCCTGAAGCCTAACTTGCGCTTGGCCTGGCAAGGTGTGACACACCCACGCTGGTTGTTTGGCACGCTACTGAAGACGCTTTGGCATCATGGCATGCCTCATTTTGAAAACTCGTTTGCCACCCGTGGCGCACCTGTCATCTCGGCGAATGTTGCGCGAGATTTCACTGCGCGCGGGCAACTAAGCTGGGACCACGTACGCGATATTCGTAAGCGCTGGAAGGGCCAACTCGTCATTAAAGGGATCTTGCATCCCGCCGATGCGGCACTTGCCAGGCAGTACGGCATGGACGGCGTGATCGTCTCGAACCATGGTGGCCGGCAATTAGATGGCGCTGTTGCACCCTTGCGCGTCTTGCCCCAGATTGTTGAGCAGTTTAAAGACGGCCCTGTCATGCTCGACAGTGGCGTGCGCCGCGGCAGCGACATGATGAAGGCCTTGGCGTTGGGCGCGCGTAGTGTATTTTTAGGCAGACCGTTCAATTATGCGGCGGCAGTTGGTGGGCCAGAGGGTGTTGCCCACGGGATTTCACTGCTGCAGCAAGAGGTGATGCGTAATATGGCAATGATGGGGATCAATCAACTGAGTGAATTGACACCCGAGTCTTTGCTGTATGTGGGGCGTGCGGCCAGATAAAAGGCCTTCAATTAACTCTATATTTTTACAAATTCAAAACACCACACCGGAGCAAACATGTCACAACTCGGATTCGCGATTCATACCCATCAACATACGGTCAGCGATGCGACGCTCAAGCGTTTTGCAAAACTCGCGGTGGCTAACATTAGCGATGTCATGAGTCGCACCAACGGCACTGTTGATTTACGCCCTTTTCATAAAGGCGGAAAAATCTTGGGTCGCGCCTTTACCGTTAAGACCGCGCCAGGCGATAACCTAATGGTGCATAAAGCGATTGATATGGCTGCACCAGGTGACGTGATTGTGGTCGATGCGGGCGGCCCGCAGCGCAACGCTATTATTGGCGAGATCATGTCCACGCTCGCCGAGAGCCGAAAACTTGCCGGCATGGTGATTGATGGCCCGGTCCGTGACGTCGATAGTCTGGGCAAAAGTAAATTTCCGGTCTTTGCCCGTTCAATTTCGCACCGTGGTCCCTATAAAGAAGGTCCAGGCGAAATCAATGTCACAGTGTCGATCGACGGTATGGTTGTGTATCCCGGCGATATCATTGTGGGCGATTACGACGGCTTGTTTGCGATTCGCCCCGAAGGTGCGGATGCTTTGGCCAAACTCGTTGAGGCTGTCGAGAAAAAAGAAAAAAATATCCTTGCACAAATTGCGAAGGGCACACTCGATCGCTCGTGGGTTGACCAGACTTTGCGTGCGAAGGGCGTTCTGAAATAATTAACAAGAGAGACAACATGAAAAAGAAAGTCGTGCGTTTTGATTTTTGGCTGAACCCCGTGTTCGATCAGCATTTAAAAGGCGTCGCTGATATTGATCTGACCGTTTGTCATTATTCAGATGACGAAAAGAAAACGCTCGAGGTCTTTAAAAACGCCCATGTCTATCACATCTGTGCCGCCCGAGACGAGGTGCCTGCGCAGTGGTGGGTAAATGAAGACTTGCTTAAAAAGAGTCCGAACTTGTTGTGCGCCTCGGCTTCGGGTGCGGGGTACGATCCGATTGATTTAGCGGCCTGTAACCGCCACGGCGTGTTAGTGGTGAATCAATCGAGTTGTAATGCTGATTCGGTGGCCGAACACGCGATGGGTTTGTTGTTGTCGGTGAAACACCGCATTACGGCTTGCGATCGCATCATGCGTGCCAACGCGTACACCACGCGTGAAGACTTGATGGGTAATGAAATTCGTGGTTTGACGCTTGGTATCGTTGGAATGGGTAACATTGGCCGCCGCGTGGCTCAGTTGGCAAAGGCGTTTGGCATGACCATCATTGGCCATGACCCATTTTTATCTGCTGATGAAATTCAAGCACGTGGTGCTAAAGCTGTGAGTTTAAATGAGTTGCTGACACAAGCGGATGTCATCACCGTGCATTGCCCACGTTCGCCAGAAACGCTGAACTATTTTGGTGCTGAGCAATATCGTGCCATGAAAAAAGGCGCTGTGTTTATGTCAACGGCACGGGGGGGTATTCATGACGAAACTGCGCTGTACGAGGCGTTGCGCGACGGCCATTTGTCGGGCGCAGGGTTGGATGTATGGTCGGTTGAACCACCCGCACCAGACAACCCTTTATTGTCCTTGCCAAATGTGACGGCTACCTATCACATTGCGGGCGTCACCCACGAGGCGCGACGCAATGCGGCCTCGATGGCGGCTGAACAGATTGAGGGCATGTTGAAAGGTCAACGCGCCCCTCGTATGGCGAACCCAGAAGTCTGGCCCGTGTTTCTTGAGCGTTATAAGAAGATGTTTGGGTAACAGCCCCCAGCCGGATGCCCATGAGGTATTCGAACAGTGCAGTAACGATTGAACACGATTTTTTTAAGACGTTAAACGTGGCACCTAAAAATATGGGATGTTAACGATGAAAAATTTTCTGAAGAAGTTCGTCCAACGGGGTTTAATCGGCAGCGTGGCGTTGCTAGGATTAACGGCAGGGGTGAGTGCAGCGGGCTATCCCGAAAAACCCATCACAATGATTGTGGCTTACGGGCCTGGTGGAGGCACAGACTTAATCGCTCGGCTGATTGCCCCGTATGTCGAAAAGTATTTAGGCAACGACGCTCGGATTGTCGTGAGCAATAAGGCCGGGGCGGGCGGTGCCATTGGCTTTACAGAAATCGCAAAGGCAGCACCCGACGGCTACACCATTGGCTTTTTGAACACCCCCAATCTAATCTCGATCCCAATCGAGCGTCAGGCAAATTATGTCTGGCGCGGTTTTGATCTGCTTGGTAACTTAGTCGATGATCCGGGTGCTTTCACAGTAAATAGCGCAAGCCCGTTGAAAAATCTGAACGACCTCTTGGCTTACGCTAAGGCGAATCCGGGTACAGTGACTGTGGGTACAACCGGTATCGGCTCTGATGATCATTTAGCGATGCTGTTTTTTGAGCGGGCTGCGGGTGTCAAAATGACGCACGTCCCCTACAAAGGCTCGGCCGAGGTGCGCACGGGTCTCCTGACGGGGCAGTTGGTGGTCGGGGCGATCAACGTCGGCGAAGCCTTGCAGTATATGCAAGGTGGTGCCCCCATCCGTATGCTGGGACAGATGTCACTTAAACGTACGAACTTGGCTCCGGATACCCCGACGTTTGCAGAGCAGAGTTTTAATATCGAAAGTGCTTCGCTGCGTGGGCTGGCTGCACCGAAAGGCTTGCCCGTTGAAGTGCGTGAGAAACTAGTCAAGGCTGTTGCGCAGGCCGCTGCCGATCCAGGCTACTTAAAGCAAGCTGCCTTATTGTTTGCCCCAGTGCGCTATTTGGCTCCAGACGCTTACGAAAAAGAATTAGTCTCTACTGAAAAAGACTTGCTCGAGTTATGGAAAGTCGCGCCCTGGAAAGAGTGATTCAGTTTGCTGCACGTCAAACCACCCGCGCAGTCCATTTGAGAGCCTGAGAGTTGCTGCAGACTGTTCAAAGTCGGCCCGGGTCAAGACAGCTTCGCGTACTTGATCTGTGCCTAACAAGTGCTGGCGCATCACACCGCCTAGTAAGCCGCAGGACAAAGGCGGCGTCAGCCAGTCGTTGTCGTGTTTGACGTAAATATTTGAGCGGCTACCCTCGCACAATTCATTGCGTTCGTTTAAAAAAATTAAATCAAAAAAGTCGGGATGTGCAGCCAGCCACTGGGTCGTCGGGTCGTACCAAGGACGATGGGTCGTTTTGTATTGAAGTAGTGCTTCTTGGCTGTCAAGCATGAGTGATGCAAGCGCAACCAAAGGACGCCCCTGCAGTGCCGGTAAAGGCGCGGTCGTAATCTGAATCTGACCGTCTTGGTTCATTAAAAGGCGAACACGGGTGCTAGAGGCCCAGATCGTTATCGTTAAAAACTCTGCTTCGAGCGCCTTTTCAACCGCGGCTTGGCCGGGCCAGCTAAACCCCAAACTCTGTGCGGACGCTTGCAGACGCTGTAAGTGCCCTTGCAGCAAGGGAATTTGACCTTGCGAGTCAGCACGCATGGTTTCAATCAACTCAAAGCGGTGGGTGTTGGTCGTCATCTGCCAAGCAAGAGCGGCATGACCGCCTTTCAAGAAAAGTCTTATGTTACTCAGTTCCAGGCGAATCAAAATTTGGACGCGGTTCAAGCTGGGTTGATTCGAGTCTGTCAAGCACGATTCGCGCTTTCCAGTGGCATTCGTCCCACTCAAGCTGCGCGATCGAGTCGTGCACGATGCCGCTGCCAACATGATAAAGACCGCTTCCGTCTTGCTTGAGTAGCAGCGTACGAATCGCGACGTTGAGAGAGAAGTCGCCAGTTGGCGCAAGCCAGCCCACGCTGCCACAATACAGCCCACGCGGCTGCGCTTCGGTTTGCTGAATGCGTTTCATGGCTGCGATTTTGGGTGCACCTGTAATCGAACCGCAGGGGAAAAGTGCCCGCAAGATCTGTTCAAGTGAAGTCTCAGAGGCAATCGTGGCTTGAATGGTTGAGGTCATCGTCCAGACCGAGGGATAAGCCTCGAGCGAGAACAAAGGCTCTGCAACCACGCTACCAGGTATCGCGATACGACCAAGATCGTTGCGTAAGAGATCGACGATCATTAGGTTTTCAGCGCGGTCTTTTGCGCTTGCCTGTAGGCTTTGTCCAAGCCGCTGATCTTCAACAGGGTCGTTTGAGCGAGGGGCAGTCCCTTTCATTGGGCGTGTCGTCAGCGTGGTGCCCTGACGTTGTAAAAAAAGTTCTGGTGAAAAAGACAGAACGGTTTGCTCATCGTCTGCGATAAACGCTGCATGCTCGCTTGGGTGTCGATTTGCTAGTTGGCGATAGAGCTCTTGTGCGGATCCTTGTGTGGATACGTTTAAGGCGAAAGTGCTATTGATTTGGTACACCTCGCCTTGCGTGATCCATTCTTTGATTGTGTGAATTCTGTCAACGTAATCGGCTTGCACGAGGCTTGTCGTGACAGCGGTTATAGAGGCCGGGGTTGTCGCCCCGAGCACCGTCTCGCCAGCTTCGCTGAGGCCCCATGGCGTTTCAACTGTGGCAGACTCATAGACAAGAGCGGTTAGACGGCTACGTGCGGCCGAAGCCACGGGCGAGTAGTCGGTAGACGGCGACTGTGCAGCGCACGCCGCACGCGCGGTGGCTTGCAGTGCTGGCTCAAACCACTCGCCAAGCTCATAGTCGAGCATGAGCGCAATCCAATGCCCCGCGCGTTGTGCGGCCTCGATGGCCGCAAAGGCTGCCTGCAGCTCGGCAGCGTTACGCGCAGTAATGCGTTGACGCAAGCCAGACAATACTCGGGCTTCGCCCGCCAGTCGATCTTCAAAGCGGCACTGTGTCACTGCAGAACGACCTCAAGCACGATGCATAAATTCATATAGCACTTCGCCCGTGTGCGACTTTGAACGCACTGCCATCACCTGTTCAGGTGTCCCTTCAATCACAAGCTTACCGCCACCTGTGCCGCCCTCTGGGCCTAGATCCAGTAGCCAATCTGCTTCCGCAATGATGTCAAGATTATGCTCGATCACCACCACGGTGTTACCCGCCTCAACGAGTCGATGCAAGACACGAATGAGTTTCTCGACATCCGCCATCGATAAGCCAACCGTGGGTTCATCTAACACGTAAAGGGTATGGGGCAGGCGCGACGCGCGTCCGGTAGTGATCACGCCTTCTGTCATCCTCGCCTTGGCAAGTTCGGTGACTAATTTGATTCGCTGTGCCTCGCCACCCGAAAGAGTCGGTGAGGGCTGCCCGAGCGTGATGTAGCCCAAGCCTACGTCCTGCATCAGTTGCAGTGGATGACGAATTTTTGGATGTGCAGCAAAGTAACCAATCGCATCGTCGACTTCAAGCGACAGCACCGCACCCGCGTGCTTGTCGCGCATACGTACGCCTAGGGTATCAGTATTAAAGCGCGCACCACCGCATGCATCGCAGGGCACTTTGATGTCCGGCAAAAAACTCATCTCAAGGGTGCGCATGCCTTGTCCTTCGCACAGCGGGCAGCGACCGTCGCCAGTATTAAACGAAAATCTTCCAGCTCCCCACCCACGAATGCGCGCCTCTTGGGTGTCGGCAAACTGCTTACGTACGTCATCCCAAAAGCCGATGTAGGTCGCAGGGCACGAACGCGGTGTCTTACCAATCGGGGTTTGATCGACCTCGAGTACGCGGTCAATCACGTTCCAGCCTTCAATGCTTTCACAACCGTGCCACTGCGGGTCTGCACGCAGCGAGACAGCGGCGCCAAGATTATCGAGCAACACCTCTCGGGCGAGCGTCGACTTACCCGAACCTGATACACCGGTGACCACGCTGAGGCGTCCAATCGGGAAGTGTGCCGTCAGGTGGCGTAAGTTATGAAGTTTTGCACCTTTTACCGTAATCCTTGGCGTGTCTTTTGCAACGGGCCTGCGCGGCTGCAGGGGGTGCGCCAAGGGGTGTTTTAAGTAATGTCCGGTCGTTGACTCGGGGGCATCCATCAAGTCTTGTAAAGTACCTTGCGCAACTACGCGCCCGCCGCGAATGCCTGCGCCAGGGCCAATATCAATAATGTGTTCGGCACGTCGAATGGTGTCATCGTCGTGCTCAACCACAACTAGGGTGTTGCCGTTCTTTTCAAGACGGGACAAGGCCCCTAATAAAATCCGATTGTCGCGAGGATGCAAACCGATGGTGGGTTCGTCAAGCACGTAGCAAACACCTTGCATGTTCGAACCCAGTTGCGCGGCCAAGCGTATGCGCTGGGCTTCACCGCCTGACAGCGTGGGCGCGGCGCGATCCAGTGCAAGATAGCCCAGCCCCACTTCTTGCATGAATTGCAGACGACCACGAATTTCAGACAAGATGTCGCGCGCAATCTCTGCGTCGCGTCCGCGTAAGACTAACGCTGTAAAAAAGGTATGAGCATCTGAAACGGCCAGGCCCGCAAGCTCGGCAATCGATTTATCGCGCCAGAGCACTGCGCGTGAAATCGGGTTTAAGCGTGCACCATGGCAACTGGTGCAGGTGGTCGCTTCGCCTTCAAACCAGGCGTTCCAGGCAGTCTCTTCGCCAGTTTGCGCTTCGTCAAAGCCCTGTAGCTTTAAGCCGGTGCCAAAACAATCGCGACACCAACCATGCTTTGAGTTGTACGAAAACATGCGTGGATCGGGTTCTGGAAAGCTTGTGCCACAGCTTGGGCAGGCACGCTTAACTGAGAAATGCGTTTGATCAAGTTTGGCTGACATGTCTGCGTGCAGCCGATCGAGCGACGACACAATACTCATCACGCCTTGGCCATGTTCTAGCGCACTGCGCACACCTTCACGTAGTTGCGCTTCGTTATCAGTGCCAACAACGAGATCAGCTACGGGTAGCTCAATAGTGTGTTCTTTAAACCGATCCAGGCGCGGCCATTTCGCAGTCGTAATGAATTCATCATCGACGCGTAGATGGGTGTAACCCTTGCCGGCGGCCCATTTTGCAAGGTCTGTGTAGAACCCTTTACGCGCCGTCACTAAGGGCGCCATTAACCCGATGCGCTGGCCTTTATGGTCGCGCATAATCCGAGCGACGATCTGATCAGCAGTTTGTGGTTCGACGCTGACCTGACACTGTGGGCACATTTGCGTGCCCAGTTTCATATACAACAAGCGCAAGAAATGATGAATTTCAGTCATTGTTGCAACGGTTGATTTTCGACCCCCACGGCTGGTGCGTTGCTCGATTGCAACTGTGGGTGGGATGCCAAAAATAGCATCAACGTCAGGTTTGCCTGCGGGTTGCACAATCGCGCGCGCATAGGCGTTGAGCGATTCAAGATAACGGCGCTGCCCTTCGTTAAACAAGATATCGAACGCCAGCGTTGATTTACCCGAGCCCGACACGCCCGTAATCACAGTGAACTTATCGTGCGGGATACTGACACTGATATTTTTAAGATTATGTTCGCGCGCGTGCAAGATATCAATACTGGTGGCGGCGCGACGTTTTTCTTTTAAGACGGTTTGTAACGAACGACCTGCAGAGCTGTTCGCTGCGTCAGCGGGTTCGCGCAGCGCGCGGGCTGCTTGTCGAGGATCGTCGCTTGCGAGAACGTCGAGCATTGACGCACCAATCGCGTCGGGTGTCATGGCGACCGCATAGTCACGTAACGCTGCACCGGTGTGCGAAGTTGGGTGTGCCATGACCGTTTCAGGACTGCCCGATACGATCAACTCACCGCCACCATCGCCACCCTCGGGCCCTAAATCAATGACCCAGTCTGCGGCACGAATCACATCAAGATTATGTTCGATGATGAGCAAGGTGTGGCCTGCGCCTAACAATTTTCTGAAGGCACGCATCAGGCGCGCGACATCGTCAAAATGCAAGCCGGTGGTCGGTTCGTCGAATAAAAATAAACTGCCTTTTTTGGCAAGCTTGGCTGTTGAGATACCGCTTCGCGCGGCTTCGGCTAAGTGACCCGCTAGTTTTAAGCGCTGCGCCTCGCCGCCCGAGAGCGTGGGCACAGGTTGGCCGAGCTTGACGTATTCAAGGCCCACGTCTTCAAGTGGCGCCAAGCCAAGCTGCACATCGCGCAGACCTTTAAAAAATTCAAGTGCTTCGGACACCGTCATATCAAGCACGGCATCGATCGAAGCGCGTCGTCCCAGGTGCTCGATTTCAACTTCACGCACTTCAGGTCTAAAGCGTTTGCCATCGCAATCGGGGCAACGTATGTAGACGTCAGATAAAAACTGCATCTCAACATGTTCGAAGCCCGTTCCACCACAGGTCGGACAGCGTCCGTCGCCGCTGTTAAAGCTGAAGGTGCCAGCGGTGTAGCCCCGCTCGCGAGCAACGGGTGCCTGCGAGAACAGTTTGCGAATCGGATCAAAGGCGCCAACGTAACTGGCAGGATTTGAGCGCGCTGTTTTTCCTATTTGGGCCTGATCAACCATGACGACCTCAGCCAACTGCTCGGCACCAAGAATCCGGTCAAAGGCGCCAGGCGACTCGGTGGGCTTACCCATGATCTTAAGCAAACCCGGATAGAGCACATCTTGAATCAAGGTTGATTTACCCGAACCCGAGACGCCCGTGACGCAGACCAAACGACCAAGTGGGATTTCGATCGAGACGTTTTTAAGATTGTTGGCGGTGACGCCTTCTAGCAGCAGACGAGGAGTGTTGGCCGCAACCGGTAAAGGCCTGGGGGCCTCGACCTTCATGTGGCCGCCCATGTACTGGCCGGTTAAGGTTGTGGCGTCGCGCAGTTCAAAGGGTGTACCGTCAAACACGATCTGACCACCACGCTCGCCCGGGCCTGGGCCTACGTCAATGACACGATCGGCAGCGATCATGACCTGCGGATCATGCTCGACCACAACCAAGGTATTGCCCGCGTCACGCAAGCGATGCATCACTTCAACGACGCGATGGATGTCACGTGGGTGCAGACCGATCGAGGGTTCATCCAACACAAAGAGCGTGTTGACGAGCGACGTTCCAAGCGCAGTGGTCAAATTAATACGCTGCACTTCGCCGCCCGAGAGCGTTCGGCTTTGTCGATCAAGGGTGAGATATCCTAGACCAACGTCACATAAAAACTTTAGTCGCGCGCGCACTTCGGTTAGCACCAGATCCATCGCGGCATCCAAGCCACCGTCAAATTTCAGCGTATCGGCAAACGCGCGTAGTTGAACGATCGGGGTCAGCATCAAATCTTGAATCGATTTGTGTTCGATTTTCCAGAGCAACGCATCGGGCTTCAGGCGCGCACCATGGCAAGTGGGGCAAGGGGTATAGCTGCGATACTTTGAAAGCAATACACGCACATGCATCTTGTAGGACTTGGTTTCAAGCCAGTTAAAGAATTTTTGCACGCCGTACCATTGAGTTTTCCAGGCACCGCTGCCACCTTTCCAGAGTGGGTCGCCGTCAAGGACCCAGTCTTTGTGCTCTTGAGGCAAATGGCGCCAAGGGGTATTCACTGAAACGTTGGCGCGTTTAGCGTACTTGAGCATCTCTTCGTGACACTCTTTATAGCTGGGTGTTTGCCAGGGCTTTACGGCGCCACCCTCAAGTGTTTTGTTTTCGTCGGGGATGACAAGACCAAAGTCGATCCCGATGACGCGACCAAAGCCGCGACAGGCTTCGCAGGCGCCGAGTGGTGAGTTAAATGAAAACGTGCTTGGTAATGGGTCGCTGTAACTAATATTGCAGTCGGCGCAGTGAAGTTTGTCGCTAAATTTCCAAACCTCGGTGTCGGTGCCTTCTTCATTCAGTGCATGCACGGCGATCAACCCGTTGCCCATCTTCAAAGCGATGTCAAAGGCCTCCATCACGCGCGAGGCCTCGGCCCCTTCAAAGCGAAAGCGGTCTTGCACGACGCGTAGTGTGCGTAACTGAGGCGATAGCGTCGCCGATTTTTTCGACGTTTTTTTAGCGGGCTTGACCAAATCGGTGGCAGCGACCGCGTCAGGCTGCGTTGGGCTCTCGTCAGCGTGCACACGCGTGTAGCCTTGTTGATCCAAAAAGCCCCGCACTTCGTCTTCGGTAAAGTTTGCGGGCACCTGGACTGGAAACGTGACAACCAAGCGCGGGTTGCCTGCTTGGGCCGCGCGATGCGCCATGGCAGAAAAAATAGATGCGGTGCTGTCGCGACTGACGGCTTGCCCGCAGCCCCGACATACTAATTGCGCGCCGCGCGCAAACAGCAGTTTTAAATGATCATTGAGTTCGGTCATGGTGCCCACGGTGCTGCGTGAGCTGCGCACGGGGTTGGTTTGATCGATTGCAATCGC
>Ga0114958_10002349_pt1 | contig 14224 bp, 8 predicted proteins | sample C_130208_EF_Meta_FD_89577 | JGI IMG/M metagenome (GOLD analysis project Ga0114958, IMG submission 89577) | Freshwater microbial communities from Lake Croche, Canada to study carbon cycling - C_130208_EF_MetaG | ecosystem: Environmental > Aquatic > Freshwater > Lake | place: Lake Croche, Canada... | reverse complement strand
GGTTCTTTCTTTTCAATTGTTGTAGCATTTATTTCTTCTGCTTTTTTTGTATCATGTGTTATAAAACTTTCTGGTTTATCGTCTGGACCATATGGATTTTCAAAGCTTTTATCACTACCTCCTCTTATAGATTTTAAATTACTATCTTCTTTCATAGATTTTGAATTACTATCTCCTTTCATAGATTTTGAATCTGATTTAGTTAAAGAATTGTATAATTCAAGTCCTATGTCTTCTTTTTTAATTTTTTGTATTCTATTAATCTTTGTTTCTTTTTCAGGAAGTATTTTTATTAATCTTTTTAGATAATTATTTTTACCATTAAATTCTTCTACAGAGTCTTCTATAGATTCTTCTACAGATTCTTTAACTTCTTGTTTATTAGTATCTTTAAAACTACTAAAATAACTATCATCTAACATTTTACTTGGAGTTTCAATTATTACATTTTTATTTAAATAAAATTTATTATTTTTCATTCCTCTTAAATTAGGTGGTATAATTTTATCTAGAAATTTTTTTGTTTCTAAATCACAATTTGAAAGTAAATTTTCCGAATTTAAATGAGATGTTTCAATTAGTGAATTTAAAAAAGTATGAATATCAAAATAATCATTTAATTCATCAATATATGGTACATCTGTGTCTCTTTGATTTAATATACCATAATATTTAGGTAATATAGATTTTTCAAAATTACCTATCTTAATTTCAAAATCAATATCTAATAGTTTCCATTTTTTATTACCATATTCATAAACAAATGTTTCTTTATCTTTTTTATTATAAATTAAAATATTCTCAATTGTTAAATTATTATGTCTAAAACCAGGAAATTCTTTTTGAATAACTGCTAATGTATGAATTATTTGAAATAATAAAGATTTATAATTACATTTATTTTTATTTAAATATTCTTTAAGTATTATTGATTTTTGAAAATGTTCCCTAATACGAACTGATAATTTATTACTTATTTCATCAAATTCAATTTTATCATTAAGTTCTTTATAAATTGGTGTCGCTTTTAATATATGTTCTAATTTATTAAAATTAATATCAAAATTTATAATAGGTAACAAAATATGTGTAGTTTTTTTTTGTAAAACTAATTGACTTAATAAATAAGAGAATAATGAATCATTATTAGCAAAATTATTTAAACTTTTTTCATCGTTATAATATGGACCAATTTTAATTGTTACTGGATAACTATCTGATAACCATTTCATATAAATAATTAAATCTTTATTATTTACATCCATTAGAGAAAATTTACCTGTTTCTAATTCTGTCATTATTTTTTCACATTCGGTTTCATCTGTTACTTTAATATCATCAATAGTTATTTTACCTATTTTAATATTATCTATTTCAAAACAATTTGTAAAATTACTATTATAACAAAAATTATAAAGTAAATAAATTTTTTCTTCCATTATATATAATTATATTTTTTTATCCCAATTATGTTAACTTAATTATGTTAACTCTTAATTAACAAAAGATGGTTTACAATTCCAAAATATCTAAATTATATTGATAATCATTCCCTTTAATATAATTAGAAAATAGATAAATTAATCTGATAATATAAGCTTCAAAACATTCTATATGTCTTGTTCCTTGAGATTTTCTCAATTCAAAAATAGATGTAATTTCTATTATATGTGATTTAATATTAATATCTTCAAAGTACATTAATAATTTTTTCATTATCTCGCTAATTATTTCTTGTGTTGATATATTTGTTATAGACAATTTATAAAATAATTCTCTACATTTTTTAATTACACGATAGGCTTTCTTACTAGTGTAATTATTTTTATTTATTATCATTTCAACTATTTCTAAAATAATATTATCTTTATTATTTATAAACTCACATCCATTATTTTTTAACTCTAATAACCAAATTGCGTTATAAATTTTTTGATTACTGTTTATTAAAATATCTGATAAATTTGGTGTATCTAATATAATATTTTCTGTTTGGCATATTTGTAATAATGTATTTATAATTTGAATATTATTTGGTAAAGGAACTCTGATTTCAATACATCTGGAACGTAATGGTTCTATCATTTTTGATAATTGATCACAAATAAAAATAAATTTACAAGTATCTGCATATTTTTCCATAGTTCTTCTTAGAGATGCTTGTGCTGTATTAGATAAATTATCTATTTTATTAATTATTACAATCTTAAATAAACGCTTATATTTTAATATATTAAGTATTTCTGTTTTTGCATAATTTTGAATAATCTCTTGAATTAAATATTTGTCAAATCCATTTGAATTTGGTTCTATTACTATATGAAATTTAGATTGTTTGATTTTAACTTTTGTTTTCGAATTTCCATAACCATTAATTGTATATTCTATTTCATTAAGTTCAGTATTATTTTTTCCATATATTTTTTCTAATAATTTATTTACTAAAAATTCTTTACCAGAACCACTTTTACCATATACAACTAAATGTTGAAAATTAGCATATCTCCATATACCTCTTTCTAAATTTGAAATTATTTCGGAGAATTCTCCAATTGGTTTTTCTACTATTTTATCAATTCGTGAATAAATTTCATTGTGTGTATCAAAGCTTTCTAAAATTTTATCAATTATTGAAAGATGCCAAATATATTGATTTGAATCTTTATAATATTTATCTACTAAGAACATTAGTAATATAATATTTACTTCTTTATAATAAATATAAAAAAAAATTATAATAAATATAAAAAAAGTTATAATAAATATATGATAGTAAATTTTGATGATTTAGAAGATATAAAATTAGATAAAAATTGTCTTAGAATTATTATAATTGGAGGAATTATAATAGCTGTATCTTATGTATTTATAAATAATTTTATTTTGTAAGAGGAAAAAATTGACTATACAAGTACTTATATAAATGTTGAATATTTTATGACACTTATTAAATACACTCAAGATTATATTGATCTTAAAAAGGTTAACCAAGATTTACTTGGTCAAATTATTACAGTGATAGGTACAATTCGTTCTATTAGAACATCTGCTGATAGAACTTTTATTGATTTTGTTGACGGTTCTACCTCAACACCAACTTCTTTAATGACTGAAGATAAAGATCATATTGCCAAACTAAAAATTTTGTGTAGAGGTGCGTCTCTAGGAGTATCAGGAGAGGTTGTAAAACATCCAGTTAAAGAAGGCTTAATTGAAGTTATTATCAAAACGATTTTTCATATTGGACCAATTGCAGATCCTGTAAAGTATATTCTAAATGCTAAAGGGGCTTCCCTAGAAGTTCTACGCACTCATAAAATTGCACGTCTAAAAAGTATAACTCAATTAGCTGTTCAGAGAGTGAGGTCTGGTTTGTCTACTGCTCTTCATAATTTTTTTGAAACACTTGGTTTTAAACTTCTAAATCCAAACGTCGTTACTACAGCTGATTGTGAAGGTGGTGGCGAGCAATTTACAATCACTACACAAATTAAAAAGGATAAAGAAAAACTTGAAGTTGATTTTTCTAAAGATTTCTTTCTAAAACCAGCTTTCTTAACAGTATCATCGCAACTACAATTAGAAGCATTTGCTCATGCTTTAATGAAGGTGTGGACTTGCAATAAGTCATTTCGTGCAGAAAAGTCAAAAACATCTCGTCATGTTGCTGAATTTGAACATTATGAATGGGAAACAGTTTATGTTGGAGATGGTCTTAAAAAACTTCTTGACTTAAACGAACATATTACTCAATATTGTATTCAATATGTTTTAGATTTTCATAAGGATGACCTTACAGTACTTGATAGTAAATTTATTTCATTAGGACTGATTAAGAGACTACAAGAACATATTTCTAAACCTTATATAAGAATAACTTATGATGAAGCACTTGCGATTCTAACAGAAAAGAAAGCAGAAATTTCTGTAGATATTCCTAAATGGGGTGATGATTTGGGTTCAATTTGTGAAATGTTTATTGCAGAAAAAGTATTTGCACATCCAGTTCTTGTTTATAACTATCCTAAAAATCTAAAATCATTTTATATGAAGCAAAATGATGATGGACGAACTGTTCAATCTTGTGACCTGCTTTTTCCTGGATTGGGTGAAGTAATTGGTTCTTCAGTAAGAGAAAATATGCTTGATAAACTATTGTCAGTTGTGTCAGAACGAAAAATGGATATATCATCATTACAGTGGTATATTGATTTGCGTAAAGATGGTTCATTGCCTACATTTGGAGCGGGTCTTGGATTTGATAGACTTGTACGTATTTGTACTGGAATGGAAAATATTCGTGATGTAATTCCAATTCCTGTTGCATATGAAGAATGTGAATACTAAAAAATTGATGTAAAATCAATTAATCTATATTTCTTTTAATATTTATAATGGGTAATATATGTAATTTACAAAATAATAAAAAAGAAGCTGTTAAAGTTTTAGAACCAATTGTTGAACCAGTAGTAGAACCAATTTTAGTAGAACCAGTTTTAGAACCAATTATTGAACCAGTAGTAGAACCAGTAGTAGAACCAGTTGTTGAACCAGTTGTTGAACCAGTTGTTGAACTAATTGTAGAACCAATTGTAGAACCAGTTGTAGAACCAGTTGTAGAACCAATTGTAGAACCAATTGTAGAACCAGTTGTAGAACCAGTTGTTGAAATAATAAATAATCCTACAATACCTTCAGACGAAGAATTTGTAAATTATTTAAGTAGCTTATGGAGTAATGATAAAGATAATAATAGAATTTTAAATAATTTACCTTATGTGGATGAAATTAGTGATGAAAATTTAAAGATTTTTCAAGATAAAGTGGAGACAAATTTTGAAAAATTAAATATTATAGCCAATTTTAATTATTTAAATCAATTAGAAAAAGAAGTAAGATTAAATAAAAATGATATTACAATAGATGATTTAAAATTTACTTATTTAGCATTAAAAGATTTAGAATCAAATAATGAAATTAATAATGTTTTAATGGCAAAAATAAATAAAGTTCGTATTTGTCCTGTTATTAAAGATATTATGATTAATAAATTAAATATTAAAAATTATAGATTTCTCCAGTTACATTCTAAAACTCTAAAACTAATAGATCGATTATGGTGTTTAAAAGTTGCAGATATAGTTAGATTATTAGATACTAATATATTTAAATCATCTTTATTAAGAGAAATGAATTCTTCTGTAGTTATAACTGCTTCAGCAAATACTACATCTAGAGAAAATGTAGTATTAATTGATATTGAAAAAGCTTTTGATTCGTGTGATTTTGATGTAGTTGAAACATTATTATATAGAAATTTATGTAGGCGAACGGAAGAACCAATTGCTAAAAAATTAACTTCTGAATATATGTATTTGATAAGACAAAGAACAATTTATTTCAATGATAAAGTTATTAATTATAAAAGAGGAATCCCAACTGGATTACCATCTTCTAATATTATTTTCAGTTTAATTATGGATGAGATTATTCATGAGTGGTTAACTAATAATAATGAACTATTTAAAATTGATAAAGATTTTATTATAAATATATTTGTGGATGATATTTATATGAAAATTATTAATTTTTCTATTAAAGATATATTAGTGAAAACATTAGTTGATATTTTTAGTAAATATAAATTTAATGTTAATTTTGAAAAATGTAAAGCAGATGAAAATCTAAAAATAGAATTTTTTACAAATCTTGAAGAAACTGATTATTATTTGGGTATCCCTTTTACAAGAGATTTTAAAAAATATACTGAATTAATTCTAAAAAAATATAATTGTTTAAATAACACACAATGTACATATAAACAATTATATGATAAAATTAAAAATGAAAATCCTGATAAAAAATTAATATATGGATATTTTAATTATAAATTGAAACCACTTATGTTAGAAGATGATTTAATTACATTTATGGAGAAAAAAATATTAGTTGAAGTACAAACTACTACTAACGTACAGTCTGTTGAAGCACTACATGTTGTTATTTATATAAAACCAATTGAAGAGCAGTCAAATGAGGTACAACAAATAGAGATTGATGATAAATAGTTTACTTTAAAAAATTGATTATTACATTCATTAAAATTATATTCTACTGAATTAATTATTAATGTATGTTTTTTATTCCAGATGCAGACTACTTCAAGGATTTTAATATGATGTTGAATGATAACATTATTGATTGTTTTCTTGATGGTTCTTCAAATATAATAGAATCAAATCTGAAAGATATAAATATTAAATATACAGAAATTGTACCGATTGAAAAACAAGAAAAATTGAATAAAAATAAAATTCTAGATTATAATTTAAATTATAATGGATCTTACATTATTAGAAATGTTAAATCAAATAAAATCAACAGAAATTGTAAAAATACAAGAGATAACCCTGTCACACAAATTAATGATGATATTAGGCCTGCTAGATTCAAAAGAAACAATTTATCTAAACAAAAATAATTTAGAAGTATATAAAGTAAAAAATGTTTCTGATAAATGTTTTAAATGTAATAAACCTCCAAAATATTTAAATAATGATTCTAAACAATTATTTTGTTGGATACATAGTATAGAATAAAAAAATTTGAAATATAATCGTTTTCATTATTAATTTATAATTATCAATGAAAACTATAGAAACACTTAAAGAAATATATCCCAAAATTAATTCGTTACTTGGTGAAATAGATGCAGTAATAAAAGAAGATTCCAAAAAAGTAAAGAAGGAATACAATAATAATATAACAGAAACTAAAATAACTCTTTTAAAGGAAATATGTGCAGGTGAAGAATTAAATTTTGATAAACTTAAAATGAAATATCTAACTGAAAAAGAAAGAAAAAATGTATTAGATACATCTGAAATAAAAGAAGTAATTAATGAAGTATTATTAGATACAATAACTATAAATAATAAAAATTATTTTTATGAAAATAAAGAAAAAGGTATAATTTTTGATACAAAATCTAAACCTGTTGGCTTTTTTAAGAATGGAGTACATGTATTAACTTAAAAATTATAATGAATTAATAATTTCTACTAATCTTAATATTGACTTCTTGTTCCATAAGACATATTTTTTATTAAATTGTGATACATTTTTTTCATTATATTTTTTATTTATAAATGTATCACAAAATAACTTTAAATCTGTATAACCTCCTAATAATAAAGAATCATTTGTTTTAGTTTTCTTCAAATAAATTTGAGGGAAAGTATTAATTTCGGAAGTAACATATTTATTTTTTTCATTTTGTTTAATATATATATATTTATATTTAATTTTATAATTATTTAGTAAGTCTTTTGTGGCTTCGCAATAAGGACAACCTTCTAATAATACAACGAACATGTAATACATTAAATTACTCTATATTTTAATTATTGTTTTAGAGAATAATATCTAATCTCAATAATAATGCCAGGAGGTTTAATCCAATTATTAACAATAGGTTTACAAGATGCCCCTCTTGTTTTAAATCCAGAAATAACTTTCTTTAAAACAATATATAGGAAACACACTAATTTTTCAATCGAGCAAATCATTAAAAATATAGGTACTAAAAAATTCAATACATTTCACCAATTTAAAATTAATACTGTCTCTGATTTATTAGCAGGTGTACATTTTATAATTGATATTCCTTATTTTGATGTTGTTAAAACATATACAAATACTAAAGCTGTAACAAAGCCTTTTGTAATTAATGAATTAAGTGTCAATTATGATAATGTAAAAACTTATTTATTTTTTGAATCAACATCATCACATTATTATTTAATACCACAAACTTTCTTTAATTTATCAGCAAATGATGAATATTATAATAAAGTATTTGGTTCAGATTTAGAAAATAATTTATTAAAGGGATTAAATTTATTAACAACACAAAATTATGGTATTATTGTTGATATATTTCAATTAAAAGATTCAAGTCTAAATCAAGTTTTACCAATATTAAGATTAAATTTTAGTCAATGGGCAGAATTTTGGTTAAGATTTTTGGATTCTAAAAAATCTAGTTATGATTTTAATTATTTTACAAATATAGTTTCTCAATTAGCTATTGTTAAATATTTGCGTAATAAATTAGAATTAATAATATATGATGGTTTTGTAAATTATAATATATTTAATGAAAATAGTAAATATTTGAATTTTAAAAATGAAGTAATAAATTATATTATTTACGATGTAAACACAAGTTCAAATCCAATTTATGATACAGACTTTGCTAAAAACTATGCAATTACGAATAATTTAGATATTCCTACATATAAATTAAATGCATTAAAATTTAATAGCTTATTTTATTTATTTATTTTACAAAGTTTATATCCAATATTTGATTCAAAAGTAAAAACATTTACTTTTTGGAAAAAATATCAATTAGGATTAAATAATATAGTTGACGATACTGTAGTTATTTCCACTAATAACTATTTTTTAGAATGGACTAAAAGATTTTCTTTTTATAAAGAAACATCTTATGGTAATTTTGAAACTTTACAATTGGATATATATGAAACATTTCAAAAGAAATATATTTTATGCGAACAAAATATATTATATTTATTTAATTCTATTCAAATAAATTCCAAAGAAAAAGTTTGGTGTATTCTTAAATCATTCTATAATCAATTCACTGATAATGTCACTAATAAAATTTGTTTTGATGACCATTTTAGTAATAATTCTTCATCAATTTATTTAAATAATAGTATTACAACTTTATTTGAGAATATATATACAACTTTATTAACTACATCTAATTTAAATGCTAGTTGGTCTTCATTTGATGATCCATCATATATACAACCTGTTGATTTAGCAACAATTTATCCATATTTATGTTATAATTATATTGATACTATAATCAACGACACTGATTTTAATGATTATCATTTTATGTTAATGTGGAGAAATAAAATAACTATTGCATTATTTTTTAGAATAGCTAATAATTTAGATAATTATAATTCAGAAAAAGTAAGTTCTAATCCATTGCAAAATACATTTTTAGAATTAAATGATTATTCTCAAACAAATAAGAGACTGACATTTTATCATAATATTAATCTTAATAGAAATATTAAATTAGATAACATTAGAAATGAATTAAATAATTTATTTTATAGCGAATCTTTTTATGGAACCATAGATATTTCTAGTAATAATCTATTAGATAATTTAATTTTAATATCACCTACATACTCAGGTTTAAATGATATTTCTTATAATATGATAAATCAAAATGTTGAAATAGTGGACGAAAATGAATATTCTTATTACTATGATTTATCAAATAATATTATTGAAATAGAAAATTGGAATAGTTGTATATATAATAAAATTTATGTAGAAGTAAATAATATTTTTATTGAAATTAAAAAAATTAGTTTTACAAATAATTCATTATTTATCTATCCTGAAAATATTTTAACTTTATCAACTAATATTAAATTGAAAATGATAAAAACATTAGAAATACCTATAATAAATTTTAATGCAATAGTAGATTCAAGTGGTAATGTAGATTATTCAAATATGAAATTTAATATTAATAAATTTCCTGATATAAGTTTTAATTCAATTAATTATCCAGATATTTCTTATAACGTAATTAATTTATTTAGTACTGATGTAAATAATATAGTAACTGTAAATGAAATTTATCATGACACAATAATATTAGATATTTCTTTTAATATAAATTATTTATATGAATTAAAAATATTAAATAGTGATTTGACTGTAGAACGCATAGAAATTATTATTGATTTAAGTAATAATATTTTAACACCAATTAATTTAAATTTAAATAAGATTAAACAAATTGATTTGATAGAATATAATTTTAATTTACAGTTTTATGAATATGTTACAATTTTATCGAATAATGAAATAGATACTACAGATATTTCTGGTTTTACAATAGATCCCAATTGTTTTTATTGGTTAGTATCTTACATGGATGTTTCTAATAATGTATTTGAGAATAAAATATTTTTACCAGTTATTAACAAAGGTACTAGTTTATATGTAATTGGTGATACAACCAACTTATTATTTATATTAGTTAAAGTATTATCTCCATTAGTTCCAAATTTATTTTCCATATTACATCATAGTTTAAATCAAGATGCATCGGGTAATATATTAAATTTTCAATTTAATGCTGATTTTTATCAACAACCATATATAATAAATACATTTCATAAATTTTTAAGTAGAAACAGTGAAGGAACTTTATTGGATTCATCTGGTAATATGATTGATGACCAAAATCGTCGTTTAAATTCATTAGGAGATAAAATATTAATAGATATAGCAACTAATATCGAATATCCATATACAATTGATTCATCTGGTAATATGGTTGATGAAGGTAATGGATATATTATAGTACAGGATCCTTCTGGTTCAACTAATTTTGTATTAGAAGATACAAATAATGGCAATACTTTAGTTGTTGATTCAATCACAGGTGCTATTATATATTTAAATTATTTATATGGTAATGGATTATTTTATATATCACAAAAAAGTGGCGAACCATTATATTATTTTTATAATTTTCCTACCAATGAATTAACTAAAAGTATAAAGATAAATGGAAAGAATATTCATAAAGTATGTTCAATCAATTCGGGAGAATTTTATATGAAAAATAATATATCTTATCCACCAATTTTTGACCCATTGAAACTGAAACAATCAGTATCAAAACAAACAATAATTACTAAATATAATGAATTATTTGATACAGTATTTTTAAATGATTTAAATCTTTCACCAATATTAAATATTATAGAAAATGCAAATAGTACCTATGAAGATTTAAATTTAAATGGTATAGAATTATTAAAAAATATGGGTCAAACAATTAGTAGTGTTATTGATAATTCAATAATTATTAATAATTTAGATTTGCAAAATTATCAAAGTTATGAATATAAACATTATTCTTTATTTGCACCTTATTATTATAATTTAAGTAATACATTTATTTCTACTGGTATTGCTATTTCAAAATTTAATATTGCAGCAAAAGGATATATTCTTACACAATCAAAACAAACTTTTGAAAGTTCACCAAAAATATCAGCAAATTTAAATAATTATTTGACATCAGTATCAACAACACTATTAGAAAATATAGCTTATGTAAATGAATATCAAGATTTAGAAAATAGTTTAAATGAAAATCAATATATTAATACATTTTTACCAAGATTTAAATTAGAAAATAATATTACTACTATTTTATACACCCCTACTACTTATTCAATTGAAACATTATTTGATTTAAGTGGATATTATAGTGATTCAAATACTGAAATATATCTTAATAATTTATTGATTGATATTTCAACAAATAATATAGCTAAAGAACAAAATATGTTTGAAATATCAGAAGAAAAGATTTATAATAATGATATTACTTATGAAAGATATGATAATTTTGATAATGAAAAGTTTAATTATTTGGGTCCAGTACATTTATTAGATGGTAATTTTGTGTTTAATACCAATTATAATTTAGTAAATGATTTATCAAATGCTTATTTATTATTAGATGATTTAAAAGTAGTAAAATATTTAGATATCAATAAAGATGCTTATATGATTAAAACATTTTATAATAGTTACGAAGGTACATTTCTAGAAACAGATTTTTTAAAAATAAATGAAGAAAATTATGTTTATAAATTAGATATTGACATATCAAATAATGTTGATTTATCAAATAATTTTATTATGGGAGATTCAGTTATTATTAATTTTAATCTTTATCTATTAAAAATAATTGGTAATTCATATGTATTAATTGGTAAAACACCATTAGAATTTAAAAATAGATATTTAATTAGTGGATTTTCAACAGATGGTACCATTGAATCTTTTATTCCAGCTAATTTTTATATTATAAAAAATGTCAAAATCTATTCTAATTTTAAATCTAAAATGAAAGTAGCAGATATTATCACTGATAACTTATTTATTAAAGTTAATAATAATTATGTTTTATTAGATTCAATTATAACAGATACTGAAACTTATTATTCTTATACAGAAAATACAATAACATATAAAATGATAAATAAAATTTTAATTCCACCTTTTAGAATAACTAATACTATAAAATTAATGACAGACTTGAAAGATTTTGTATTAAATAATTTTACAAAAACAAATTATTATAAATTAGATAATCAAATATTTCAAGGGGGTCAATTAGAAACTAGTAAACTTTCAGGTAACTTTAATTTATGGGTTTATCCTCAATCTAATTTAAAACTTATCAAAACTACATACACTGCTAGCGTCTCTAATAATCTACTGGTGTTTTCATCAATAGTAGATTTACCCAACTATACTTATTATTATTTAAATGGTAGTATATTTTACATTGATATAATTACAGAATATTATTATAATGTAACATCTATAGATATTTCATCTACAGATTTATATTTTTTAGCACAAGAAAATTTTATTCAAACAGAACAACAATATATATCAATAATAGATAGTAGTTCAACAGAATTTATTTGTCCAGATATAGATATAAGTGGTAATAATTATTTTAAGAATGATGCTCGTATTAATTCATACTATAATTTTAATTTTAAGAATAAAGATGATGATATTTATAAAAATGAATTGGATATATTAGGTGTTTTTAAAGATAATATGGGTTATAATTTTTTACTACCATTTAGTTACAATTATATTGAAGAGTCTATGACTGCTATAGTATATGTATATATTTTAAGTACCAATTATAATAATTTTTTATTTTATAAAACACAAGAAATAGATTCTTCTGGTTATATTTATGGTGAATTATATTCAGATTTATCAAATAATAATATTTATACTACAATTACTTGTTATGAATCTGATTTTATAATTGAAAAAGTTAATAATATTTTTACATTTAAACTTAAAGCATCAAGTGGTTTTAAAAAATATAAAGTATTGTTTGGATTACAACAAGGTGATACTATAGTAACTAAATTTTCATATATTTGGACATTACATATTGCAGATACAAATGATTCTTATTATAGTAGTTTTAATCTTATGAATCCAGCATTACAGATATTTTCACCTTTCGATGTATATTTTGATAATTCAATACAAAGTGATATTAGAATGTTTCAAATTAATAATGGTTATTCTGATGTAGGAAATGACCAATTAATTTATAAAAATAATGAATATATAAATTTGAATAATTATTTTCAAAATCGGACACGTCAACAAGTATATTATCACAGTAATATTTTATACAATAAAAATTTAATAAACAAATTAGAATATAATTATGATACATCAATTGATTATTTTCCTGTTTTGGATAATTTAGGAATTATTGATAATATTAATGGTAATATAATACATACTGATTTTACTGATATATCTAATAATTTATTGATTAATTTTAAATATGCAATTTTAATAGGTAAAGATAATAAATATTTTTCTTTAATTAATAGTGTTGATATATCAAATGGAATAATGAATTTAAATAATGAAATACCAAATAATACTTATACTCTTTATACATCTGATAAATCTTTGATTTTTACAATTAATGATATAAATATTTATTATATAGAAAGTACAAATACATTTACGATAACAAGTTATACGAAAAATTCTTTTAGAATAGGTGATATAATTATGGTAGGTGATAACATATTTGAAATATTAGGACTAGATAGTATTACAATGTTTTATGATTTGAAACCGATGGTTGTTTCAACAGTAAAGTCTTATTATACAGGTTATTATATTTTATTTCGCATTAAATCAGTTCCTATTTTACCAGAATTTAGCAATGTTGTTGAATTTACTGTTAATAATAATAACAATTATAAAATGTTATTAGATTCTTCTAATAATGTATCATTAAATAAAGAAGACATTAGTTCAAATCAACGAACATTTTCTATTGCTGAATATGATAATATTTTTTTGTATGTTAAAAATAATCAATTGTATAATCCATATAATTATATTTTAAGAAATAATGATTATTTAATAATAGGAACTAGTGTATTAAGAATTACATATATTAAAAATGGAATAATTTATATAAAAGCTATTGGAAGTTCTCCTGATTTAAGTGCATATAATGAAGGATTTTATGCTTTCTATTTCCCCTATCAACCTTTTAAAATGGAAAATT
>Ga0114958_10002348_pt1 | contig 14234 bp, 15 predicted proteins | sample C_130208_EF_Meta_FD_89577 | JGI IMG/M metagenome (GOLD analysis project Ga0114958, IMG submission 89577) | Freshwater microbial communities from Lake Croche, Canada to study carbon cycling - C_130208_EF_MetaG | ecosystem: Environmental > Aquatic > Freshwater > Lake | place: Lake Croche, Canada... | reverse complement strand
CCTCGACCTCCTCCTCGACCTCAACCTCCTCCTCCTCGACCTCAACCTCCTCTTCAACCTCCTCCTCGACCTCAACCTCCTCCTCGACCTCAACCTCCTCCTCGACCTCAGCCTCCTCAGCCTCCTCTTCAACCTCCTCCTCAGCCTCCTCGACAGGAGCGGCCTGAACAGGAGCGGCCTTAATGGGAACCGTCTGAACCGCAGGAACCTGAACAGGAGCCGCCTGAACCGATCGCGTAGATGAAATCATCTCCTTAGGATTCGAGACGGGGTTCAACGAAGGGATCGTCGTCGCCGCGCTGATAACACTAGTAGGGACCGTCACATGCTTCGCAATCGTTGCATTCAGGCGCTCGATAGCTCCTAGCAGACTACTGAAGTAAGTCTCTTGCCGCTGCTGCATCATCGCAATGGCCTCCAGAATCGTCTTATCCGACGTCTGGGGGTCACTCACTGGCTTGGTAATCTCATCGGCGAACTTCATAAGAGTCTCCGTGATTTCGACCTGTGTATTCTTCAATGCACGATACATTTGATATACCGACAAAATTAGAAAAAGGTTCAATCAATTTTTGACCTTGACCTGCAGGTTCATTACCGCATCTAAAGTACTCTCCTTGTCTTTTAGAGGCTTAGAACGCTTCAACCTGAGTCCAGGTTCAATACGCTTTGCAATATCCACATCTACCCCAGCAGCACTCGTATTTCTTAGAGATGTCTCATAGAAATCAATCGGCTTCGTATCAAGAACTGACAAGATACTGATAATAGGAGGTAGATTCGCATCAATACGGATCTGCTTCTTGCCGATGATCTCCCTGAACTGCGAATGTGACAGGCACCCTCCAAAGAACTTCAGTGACTCTCTTGGCGGTGCAGGCTGAACATTCTCTGACTGCTTATACATCCTATGAAGAAGTGCCTGGCGCTCCCAGCGAACCTGGGGGTCCACATGCTCATTCAGAAGATACGCTAGACTGCAGGATAGGGTGCAGAAGTTACCATATACTGTATAAACACCAGCCTCCTCCTGCGTAGGGATCACTACAGGGCGCCCCTCAAACTGACCTGAACACCAGAAGCAGCAGGCCGATGTACTCTCGGGCAGGCTCATTGTCTCATTGCCAGAACGGAAGTCAATCATCACATCGATAGTGCGAAATACCTTTATTGATACTTCCTCCACGGCAGCCTGACCCGCACCCACCTTGGTCTCTGCTGCGGGAACATACGACTCACTTATAGCCGCAGGCAGATTATTCTTTTTTCCCATGTCGACGTCATCAGTGTTAAGAAGTTCCGCGTTACTAGCATACAGATCGTCGGCGAGAGCATCATATGGCTGCGGATTTACGGGGGGTGCAGGATTATATACTAAAGGTCCATCCTGAAAGTGAACGTCGGTTGATCGAAACGGTAGATGGATAATTAGCGGGCGACGAGGCTCAGGGGCAAAATTCCCCTGAATATCTCCATCCGCCGAAACAACCGCGACAACTGGTACCTGCTTAGACTTTGACTTCTTTGTTTGACCTGCTACCTTGGGCATTTCTTCCTGTTTAGCATTTGGGCAGCTTGTGTTTAGGTCTTTTTGCTCATACGAGCCTAGGCTATTTAAGCAATTGTGCAACATGTATTAGCCGGCACTCTCTCAGACCATTCTTTCTTCATTAGATTCTTAAACTTAAGAAATTCCATATCCGAATCCGGCTCAAACTGCTGCTTATTATTATCCGCATCTAAATAATCAAAATATTCATAATGGCTTATATCATTTGACTCATACATATAGCACTGTATAGTAATGCAGGTGTCCTTATTCGTCTCTAGATTCTTCAACTGGTGAACCTGATTCAGGGTGGGACTTATCCACGTGATATCTCCCTTTTTAAAATCCGCTTTCGCAAATGGTACAACTGTGCCGTCGCCTAAGAAGGGGAAGAGGCTGACATTGATTGAACCATTTAGCACACGAATAACCGCTGAAGATGCGCCATGATTGTGAATTGGCGAATAGTGAGCAACCGGCCATATCTCCATGACGTAGGGGATACCAGGAGATTCACCATTATTTTCACCAAGTGTGATACGCAAATATGTTTCATAGTAGTTGGGTATATCCTTATTAAATTCAGTAGCCTTCTTCTTAATTGTCTCATAACACCATTTTCCAGGTGTTGCAATGCTGTACTCGATCGCCTTCGTAAAGTTGGGAAAGTCGGGTGTATCGAGAACAAACTTCTTACCAGAAATACAATCATATAGTTTCTGCGATGTCAGAGATAGATTCGCTTTGGGCATAAATTCACCAGATGCTATGGAATCCATATCGAGACCTGCTGTGTCCTTAATAATTAAAGGTACATTGCCGGTAATCGGGTCACGTAGTAAGGTAGTAAATTGTAGGTTCTCGGCTTTAGCTACTACCAGAGTCTCTAAGAACTTCTTAGCGCGTTCCCTGCTATTGGATTCCGTATTGAATTGAAACTCGTATATGACATTTTCTTTACGAGCTTCGCCAATACCAGCATAGAGGCGCTGATTCTGAGAATCGATACTGAACCAATAATATGCACCGGCCTGTTTTACTAGACCCTTCTTGTTATCTGTATCTATAAGGGGTTCATCATCCGGATACATATTCACCAGTACCTGTTCATCTGTGAATTTAATGGTAAGGCCAGTAATTCCACTTATATCGGTTATCTTAAGTTTACACGGTTCAGAAGCATTAAACATAACAACACCCTGCCCATGAACAATCAGATTTACGGTATCCGTAGGCGTTTTCACCCTCAGAAACTTCGGCAGCCCGTAAGAACTATTCGTAAATGTCATATACATAAATCCCAGAAATTATTTATCTGCTAAATGACGGTCTAAATTACTGAGACACTTCTCCTAGAGATGGAGTTCAGTCGGATCGATAGATGTATAAATGCTATGATTCAGAATCCGAAGACATTTCAGCATTGCATCTTCGTGGGTCCTCCAGGTTGCGGTAAAACGACGGCCGCCTGGAATATTGTTCATCAATTCTATAAGACTCCACTTGAGCGAGTTGGCAGGGCCTTATTCTTGAATGCAAGTGACGAGCGCAGCTTAGAGGCGATTCGCTCGAAAGTGTATCCATTTACAGAATCTGCAGGTTCAGGTCTATTCGGTTATACGAATAATCCTAAAATTATTATTTTTGATGAGGTTGAGACTTTAACGGAGCCTGCACAGCTCGCCTTGAGACCGCTTCTGGAAAAGCCGACGAGTGAGGTACTTGTGTTTTTCTTGTGTAATTCCTTATGCAAGATTCACGCATCTCTGAGAACGAGACTTTTTATATTACGGTTTGATCCCTTGCCTGAATCAGTTCTCAAATCTAGATTGGCAAATATCAGCCCGAACACAATTACGCCTGGTAAGTTCGATGTTAAACTACATAGAAGCGACCTCAGATACTTTTTGCTGAATGCGGGTTCGTCTCAGAAGGCGACCATGTGGCTCTGCACCTTATTGAATTCTCATCCAAGTCAGCGGACTCAGATATGGAAGAAGATTTATAATTCGTTTTCTTTGCAGATGTTTGGATGTTATATCTTAACACTTTCTTTAATGACAGAATCAGGATTTTCTAATTGGAAGGACTGGATTGAACTGTGTGATCCGAATGTTACAATGTGGATGACAGAGGATATGATCGTTGAAGCTATGGAAAAAATGTGGTCTAGCATTTATCCAACTGCTGGTACAAATGCCCTAAAAAATGAATAGCCGGTGCGAAGGGTATTAAAGTATATCCAATGTCGACCGAACCTACTTTGACAATGTCTCCTCTCAGAATCTCTACAACGGTGACTACCTGTCACGTGGGTTGTGGAATCATTCTTAAGAAACTCTTCGATAACTTTCATCTGTTTGCGATCCCCTTTGGCTACCCAGGAGAGGGATTCCTGAAGATGGAATATGAGACGAAGGTTGTCGGATCTTCCACCCGTGACGTCCTCACTAAGCGGAAGGTTACCGAGAAGACCTTCTTCAATCAGGCAACCCTCGTAATTAGGAAGTATCTGAATGGGCGTGGTTGGAAGGAGGTGAATATCAAACTGTTTGCGAATGGCGGTGTTCAGATGACAGGTGTCCCTACCCCCGAGTTCAGCCAGGAGGCCATTACTTATGTGATAAATAAGATCAAGGCAACGGCCCCCGACATCTTTAACGGTGCAGCGGCAATGACTAAATTCAAGATTCAGCTCATTAATAGTGACTACAGTATTAATCGGCAGATTTACCAGGAGAAGTTGCACAAGGTCCTCAGTAACGTTTATAACCTCTTCTCGTCGCACGAGAGTACTATTTACCAGGGTGTTAATACGAAGTATTATTATAATAAGAAGGGTAATATTCTGAGACCTGGTATCTGCGAGTGTAAGGAAGCATGTACGGGTCAGGGGAATGGTGACGGCGACGGCCAGTGTAAGAGAATCACGATTAGCCCGTTTAGTTCTGGAAAAATTATCATCACCGGCGCTCGTGATATGTATCAGATTAACGAGGCGTACGAGTTCTTCAATGAGATCTTGAAGGCTCACCAGGGACAAATCTTGTTCACTCCTGCGTAAAACTTTTATGTCATATTTCCAGAACTACGGCAGACGATGTCAGCTGCAGCCCCCCCTTCTAATGCGCCTGTGAATAGCACTGTTGCTACACCTGCTGCCGCTGCTAATGCTGCCACTACCGCTGGAGAGAAGGTGCCTTCTGCTACGACCCTTCTGAACGCCGCGAAGCTGGCTATCCAGAGAGATATGCCGATTCAGCTGGACTACTTCGTAGATTCTGCGGAAGGCAAGGCATTTTTAGGTGAGGATGCCCAGACGAACGAGAAGATGCTTGTTAAGAATTCGGAGGAATACACGAGCCATATCCAGAAGATCTACAAGGCCGGCGATGACTTCATCATTATGACGGAGAACTCAATCTATCTGGTAAGCGGTAAGGTTCAGAAGCGCAAGATCCAGGCGTCTACCCTGAAGTCTGGTATGGAGTAAAGTGTAAAATTGAAACTGACTTTTTTCATTAAGCGTATACAACCATGGATATTGTTCTCGGGATCTTGGGTGCGCGCAATGCTATCACTAAACAAATCATGCAAGATGAGATTCTAAATCCCATCTTGGATGATCTCGGAAAGAAGCCGTCTAAGATTGTGCTGCCGTCTGAGCCGCTTTCAAGCACATACATTGAGTGTTGGGCGCAGCGTCAAGATATTCCGACGATTTTAATGAAGTCTGATTGGATTCAGAATGGGCGGCGTGCAGGTGTGGTGCGAGACTATGAGATTCAGAAGGAGTGCAATGTATTCTTACTGTTCGAGGGGCCTAAGAGTCGATACTATCTCGATCTGGCTGAGCGAATTGTAAAGAATCGCGGCGCAGATGGGTGCCGTGTATATGTGGTTGAATCGAAGTCAGTTTCTCCAGTGTTGCTTGAAGCAGATCTGGAGATACGTTACACAATTGCGGATACTGATGAGAAGGATATCTTGACCCTGCCTAAGATGTGGTCTAATAAGACGAAGTGCCTAATTGAAGATGATTGACTTAGCTGACTTAGGCAACATAGACGCCATTCGCAGCAAGAAGTGCCTTGCCCGCACCCTTGGCAACACTTCCAGCCATCTTCATCTTCTTTCCGAAACCCTCCATGTGCAGACCTCTGTTGCACACGAGATAGAGGAACCAGGCATTCGTAAATCCGACTAAGCCACCGATTACAAGCGGTAAAACTGACATTACCGACTTACTACCACGAGTTAACAGCATAACCGCACCGAGAACTCCGGCTACGGCAAAAATTCCGTTTATAACGGCAAGAATATAAAACCATGTGCAGACCGTCGCGTTAGAAATGGAGGATGACCACTCAGGCTCAGAAGGCATTTTCTAGATTAGACGCGGATTTTTTCATGGCCATTTGTAGATAAATGGTCGCCAGCAAGAAGAACCGCATGAACAAGACTCGCCGGAATAAGAACAGACGTTGCTGGAGCCGCCGTCACCGTGGTGGAATGGCGTCCGTGAACGACTCTAGCATGGCTCTTGGCCAGAAGGATAGCCTAGCTCAGGGCCAGCAGTTCCTAAGCCTTCATAAGGCCCAGCACGGCGGCATGAGTCCCTACCCTCTTGGTGTCACGGACAGCAGACTGGCCGGACCTATGGTCGCTGCTGCCCGCACAGGACCCCTCGACACTGCGATCTCTCAGATCCAGGGCATGCAAGATGGCGGCCGTAGATATACAAAGAGTCGCAAAGGAAAGAAGAGTCGCAGCAAGAAGACTCGCAGCAAGAAGACTCGCAGCAAGAAGCACCGCGGAGGCGCTCACGCGGCTCTCGGAGGTTCCCCTCTCAGCGAGAACTCCATGCTCCTCCCTTCCGGTCTTGAGAAGCAGGCTGCCCTAAACAGTGATTGGGACGCTGCCAGAAATCCCAATTACTGGGCGCCCAAGCAGTAAAATACATGCGAAGCAGTAAAACACATGCGGCGCGCTAACAAATTTACGACATAAATGACCATCTACCGGATTTAGAAGGTTCCGGACACTCAGGTACTGTAGGTGAGTCTGGAAAGATGGTCTTCAGAAGCACAGACTGCTTAACCAGGGCAGCAGTCTCGTCTGCCGTTGGTATAACAAGTACTGAAATATAAGCTTCACCAAACTTGGGCGTTCCCCTAATAGGCATACCCAAGGTTGGAATCGTTCCGGTCCACATATTCTGAACACCGGGAGGGATCTCAATCGGCACACCATTCGGGTAGCCAGGGTGACCCTTCAGGATTCGCGTAGTACCTAGTAATGACTCAGTGAGATTGATCGTAATCGATGTCTTGAGCCTATTTCCATCACGCATCCATCCCTTCGCATCACCCTCTTCATCTGCCTCACGCAAGACGATTGTCACATCACCCGCCTCAGTGAACCCTTGTGAGTCTGAACACATACCTGAGAACACTACCGTATTGCCTGACATCATACCAGGATCAACCTTGATCTCTAGTGCCTTCTCATCAGGAAGAAGACCGCGGCCTTGGCAGCCTGAGCAAGACCCGATGTTACGCTGACCCTTTCCTTGGCACGGGTGACAGGGTCCATGGCTCAGCATCTGAATTGGGCCCATCTGAATCATCTGCCTTACCTGACCCTGACCCCCGCAATCGGTGCAAGGAGTCGTTGAAGCGGCGCCGGATCCCTTGCACTGCTTACAGAAGGTCTGACGAGCCAGCTTTACGGTTAGATTGCGACCGCTGTAATAGTCAGCAATTCTCAAAGGGAGATCCTGACTCTTACCAGGAGACTTCCCATCACGACGCTTTCCTGGTCCTCCCATGGGACCACCGAAAGGCCCGCCCATGGGGTGGCCAAATGGACCGCCGCCACCGAACATTCCGCTGAACATTTCTGGCATAGGGAACCCACCTCCTCCAAAGGGGCCGAATGGACCACCGGGGCCACCTTGCTGAGGCTGATCTGATACGTTGCCCGTCATATCATACATCTTACGACGCCCCTCGTCACTTAGAATTTCGTGGGCCTGACTGAGTTCCTTGAACTTCTCTGGGTCGCCCCCCTTATCTGGATGATGCTCCTTAGCAAGCTGCTTATACGCACTACGAATTTCACTGGTCTCCGCATTTCGTGATACACCAAGCACAGAATACAAGTCCTTGTCACCCATCTTCTTTTTAACATTGTACAAATGTTTAGGTCAGCTTTCTCTTAGAGTATGCGTAACGGGTCTAAGAACGACCTTCTATGAAGAATCAGATGGCCAAGATTTGTAAAATAGAAACTTCTTTGGTTGGAATGGAATCAATCGTCTCACAGCTAAATGCATGCATCGAGAATCCACCGCACCTTTTTCTAGTTGGATTTCCTGGCACTGGTAAGACGACCTTAGCCAAAGACTTTATTTCAGCCTATTTCAGACATAATAATGTAAGTAAGCAGGAAGAAAAGGACTATTGCTATGAGATCTCGTCACACCAGGACCGAGGAATTCATACGTTTCGGCAAATTCTGAATGATCATGTGCGATGGATTGCGCCTCGTAAGGGCGTTTTTCGATGGATTATAATTGATGACTGTGACACTTTGCCGGCTATTTCTCAACAGGCCTTGAGAAGACCGATGGAGACATATGATCATATTACGCGCTTCTTATTCATCAGTCAGAATCAGGAGTCCTTAGTTGCACCACTCCAGTCTAGATGCCATATTATCTTAATTGAGCCTTCGAACGAAAGGTATCTGTATGATAAAATCATAGAGAGAGAAGGACTTAAAATAGAAGATATAACGCCAGATGCATATACTGAACTTTTGAATTTATCTATATGTTCCTTAATGAAGTTCCAGAGTTTGATTAAAATGCTTTATACGCTGAAATTATCGGAGGGAATCAAGGTGATAGATCTAGACTATGTAAAAAAATCATTTGATCCACACATCTGGGGTTCTATGCGCGATTTATTAATGATGATTGTGAGAAATGATTGCGAAAAGGCGCAGAGGCAACTCTATAAGATTTGGGAACTTGGATATTCTTTTGAGGATATTCTTTTCGAATTAGAGCATACTGTCATTATAATGAATATAATTGATCATCGGGCCTGGTACAATATTCAGCAATTCTTAATCAAGAGCTGGATATACCACAGTCAATCTAGATCGAGTATTTTGGATTTAATGACTGCATGTTCTGAAGTGAAACCGTGGTCACTTGATAAACAGCACTGATCAAATATGCTCCAATCAGTGGATATTCCTGCATCCGCGTTTACGCCTATGTAAGAACCTAGACTTTAGTTAAGTAAAGTAAGATGTCGAAGCTCTTCCGCGAGCAGCCACCCCTCGATCTAGTTGTAACAACCTTACAAGAGCTTGGATTTACAGGGATAACTGACTCTAAATTGTTCGGTGCTGACGATTTGAATCTAAATACTCTCGAAGCATGGGCTACAATTCTGGAGCCTTACTATTTGCCATGTAAGGCGAAGCGGTATTTTGCAAATCTGGACGCCCGGCGTGTGATAACTCTTCTGAGACATTTGCTACCATATCATGGTTTTAAGCTTCAGACATATGAACGTCATCATCAAGGGCGGAAGCGTACAGTATATCAGATACACCCTGCGACACCCCGCTTATTAGCACAGGGAGAAGAGATCCGCGTACTCTTTTTATAGGCTAACTGGGGTCTAAAGCCTACAATTTTTATTTGTAATATATGACCGATACTATCGCCTTTTTTGGTGCGTCAATTACGCAGCAAAAAACGGGATATGCAGTTTGTTTATCTGAGAAAATGAATATTGAGAAGCGCATTTTCGGATATGGTGGTAATCATTTGGATGACGCCGGCGTATGTTTTATAGATAATGTCTTAGCAACAAATCCCACGTATTGCTTCGTTGATTTTTTCTCAACTGCATATACTTCTGAAAATGATTTAACCATAGAGTGCCTTGATACGATTGTCTATAGATTTACTAAAGCGAATTGCAAACTAATCTTTTTATTCTTTTTAACGGAATCTCATAAAGAGAGAATCGGCTTCTACAATTTTGTAAAAGCATACTTGGATTCCAAAAAGCTATACTACATTGATATGAATGATCATTTACAGTTTAATTCGGAGTTGATGCGTGATAGCACGCATACTACTGAAGTTGGTTCTGCAAGATATGCGGAGGTGCTGTATGAAAATTTTCAGGAAAATAAGCATAGTATTCAATTACCGACTGATATCGTACAGACTAGATACACCGATAATGTGAAGATTCTACATTTGAATAGAGCATTTACTCATCGCGTGGTATTTGAAGGTAATTGTAATATTATTGCATTTTATTTAGTAATTGGTCCTAAGAGTGGAAAGGTTGAGATTAATGGAGAAACACATCCTATTTGGGATCCTTGGTGCTATTATGAGAGGAATCATTTCAATATTAAGCATGTAACTGTAAAGGATAAGATGGAAGTGAATATTTTAAATGACGGTGGTCAGAAAGAGTTGAACATAGTCAGCATATATTATATCGGTGACAGCTTGAACTTAGCGGAATAGTTCGAGTCCCGGATATCAATGCCTTATTTCTTCCAATGTAATAGAAGAGATGAGTTCTCGTGAAAATGCAGTAGATGAATCTATTGCCAAACTTAATGAAATATATTCAGAGGTGTCTGAAGGTTACGCGAAATTCAAGAAGGAAGAATTCGGAAAGATGAAATACGCAAATAGATTTAAGGCGTTTTTTAATACACATCCGAATTTGAGAAAATTCACATCGAAGAATAGCTTGGAAGATTTAAATAAGCTGAAGACCGCGTACAAAGTCAGACTGGACAATCTTGCGAAAGTGAGAAGTGCTGATAAGAGGGGATATCTTGAATGGCTTACCTTAGTTGAAAACCCGGAAGATGGCATCTTAGATGTGGAAGTGTCTAAGCCTGGAGCAAAGTTGCAGATGAACAAGCCTCAGTTGAACAAGAATAAGTTCAGAAATAATAGCGGCTCTAACACTTCACGGCCTTCCAGCCCTGAACCATTAATGATACGAGTTCCTGAAAATCTAAATTCCGAACCCACGGATCTTATTGAAACCCCTCAGGGCCTCCCTACAGGTTGGTATGAAGCTAAGAATAATCTGGGTCGCACATATTTCTATACGGCTGGTGGGAAGACAAGTTGGAACCGCCCTTCTCATACGGCTGCTAAGACGATGGCGCTTACCAAGGTTGGTGGTACGCGTAAACGTTCAAAGAAAGTAAAGGCTAAGGCTAAAAGAACCAGACGTAGTTAAACAACTCCCGCCTTGGAAAACAAATGCGTGATGACCAGATCGCTCTCTGCAATCTGGTCTTCAGACATCCTCAGAAACCAGCCGAAGTTGCGTCTGTCACGCAGCTCAGGCCAAGGGAGCGGCACATAGACTCCCAGGCTTCCGATCTCAAATGGCATAGAACCTTCCTGACCAGACGCTAAGAAATCCTCAATCTGGATTCTGCGACCCGCTGCACCCTTTCTACTGACTTCCGCCATGGGACGCACTTCAACGTCCGGGTTCATCGCAGCCAGGGCGAGATACTCCCACTTGTCAGCGCTGCGCGCCGTATCTCCACCACCGGAAGAGTCTAGACGGGCCTTCGACTTGGCTTCCCATCCAGCCCAGAAGGGGTGGTTGGGAACGGGCGCCCATGCGACCTGGAAATTAGGAACATTCGTTCCAGCCGTACCGGCGAAAGATTCATCGGGATCTGTGCCGAAAAATACTGGTTTATTCGGGAGTTTGCCGAAGGGCTTCAGGCATATCGTTGCAGGTGCAACCCAGAGACCTCCATGCTTATTCAGAACTGACGCGCGTATCCAGGCGAAGTCAGCGGCTTCCAGAGTAACGAGAGGATTCTGAAGTTTCTGAGGAAGCTTATCCCAACCGCCAAGTTTATCGGCGAGACCAGCAAGACCACTGATTGCCTCAATACGATATTCGTTCGCGTTGTGTCTAGCAATGGACTCATAGCACAGATTCAGAAAGGGTAGATTTATGGCGCGTGATGACCGGGTGTTGAAGTCGGCGCCCTGGCGAGCATTGGGAATTGAGTTGTCGTAAAAGATCCAAATAGCGGGTCTGTCCATGCCACGCTGCATAAGGCCCTTTACTTCAAAGGGATTATTACTGACCATCTGATGGCTCACAGCGGCTCCCAGTCCTATAGCAATAACGCCCACAAGTCCTATAGTAAGTGGCATCATCCAGTCCTTCATCTCTTCTACCGCTAACTATCGAAATTAAGTACTCTTAATTGTTGCACTCGCATAGCGAGTGCTGACTATTATGTGTAATATTTCGCTAGTTAGTGGCACCCTTAGGGAGTACTTATATTAAGTACTCCACGGTAAACCAATCAATTATTTGTTATTACATATCGCTGCATCTTCTGAAAATGTTCTGAAATGCGTCTGTCCTCGTCAGAGATTCTCGTCGCTTGCTGGGCCTGTCTCATGGCCATACGACGCTCACCTTCCGCGATCGCTTCCATTTCTGAAGATGATAGGGGGGTGGGAGCCGACTTTCTCTCAGATGCGGCAGAGTCGAAGCTACGATTACTGACTCGTACATCGGCGACCTGGTGGCTGAACGTGGAATCGGTCGTATAGGCCTTTCTGAGATCTGTAAATTTTAGACCGTTCAGATTGGCCCCTGTGAAATCCTCAGGTCTTTCACGCCCCAGTTCAATCCCGAGTGTCGGTGCCATTACGAGTGCCTCGGGCTGTCTATTCGCAAGCTGATTGCTTTGCTGGCCTGCACGAGTGCGTATCTCACTCTCAAAAGCGTCGTTGAAAACGGAACGATTGAACTTCCCGTTGAACTTATTCTGCTGCCCCTGTCCGCTAGCCTCTTCCGACTTCAGCCAATCACCGTATCCGTCATCTTCTGGATCGGGCAGCTTTGTCTGTTCGAATACCTTATTGAATGTATCCATATTCAGACTCTTGGGGTTCAACTTGACCGGCTCTTTCATCTTCCAGGCCTCGGAGTTCTGCTCGCGCGCGGATGTCAGTCTCGCAGGTGACTCTTCGGCGACACTTACTAATTCATTGCGCCCACCACGCACACGCCGGAGAATATCGCCTAGGTATGCATAGGCCCGTGTAACCTGATCGAATGCTTCTTCTGAGCCACCCTTGTCCGGATGCGCCTTGATGGATGCCTTCTTGTATGCGTCTTTCAAGATCTTCTCGCTGAGAGCTACTTCTTCACTGAGTCCAAGGATTTGAAGGCACTGTGAGAAGAATGAAATGGCTTTAGCATGGACTCCTGGATCGCCGGCTCGGTTAATAATCCGACCTTCAGGTTGTTGTCCTCGAACTCCATTGGCAGGTCTCTGAACCTGTAGCTGTCCGCTTCCCTGTTCCCCGGGAAGGAGGGCGGGGTCTCCACGACGGACAGAAGCAACGTACGACAGTATTGGACCATAGAATCCAGTTTGCTTAGCAGTGGCCACATACTCTTGTGCGGAAAGAAGTGTTTCTAACATTTGCAGCCTTGTCGTTGGTGATTGTATTTGCAAGAGATTCTTGTAAATGCGAACATGGGGTTCAGGAATGTGACCTGCTGCGAGTGATAGATTATTGCCCATGCTTTCTTTCTATAGCGTGGGATTCATTATCGGAGTTGTGTGCCGCAGTGCTTTGTCTCGTGTCTTAGACGACTCGGTGTCAGCATTGGTATCATCGGCTCACACTCCCACCCGAAGCGCTTCCCGAAAGACTCCACGTGAAATCCCTGTGGCCAAAATTGCGGGAGAGTGGCTGGTAAGTTGCGATATGGTGTTTTGAGGAGCAGATTCCAGCTGCGCATAGGCAGAACAAGGGCAAGCTGCTCTTGGGGCTTGAGCGGTATCTTTGCTTCTGCGAGCGACTGCGATGGGAGGCTGAAATACTGTGCGAGGTCTGACCACGTGGGTGGGTAGCCACCAGGATAGACCCACTCCAGATCAACCGGTCTGCCCTGATAATAATCGAGGATCCAGCACCACCCTTGCCAGAAATCGCCCACACGGGCCTTTCTTTGTTCAAGAGAATCTTCCCCAAGTGCAAGCTTAGCATAGGTTGATCTCCAACCCTTCTTGAGTCTGATACCCTGGCCATTTGATGCTGATTCAATAAGAGGCTTCTCAGCCTGCTCAATGATGGGTAGATTGTCGTCGGCAGACTCTCCCAGCCTCGCTGACATCTTCCGTCGAATAGTCTGAACGATTAGACGCTCTTCCTGCTTAGAAATCCATATGGCAAACGACTTGAGGCCATCGGCATTAGGAATCGCGTGACCAGATGTCAGATCAAATGAGACTAGATTCTTCTTCTTCGACCAGAGGTCGCCGAGTCCAGCCAGCAGAATAGAATGCCCCTCATCACGAATGCGCAACGAGAGGCCGGTTGGCAGAAAGTCGTTGCCACAGAATGACATACCGAAGATGTAGTCGTAGAACTGCTCCCTGCTCCACGGGGTGCCTCGCTGGAGTGACTCATAGAGACACCCAACCTTGAAAAAACACAGATCAACGTGAGAGTTCTCATCGAGACGCACCATTTTTCCAAATGCCATCGCCTCACGAAGCAAGAAGAGTGGATACTCGCTACCCATCTTATCCCCGGCTAGGAGACACAAGAGAATCAAGT
>Ga0114958_10002346_pt1 | contig 14242 bp, 15 predicted proteins | sample C_130208_EF_Meta_FD_89577 | JGI IMG/M metagenome (GOLD analysis project Ga0114958, IMG submission 89577) | Freshwater microbial communities from Lake Croche, Canada to study carbon cycling - C_130208_EF_MetaG | ecosystem: Environmental > Aquatic > Freshwater > Lake | place: Lake Croche, Canada... | reverse complement strand
TTTCATCCAGCTTCACAAACAGGCCAAATTTCTGCACGCCGGAAATCCGCCCCGTGAACTCGGCCCCGACACGGTCGGACAGATAGGCCGCCAGATATCGGTCGGTCGTATCACGCTCTGCCGCCATCGAGCGGCGCTCGGTGTCGGAAATCAACTTGCCCGTCTCGCCCAGATTTTCCATATCCCAAACCGACAGCCCGTCCTTGCCCCAGCCATGCGCCGAGATCAGCGCGCGGTGGACGATCAGGTCGGAATAGCGCCGGATGGGCGAGGTGAAATGGGCATAGTTGCGCAAGGCCAGCCCGAAATGGCCGAAGTTGTCGGGGCTGTAATAGGCCTGCGTCATCGACCGCAGGGTCGAGATGTTCATAAGTTCGGCAAACTCGCTGCCCTCGGCCTGCGACAGCAACCGGTTGAGATGCGCGGTTTTCAGCACCTGCCCCTTGGCCAGCGTAAAGCCAGAGGCCTCGGCCACCTCGCGCAGCGAGTCCAGCTTTTGCGGGCTGGGTTCTTCGTGCACGCGAAACAGCAGCGGGCGTTTGAGGCGGATCAATTCCTCGGCGGCGGCGACATTGGCCAGCACCATGAATTCTTCAATCAGCCGGTGCGCGTCAAAGCGTTCGGCAAAAGAGACAGAGCTGACCTTGCCATCCTCGCCCAGCACAATCTTGCGTTCGGGCAGGTCAAGTTCCAGCGGCTGGCGTGTGGTACGAGCGCGTTTAAGCGCCGCGTAAGCGCCGTAAAGCGCGGCGATCCCACCCAGCAAGGGCGCGGTGGTCGCATCGCCAAACCCGTCTTGCGCCGCCTGCACCTGCCCATAAGACAGCGCCCCTTTCGAGCGCATCAGGCCCCGCGTGAAGGCATGGCGCAGCTTGTGCCCGTCCGCGTCAATGACCATGCGCACGGCAAGACAGGCGCGGTCGACATGTTCGTGCAGGCTGCACAGATCGCCCGACAGGATGTCGGGCAGCATAGGCACCACGCGGTCGGGGAAATAGCTGGAATTGCCGCGCTTGCGCGCCTCGCGGTCAAGGGCGGAATTGGGGGGGACGTAACGGGCCACATCGGCGATGGCCACCCACAGCACAAAGCCGCCCGGATTGGTCGGGTCGCTGTCGGGTTCGGCGCAGACGGCATCGTCGCGGTCGCGGGCATCGGGCGGGTCGATGGTCAGCAGGGGCAGGTCGCGCAGGTCGTCGCGTGTGCCCATCGAGGCGGCAAGGCAGGCGTCCGCCTCGGCCATCACGGCGTCGGGGAAAGCGTCGGGAATGGCGTGCTGGTGAATGGCAATCAATGACACGGCACGCGGGCCCGAAGGGTCACCCAACCGCGCGGTAATGCGGGCATGGGGCAGGCCCATCTGGCGCTTGCCGACCAGTTCCGCCTCGACCAACTCGCCGTCACGGGCATCGGCGGTGGCGTCACGCGCCACGCGCCATTCCTTATCAGCCCCCTTGTCGATCGGCACGATCCGCCCGCCTTCGGCCCCAAGGCGGAAAATGCCCAGCACCTTGGCCGGATTGCCGCCCAAAGCGCGGATCAGGCGGGCTTCGTAGCCGTGGTCTTCGGCCTCAACCTTGGTCAGGCGTGCCAGAATGCGGTTGCCCGCGCCCAAGGCGGCGTCGCCCTTTTGCGGCATGATCAAAATGCGCGGCCCTGTGGTGGGAACACCCGCTTCTAGCGGAATGGCGAAAAGATCGCCGTTGGCATCGGGGGGCAACACTTCCAGCACGGCCACGGGGGGCAGGGCCTCGGCATCGTAATACTGCCGCGCGGTGCGGGTGACGGTGCCTTCGTCTTCCAGCTCTTTGAGCAGGCGCTTCAGGTCAATGCGGGCATCGCCCTTGATCCCGAAGGCCCGCGCGATGTCGCGCTTGGCCAAAAGGGTGGGGTTATCAACGATCCATTGGCGGATCTGGTCTTTGGTGGGCATAGGGTTCATGCCCTGCCCCTACCACGGGCGGGCTTGGGCGAAAAGCCACAACCGAGGCCCCGTTGTCTTTGCCAGCGTTCGGCGTCATATCGGGCCAAGCCCGACCTGTGACGCGGTTCAGCCGTCTTTCGGAGGATGTCGATGAAAGCTTTGGTTCTTGAGGAACGTCTTACCCTGTCCTTGCGCGATTTCCCGATCGAGCAGGACGAGGTCATGGGCCCGCATGATCTGCGCATCAAGATGCATACCGTGGGGATTTGCGGGTCTGATGTGCATTATTACACCCATGGCCGGATTGCCGATTTCGTCCTGCGCGCCCCGATGATCCTTGGCCACGAAGCCTCGGGCACGGTGATTGAAGCGGGGGATTTGGTGACGACGCTGAAGGTCGGCGACCGTGTGTGTATGGAGCCGGGCATCCCCGACCCCAACAGCCGCACCACCCGTTTGGGCCTGTACAACATCGACCCGGCGGTGCGGTTTTGGGCAACGCCCCCTGTGCACGGGATCTTGCGCCCGACGGTCGTGCATCCGGCGGCGTTCACCTTCAAACTGCCCGACAATGTATCCTTTGCCCAAGCGGCCATGGTGGAACCCTTGGCCGTGGGCGTTCACGCCGCCACCAAGGCGCAGATCAAGCCGGGGGATGTGGCGATGGTGTCGGGTGCCGGACCGATTGGTCTGGTGACAGCCCTTGCCGCCCTTGCTGCGGGCTGCGCGCGGGTGTTTGTGACCGACATGGATGACACCAAACTGGCGATTGCCGCCAGCCTGTCAGGGGCAATCACAGCGTTGAACGTCACATCTGACCCGATTGCCCAAATCCTGAAGGCCACCGACGGCTGGGGTGTCGAGGTGGTCTTTGAATGTTCGGGCAGCGCGCAGGCCGCTGCAGGGGTGTTTGACGCATTGTCGCCCGGCGGCCGCGTGGTCTACGTGGGCATCCCAAGCGCGCCCTTCCCCTACGACCTTGGCAAAGCCATGGTGCGCGAGGCGCGGGTCGAGCATATCTTCCGCTACGCCCATGTTTTTCCGCGCTGTGTTGGCTTGCTGTCATCGGGGGCGATTGACCTAAAGCCGCTCATCACCCGCACCTTCAGCTTTGAAGACTCCATCGCGGCCTTCGAAATCGCCGCCTCTGCCCCCAAGGGCGAGGTCAAGATGCAAATCGAATTGCCGCAGTAAGCATCATATTCACTTGTACTTTGCAAGTTTCTATGCGAAACTTGTAAAATACAAGTGATATGCCAGCTACAATCGAGGAGCAGACCTGATGGTTCGTGTTTTACTCACGGGTGTGACGGGATACATCGGGCAGCACTGTGCGGCAGAGTTGCTGAGGCAAGGTTGTGAGGTGGTTGGCACGGTCCGATCGCTTACCAAGGCCGAGGCGACCCGAACGGCGATCGCCAAAGTGGCACCGGTCGACAATCTGTCCTTTGCTCAAGCTGACCTTCTCGACGACGATGGGTGGGATGCAGCCATGCAAGGGTGCAACTTCGTGCTGCACGTGGCGTCTCCATTCGTGCTCGCGGAACCCAAGAATGAGAACGATTTGATTGGCCCAGCCGTGGAGGGAACCAAGCGCGTGGTTTCGGCAGCGCAACGTGCCGGAGTTAAGCGGTTGGTGCTGACCTCCTCGACCGTGGCGGTGAGTGCTGGCAGAGGCAGCGGTCTTTACGGCCCCGATGCTTGGTCCGACACGAGCGCCGCTATCGGGGCTTATGCAAAAAGCAAAACCTTGGCCGAACGAGCTGCTTGGGCGACCGTCAAGAACGCGGATATGGAACTTACCGTCATTGCCCCCGGCGCTGTCTTTGGACCCTCCCTTGGCGCTCAACTTGACGGCCAAAGCGTTGCCCTGATGACCGACATGATTGGCGGAAAGATGCCAATGATCCCTGACCTGAGTATGGGGATGATCGATGTGCGCGACGTTGCCCGTCTTCATGTGGCGGCTATGACCGCCGAGACGGCTGCAGGACGGCGATTTATTGCGGCCAGTGCCGAACCGATTGCCATGGCCACTGTAGCAAGCATCCTGCGCAAGGCAGGCTATTCCAAAGTTCCGTCGCGCCGCGCGCCGAGCTTTCTTCTTAAATTCATGGGCCTTTTTGATCGCCAAGTGCGGGGCATGCTGCCGTTTCTGGGAAAAGTCGCATCCTATGACACCACCGCGACCTTCCAAGTGCTGCGTTGGACGCCGACCCCGATGGAAACCTCTTTGACCGACATGGCCGCCGCCATTTCCACATGCTGACCAGCATGGCTGGACAGATCAGACCCTCTCTCACCCGTCTCATAAGGATATAGCAGATGACGCACGATCTTTGGATATTGTTGGGCCTTGCCGTATGGACAGAACTTCTCACGCTGCCACCTTTGGTCGCGCGTGCCACTGTCCCCGGTGGGTTAAGGTGGATTTTCCACAATCGCGACACGGTGCTGAACGGTGTCGCGCCTTGGGGTGATCGAGGGGTTCGAGCCCATGCCAACATGGCCGACAACTTGGCGATCTACGCCGGCGTTATCGTCATTGCCTTTGTCACGGGTGCGGCAAACGCCACAACCGCTGCCGCCGGCACAGTTCTGCTCACCGCGCGTGTCCTTCACGCGACCGTCTACATCGCAGGCATTCCATATCTGCGCACGGCTATATTCGCCGTGGCACAACTTGCGATGCTCGTTTATGTTTGGCAAATCGTGGCCCACGCTCTGGCCCAGTAAAGATGCAAGGTGACGGTGGCACCGCGTATCAAGCGCGTTATCTAATCCTAACGCAGTCAGGACCGGACAGACGCGAAAGGCTGCGGTGCCAGCGTGAAGAAGACTGTTAGGGGAGCCGATATTTGGAAGACGCGGGACAAGGGATTGATTGGCGGTCGGTATGCCCGATCAGTTCGGCCCTTGATGTGTTGGGCGACAAATGGTCGCTGCTGATCATTCGAGACCTGCTGATGCATGGCCCGCGCACCTATACCCAACTCCTCGGGTCGGGCGAGCACATTTCGACCAACATTCTCGCGACGCGCTTGAACCTGCTCGTGTCCTTGAAGCTGATCGAACGCATGGTTCCTGACGCAAAGGCACGAAACAACGCCTTCAGGGTCACCGAAAGTGGTGCTGCCCTGCGACCGATTTTGGATGCCTTCGCAGGATGGGCACAGACCTATTTGGATGAATTCCATGCAGACATGCTCAAGATTGTCTGAACAGCTATCAGCAGTTGCGCTCATAAAAATGTTGCAGGTTCGGCTCGCGTTCTGATCGCCTGGCTGTAAAGTTAAGCCGCTTATCGAATACCGTCCAAGCATGAATTCAACCAGTCTCATAAAAGAACATATTGATAATACGAAAGTAAGTGAGTCCAGAAGGGCCGCGACTTTGAAGCCTCAGGTCAAAAAGCGCGGTAAAGAAAAGCCGCGCAAAAGCTCGGTGGCGCTGGCGGGGCGTTTGCCTTCGCGCTGGGCCTCGGTGACCTCAACCGCCCCTGAACCGCACGCAATGGTCAGGCCGTGCAGAACCTGCCCCGCCGCACCCTCGCCTTGGGCAAGCCGTGCGCGCAGCAGTTTCAGCCGCTCGTCCCCTGCCATGGCCCAAGCGCCGGGAAAGGGCGACAGGCCGCGGATTTGGCGGCAGACTTCGGCGGCAGGGCGGGACCAGTCGATCCGCGCTTCGGCCTTGTCGATCTTGGCGGCATAGGTCACGCCCGCTTCGGGCTGGGGCACGGGGGTCAGGTCTGGCAGATGCTCTAGTGCCTGCAAGATCAGGTCTGCGCCAAGGGCTGACAGCCTGTCGTGCAGATCGGCGGTGGTTTCCTCTGCCCCGATGGGGGTTTCGTGGGAAAGCAGAACCGGTCCCGTATCCAGCCCCTCTTCCATCTGCATGATGCAAACGCCCGTTTGCGCATCCCCTGCTAGAATAGCCCGATGGATCGGCGCGGCCCCGCGCCAGCGTGGCAAAAGCGAGGCGTGGATGTTTACGCAGCCAAAGGCAGGCGCGCGCAAAATCGCAGGCGGCAGGATCAGCCCATAGGCCACGACAACCGCCACATCACAGCCCAGCTGGGCAAACTCTGCCACTTCCGCCTGACCGCGCAGCGATACCGGATGGCGCACGGGCAAGCCCAAGGCTTCGGCGCATGAGTGCACAGGGCTTTTACGCTCGGCCTTGCCGCGTCCGGCGGGGCGGGGGGGTTGGGTGTAGACGGCCACGATGTCATGGCGTGCGGCAAGGGCTGTCAGGATCGGCACCGAAAAGGCGGGCGTGCCCATGAAAACCAGTCTCATCCGCGCCTCTGCAGTTTGCCGGCTTTGGCGATCAGCATCGAGCGTTTCACCGCCGAAAGATGGTCAAAATACATCTTCCCCGCCAGATGGTCGATCTGATGCTGGGCCGAGGTCGCCCATAGCTCGACAAACTCGCGCTCTTCCAGCACCCCTTGGGCGTTCAAGAACTGCACCGTCACCGCGCGGGGGCGCTGGATCGTGGCGGAAACACCGGGCAGGTTCGGGCTTGCCTCTTCCTGCGGGCGCAGGTGGATCGAGGCGTGCAGCACGACAGGGTTTGCCATCAAGACCGCTTGCCCGCGACGTGTGGAACAATCCACCACCGCCAAGCGCAGCGGCACGCCGATTTGCACGGCGGCAAGGCCGTAGCCGGGCATCGCCTCCATCGTGTCGACCATATCGGCCCAGATGGTGCGGATGTCGGGTGTGATTTCGGCCACATCGGCGGCCACGCTGCGCAAGATTTGGTGCGGCCATGGCAGGCAGGGGCGGATCATCCCAGCACCGCGACAGCGGCGGCGCGGGCCTCGGGAGTGAGGTGATCAAGGGTGACGATCCCGTCCAGATGGTCAATCTCGTGCTGCGCGCAGATGGCGCGAAAGCCTGTCAGCTTTTGCGCTTGGGATGAGCCGTCTGCCATCTGCCATTGTAAGACCAGCTCGCTATGGCGCATCACCTCGGCCACCACGCCGGGGATCGACAGGCAGCCCTCAGGCCCCAAGGCCATCTGCGGCGAGCGCCAGAGGATTTCGGGGTTGATAAACACTTCGGGTGCCGGATCGCCCGTCTTCCACGCCGCATCCATCACGAACACCCGCGCCAGCACGCCAATCTGCGGCGCCGCAAGCCCGCGCCCGTTGGCGGCGTACATCGTTTCCAGCATATCGCGCGCCAACGTTAAGGTGGGCGCATCAAGGCAAGCTTGGGGGGCTACTTTGGTCAAGGTCTGGTCTGGCCAGCGCAAAACCGGATGGATCATCGCTCGCCCCGCGCCATCTCGCGCTTGAGCTTTTCCATCTTGCGCGTGATCAACTGGCGCTTCATCAGGCCCAGATAGTCGATGAACAGCCGACCGTTCAGATGGTCAATCTCGTGCTGCACACAGGTGGCCCAAAGGCCGCTAAAGGTTTCCTCCTGCGCGCTGCCCGTCTCGTCCAGCCATTGCACGGTGACAGATTCGGGCCGTTCAACATCGGCATATTGCTCGGGGATCGACAGGCAGCCCTCTTCATAGGTTGACTTGTCTTCTGACTGCCACACCACTTCGGGGTTGAACATGATCAGCGGGCGCGGCGGGATGGGGGCCTTGTGGCAATCCATCACGATCAGCCGTTTGGCCACGCCGATCTGCGGGGCTGCCAGCCCGATGCCGGGCGCGTCATACATCGTGTCCAGCATGTCGCGGGCCAGTTTCACCAAATCCTCTGTCACTTGCGCCACAGGGTCGCAAAGCTTCTTGAGGCGCGGGTCGGGGTGGAGCAAGATAGAACGGATCATGTCATGGATTTACGGTTTGGCAGGGTTTCGCGCAAGAGGCGCCGTGGGCTGGAATGAAGTTCTGAGATGGTCGAAAATACAGAACAGATTCCCGCATATGTAAATTAAAACGGGATGACTTCCCAATACCTCTGTAGTATCCGGAACAATGACCCCAAAAAGGACCGCGTTATGAGCTTTGACACCGTGATCAACCGCCTCGGCACCCATTCGGTCAAGTGGGATGGGATGGAGCCGATGTTCGGCGTGCCCGCCCAAGGCGGCTTGGCCATGTGGGTCGCCGACATGGATTTCCAACCCCCCGCCTGCGTGCAAACCGCGCTGGACAAGATGCTGGCCCATGGCATCTACGGCTATTTCGGCGACGAGAACGCCTATCTGGCGGCGATCACATGGTGGATGCAAACCCGCCACGGGTGGCGTTTTGACCCAAAGCACATCTTCACCACCCACGGCCTTGTCAACGGCACCGCCCTGTGCATCGACGCTTTCACCCAAGCCGGTGACGGTGTGGTTCTCACCACCCCCGTTTACCACGCCTTCGCCCGCGTGATCAAAGCGGCAGGGCGGCAGGTGGTCGAATGCCCGCTGAACATTGTTGCGGGCCACCATGTGATGGATTTTGACGCTTGGGATGCGCAAATGACAGGGGCGGAGAAGATGTTCATCCTTTGCTCGCCCCACAATCCCGGCGGGCGGGTCTGGACGCTGGAAGAGCTGCAAGGCGTGGCCGATTTTTGCAAACGCCACGATCTGGTGCTGGTCTCGGACGAGATTCACCACGATCTGGTGATGCCGGGCCATAAGCACCATGTGATGGCGAACCTTGCGGGGGTACAAGACCGTTTGGTGATGATGACGGCATCAACCAAGACCTTCAACATTGCCGGGGCGCATATCGGCAATGTGATCATCGCCGACCCCGTGCTGCGCCAGCGCTTTGCCGATACGATGAACAAACTGGGCATTTCGCCCAATTCTTTTGGCATGCATATGGCCACGGCGGCGTATTCGCCCGAAGGGGCGGCATGGGTTGATACGCTGACAGCCTATCTTGACCGCAACCGGAAGACGTTTGACGCGGCGGTCAATGCTATTCCGGGTGTCACGTCGATGCCGTTGCAGGCGACCTACCTGTCATGGGTTGATTTCAGCGGCACCGGCATGACCGAGGCAGAGTTCACCGCCCGTGTCGCCAAAGTTGCGCGAATCGCCACCAATCAGGGAACCGCTTTTGGCACCGGCGGCGAAACCTGTTTGCGCTTCAACATCGCCATGCCGCATTCCCAGATTGTCGAGGCGGCAGCACGTCTGACAGAGGCGTTCAAAGACCTGCAGTGACCCGTCATGCCTTGGGCAACAGCGCCACGGGCAGGGCAGGGTCCAGCCAGAAATCCAACGGGGCTTTGTCGGCCACACGGGTCAGGCGCTTGAACTCGCAGGTGATTTCGCCACCTTCGGCGGTGGCGGCCATGATCAGGCATTGAAAGACATGGCGGCTGCCATCGTAGACATCCACCAGCCCGCGCAGATGCGATGTCAGCGCGCCGTCCAGCACAAAGCCGTCGTGCCAAAAGCGCAACACCGGATAGACCGCATCGCCCACCTGAACGCGCAACTTCGACTTGCGCCGCTCTTGCGCTTTGCGGGCCATGTCCAGCCCGTCTCGGACGTCTTTCGACAAAAATTCCAGCCTCTGCGCCTCCCTTCTGGTCAGTTTGACGGCATCGGTTGGAAAGACAAGGCAACTGGGGTCTGTTGCGCTTTTGTCCGTTTCGTGTGGCTTTTGCGTCACAAGAAATCGGCATTTCCCAGAAGCGGCCCATGAGGTACACTGGGGAAGATATTGCAAAAGGATGACCTGCCGATGCAACGTTTTGCTCTTCTTGCCCTGTTAGCACTGACAGCTCCCGCCCATGCCGCGCCCTGCGGTGGTGATTTTGCGGCCTTCTTGCAGGATATGGCGGCAGAGGCTGCAGCCCTTGGCCTGCCCGACCGCGCCATTCATGCGGTGCTGGACGGGGCGCAGATTGACCCTGCCGTGATCAAGGCCGACCATGCGCAAGGCATCTTTCGCAAGACCTTCATCGACTTTTCCACCGCGCTGATCTCGAAAAACCGCATCGAGAATGCTGCGATTTATGCGCGCAAATATGACGCGGCTTTTACCGCCGCCGAGCAGAAATTCGGCGTCTCGCGCGGCGTTATTCTGGCTTTTTGGGCCTTTGAAACCGATTTCGGCCAAGTGCAGGGCGATTTTGACACCCGCAACGCCCTCATCACCCTCGCCCATGACTGCCGCCGCCCCGAGGTGTTTCAACCCCAAGTCATGGCCGCCATCGCCTTGACGGAGAAGGGAGATTTCACCCCCGGCCAAACCAAAGGCGCTTGGGCGGGCGAGATTGGCATGGTCCAGATGCTGCCCCGCGACATCTTGGAACGCGGCGAGGATGGTGACGGCGACGGGCTGATCACGCTGGCCACCTCTGCCCCCGATGCCATCGTGTCGCTGGCGCATATGCTGCAATTTTACGGCTGGCGCGCGGGTGAGCCGTGGATGCAAGAGGTCCGCGTGCCCCAGACGATGGATTGGTCGCAGTCGGGCTTGGACACTGAATTGCCCGCTGCGGCATGGGAGGCGATGGGGATAACCCCAAGGTCAGGGACGCTGGCCGACTTGCCCGCCTCGCTGATCCTGCCGCAGGGGCGGCATGGTCCGGCGTTTTTGGTCTATCCCAATTTCAAAGTGCTGTTTGAATGGAACAAAAGCTTCACCTATGTCACCACCGCCGCCCATTTCGCCGCGCGTATCGCAGGGGCAGCCCCCTATGAGGCAGGCACACCCGATGCGGGCCTAACCACAGATCAGATGATTGCGCTGCAAAAGAAACTGGCCAAGCGCGGCTACGAGATGGGCAAGGCCGATGGCGTCTTGGGTGCCGCCACCCGTTCCGCCGTGCAGGCCGAACAAAAGCGCTTGGGCCTGCCCGCCGATGGCTGGCCCACCCCCGCCTTATTGGACCTGCTTTAATCAAGGCCGCCTGAACATCCTCAGCCGCCCCTAGCCTCTTTCATATGTGCCCAAATATCCCACGGGGGTGCGGGGGTGTGAAACCCCCGCTTTTGCAGCGGGTGCGGGGGTGTGAAACCCCCGCGTTCAGCGCGTTGGAACCGGCACATCGCCGCGGTAATCGTAAAACCCGCGCTGGGTCTTGCGGCCCAGCCAGCCCGCCTCGACATATTTGGTCAGCAGGGGGCAGGGGCGGTATTTGGTATCGGCCAAGCCTTCGTGCAGCACGTTCATGATGGCAAGGCAGGTGTCCAGCCCGATGAAATCGGCCAGTTCCAGCGGCCCCATCGGATGGTTGGCCCCCAGCTTCAGGCTTTCGTCGATGGATTTGACCGACCCCACGCCCTCATACAGCGTATAAACCGCCTCGTTGATCATCGGCATCAAGATGCGGTTGACGATGAAGGCGGGAAAGTCCTCGGCACTCGCGGCGGTTTTGCCTAGGCGGGCGACGACCTCGTGCAAACTGTCCCAAGTGGCCTGATCGGTGGCAATCCCGCGGATCAGTTCCACCAGTTGCATCACGGGCACGGGGTTCATGAAGTGAAAGCCCATGAACTTTTCGGGCCGATCCGTCCGGCTCGCCAGCCGCGTGATGGAAATGGACGAGGTGTTCGACGTCAAAATCGTGCCCGCTGCCAGATGCGGCACCAAGGCTTTAAAGATCGCGTCCTTGACACTTTCCTTTTCGGTCGCAGCTTCGATGATCAAATCGCAAGGCCCCAGATCTGCAATCGTCAAAGATGTCTTGATCCGCGCCATGGCGTCCGCCTTGGCCTCGGCCGTCACTTTGCCGCGGGCCACTTGGCGTTCGATGTTGCGCTCAATCGTAACCAAGGCCTTGGCCAAACTCTCGGCACTCACGTCATTCATCAGCACATCATAGCCTGCAAGGGCGAAGACATGCGCAATCCCGTTGCCCATCTGCCCCGCGCCCACGATCCCGACTGTTTGAATGGCCATCTGACGCCCCCTTATAACTCGGGATCACCCTATCCCCGCCGCGCCCCCGCAGCAAGGCCGCCGCACCGCAGCACGGCGCCCCCCTTTCAGACTTGCGCAAATATCCCGGGGTGCGGGGCTGGCCCCGCTTCTGCCCTTCGCTTTTTGATTTGCGCGCACTATGTCTTGGCGCAACCAAAGGAACAAACCTCATGCTCTTGCGCGATCCGCTCTTCTTGTTTGCCACCGCCGTTTGCCTTGTCGTTCTGGTCATCTTGCTGATCGGCATCGGCACATTTGGCAAAGGCGGCGAGTTCAACCGTAAATATGCCAATAAACTGATGCAGTTGCGCATTCTGGCCCAAGGGCTGGCCGTGGTGGCGATTGTGATTTTTGCTTGGGCGCGTTCGAAAGGAATGCCGTGATGGTGGTTTTGTCCAAGATATACACCCGCACCGGAGATGCGGGCGAAACCGCCCTTGGCAATGGCGACCGCGTGCCCAAGTTCGATCTGCGCGTCGCGGCTTACGGCACGGTCGATGAAACCAACGCCACATTGGGCATGGCGCGGCTGCATGGCGGCGCTTTGGATGACAGTTTGGCGCGCATCTCGAATGATTTGTTCGATTTGGGCGCTGATCTTTGCACGCCAGATATCGAAAACGATGCCACCGCGCCCTATCCCCGCCTGCGTATCATCGCAGCCCAAGTTGACCGGCTAGAGGCCGAGATTGACGCGATGAACGCCCACCTTACCCCCCTGCGCAGCTTTATCCTGCCCGGCGGCACCCCCCTTGCCGCCCACCTGCACCTGTGCCGCACCACCTGCCGTCGGGCCGAGCGGTTGACGGTCGAACTCGCCGCCCATGAACCGGTGAACCCCGAGGCGATCAAATATCTTAACCGCTTGTCAGACTGGTTCTTTGTGGCGGGCCGCATTGCCAACGACAACGGTGCGCAAGATGTGCTGTGGGTTCCGGGCCTGACGCGGGGGTAAGTCTGCGAAGGTGGCAGGCTTACGCCGCTGCCGACCCTGATTCTGTGCAAGCGCCACCCCCATGGCGTCTGCGCGACAAAGCCTGTCGATTTTGGCCTTTTGCCCCAAGCCAAGACCGTTTAATGACCGCGATGAGAGCTTGCCCCGGCCAACTGGCCCCCTATCGGAGAGATGCGCGATGAAGGTCCTTGTGCCTGTCAAACGTGTGATCGACTACAACGTGAAGGTTCGCGTCAAGGCGGACGGGTCCGGTGTCGATCTGGCGAACGTAAAGATGTCGATGAACCCCTTTGACGAAATCGCCGTCGAAGAGGCGATCCGCCTGAAAGAAAAAGGCATCGCGACCGAGGTGATCGTGGTCTCGATCGGTGTGAAGCAAGCGCAAGAAACCCTGCGCACCGCTTTGGCCATGGGGGCTGACCGCGCGATCTTGATCGAAGCCACCGCCGATGTGCAAACCGATATCGAACCGCTGGCTGTGGCGAAACTTCTGGCCGCTGTTGTGGCGCAAGAAGCGCCGGGCTTGGTGCTGTGCGGCAAGCAAGCCATTGACAATGATATGAACGCCACGGGCCAGATGCTATCGGCGCTGCTGGGGTGGTCGCAGGGCACGTTCATTTCGGAACTGTCGGTTGCCGATGGCAAAGCCACCGTAACCCGCGAAGTCGATGGCGGTCTGCAAAGCATCGCCGTGACGTTGCCTGCCGTGCTGACGGTTGACCTGCGCCTGAACGACCCGCGCTATGCCAGCCTGCCCAATATCATGAAGGCCAAGGCCAAGCCCTTGGCGCTGAAGACTCCGGCGGATTACGGGGTTGATGTCTCACCCCGTTTGAGCGTGCTGAAAACCGTCGAACCCGCAGGCCGCAAGGCGGGCGTCAAGGTGGGCTCGGTGGCCGAATTGATTGCAAAACTTAAAGACGAAGCAGGGGTGATCTAAGATGGCCGTTCTTCTGATTGCAGACGTGAATGACGGCGCTTTGTCCACCGATCAGGTTGCCAAAGCGCTGGCCGCTTTGACCGGCTTGGGCGAGGTGCATGTGCTGGTCGCAGGCACGGGCGGTGACGCCGCTGCGGCCGAGGCTGCAACACTTGCAGGTGTCTCGAAGGTGCTGTTCGCCGACGACCACGCCTATTGCCACGGCATGGCCGAATCCACCGCCGCTTTGGTGGTTGGGCTGGCGGGGGGTTATAGCCACATCTGCGGCGCTGCCACCGGGGCCAACAAGAACGTGCTGCCCCGCGTGGCGGCTTTGCTGGATGTGATGGTCTTGTCGGATGTGACCGCCGTGATTGACGCTGACACGTTTGAGCGCCCGATCTATGCCGGAAACGCGGTGCAAACGGTTAAGTCTTCTGACGGTAAAAAGGTGTTCTCGGTGCGCACCGCTGGCTTTACCGCCGTGGGCACCGGTGGCGCTGCCGCTGTCGAGAAAATCGGCGGGCCGGGGGAGAATGGCCTGTCGGCTTGGGTCGAGGACCGTGTTGCGGCCTCGGATCGCCCTGAACTCACC
>Ga0114958_10002345_pt1 | contig 14249 bp, 10 predicted proteins | sample C_130208_EF_Meta_FD_89577 | JGI IMG/M metagenome (GOLD analysis project Ga0114958, IMG submission 89577) | Freshwater microbial communities from Lake Croche, Canada to study carbon cycling - C_130208_EF_MetaG | ecosystem: Environmental > Aquatic > Freshwater > Lake | place: Lake Croche, Canada... | reverse complement strand
GCGCGCGTGATTGCAACACCGTTTATTCAAGAATTGCGGCAGGCGGTGGGTTTGCGCAGCTTAGCGACTTCGCGTGCCGTGGCGTCTTCACAACCCGCTAAAAAAGAAAAAGCCGCTGGCAAAAGTGCGCGTTACGTCACTTTTCGCGACGAAACCGGCCAGTTTCGGTTTCGCTTGTTGGCGCAAGATGGCACTGAGTTATTTTGTTCGATTGCCTTTGCCGACCCAAAAGAGGCAGGCGCTGCCATGCGTGCTTTGCAACAAGTGGGCGCACAGGACAGCATCAAACTTGAAGGTGATCTTGGTTTGCTGATTGTGCAAGGCGAACAAGTGATTGCCAAGGCGCCCGATAGTGCTTCAACTGAACAGCGTGAGCAACTGATCGCGATCTTAACACTAGCGATGCAGCCGAGCGAATAGGCCAAGTTCGGCGTCACACCAGGCCTTTGGTAGTAACCGTATTACCGGCGATGCAGCCAAGACGAAAGGCAAGACGAAGGGCGCAGCGCTCCGACCTGTCTCAGTGCTACCCCAATCAGCTTAGCAGCAACTGTTCTGGTTCTGCCTGCCTTTAGCTAGAGCATTGATTTTTCATCGCTCGAAGCGCTGGTGTGTTCAGGCCAATCCTATGTATGATGAAGTCTAGCAGCAGCTTTGGCTAGCCTGCGATGCATAATGACAAAGGAGACCGCCAATGAGCGACGAACTGCCCACCGCAACACGAGTCAGTGATCCAGGAATCCGTGCCCTCTATAAATTAGAAAATCGCTGGCAAGCCTGGTTGGATGTTGAGGTCGCGTTGGCGCAAGCGCAGGCGGCCTTAGGCATCATTCCAGAGCAGGCGGCAGTTGCCATTGCAAAGTGTGCAGATATTTCATTGATGAATCGCGCTCGCATCGACGAAGGCTTCGCTCGCACGGGACACACGCTCGTGCCCTTGGTTTGGGAACTGGGCCAATTAGTCGGGGAGCCCCATGGCGGCTGGGTTCATTGGGGAGCCACCACACAAAACATTACACAAACAGGCGATTTGTTGGTGCTGCGTCAGGCGCATCAAATTTTCGTGCAGTTGCTCGAAGACTTGCTAGACGCAATGGCCGACTTAGCAGAAAAAAGCGCAGACATGCCGATCGCAGCACGTACACACGGACAGCATGCTGTGCCAGCGACGTTTGGCTTGAAAGTCGCAACATGGATTGATGAAATACTGCGACATCTTGAGCGACTAGAGCAGGCCGCTCCACGAATCTTTGTGGCGATGCTGGGCGGTGCAGCCGGCACCTATGCTTCGCTAGGTGAGCAAGGACCCGCGGTGCAACAAGGAATGGGCGAAAGGCTTGGCATGACGTCAATGCGGGTTCCCTCGCGCTCGATTTCAGATCATTTCACAGAAAATGTCTGCGTACTCGCAATGCTCGCTGCTACCTGTGGGAAAATCGGACGAGAAATCTATGAGCTCATGAAAACTGAGTTCGCTGAGGTTGAAGAGCCGGTTCCTCCTGGTACCGTCGGTAGCTCGACAATGCCGCAAAAGCGCAACCCAAAATTGTGCCAAGACATCATTGCTGCCGCTGCAGAAATTCGTGCACAAGTTCCCTTGGCGCTAGAAGCGATGCAAACCGAGCATGAGGCCGATCGCACGACTTCTTTAATGATCGATACCGCAGAGTCTCGTGCCTGTATCGCGACAGGCGACATGTTGGTGCGCTTGGTGCAGGTGATCCGAGGCTTAAAACTTGATCCTCAGAGAATGCGAAAAAACCTCGATCTGAGTGGTGGGCTCATTATGGCCGAGGCCGTGATGCTGACCTTGGGGGCAACCCTTGGGAGACAACATGCCCATGACGTTGTTTATGATGCTGCCCAAGTGGCATTTGTTGAACATAAAGCGTTTGGTGATTTGTTAAGTGCTGACCCCCGCGTGACTGAGCGCTTGGATTCTGCAGCCATCATCAAGTTAATGGACCCGACCGAGTACTGCGGTCTTTCGGCAACGCTGGCGCGTGAGGCTGTGCAGCGCGTCCGCGAGCGTCATTCAACCTAAGTGTTGGCCTTTTGGGTGGGCTAGTCGTGGCTTGAAAAAATCGTCGAGATAGTGACAGAGATGATACGATCAAATTAAAGTCACTTACAGGGACTAAGTCTGCCTCAAAAGGGGGGCTTAGTCGGACTCAACAGGGGACCGAGTTAGACCCAATAGGGAGCTTGTTCAGACCTAATAGGGGTACCAGTCATACGTGCTTCGAGTGCTGTGGGTAAAAATATAAGAAATATAAGATAGATAGGCGGAGACAAATTATGTTGTGGAAGACTAGGGTGAAGGCCGTTAACTTGGCATTGGCATGCTTTTGCTCTGCGCTTGTTTCTCTGGCAGCCTTTGCAACAGAGCCTGTACGCGGAGGCACCTTGCGCTTAGCGTTGCGTATTCCGACGGCCAGCCTGGATCCGTTATTCGGTAATGCGGCTGGAACAGATCGAAAAATTTATAACTTATTTGCCGAAAATCTGCTGTATCAGGATGAGGCAGGAAAATTTCATCCCGGCTTAGCGCAGAGCTGGATAATTTCGGCTGATGGCCGTTCGATCACGTTTGAGTTGCGCGCGGGTATCAAGTTTCAAGATGGCACGCCGATGGATGCTGCAGCAGTCAAATTTAATTTCGACCGTTTTCTTGATCCTAAGATCACAGCGGCGAGCAAACAATATATGACCGATATCGATTCAGTCGAAGTTGTCAGTGATTTAAGTGTCAAGGTGAACTTAAAACAGAAATCGGTTGTCATGCTTTCGATGTTAGCTGTCGAGCCTGGGTCGATTATGTCGCCAACAGCCTTGAAAGAGAAGGGTGCCGACTTTACTCGTAGCCCGGTGGGGACAGGGCCTTTTCAGATTATTTCGTGGTCGGGCAACGAGATTATCGCCAAGCGCAATCCTCATTACTGGAAAAAAGCTGAGGATGGTCAGCCTTTACCCTTTTTGGATAGAGTCGAGATCAAAATCGTTCCGAATTCTGCGATTCGAATGGTCGAGATTCAGTCGGGTAATGTTCAATTGATCGATGGGCTAGAGCCTAAAGATTTCGAAAAAATCACAAAAAATACCTCACTCGATCTTTTGCCCGGTGGCGTCTCGATCACGCAGTTAGTGTCATATAACCTCACTCGCGCACCCTTTAATAATCTTGAGCTTCGCAAGGCGGTTTCCTACGCCATTAACCGAGCCGCCATTCAAAAAGTGATTTCGCAGGGCAAAGATGGGGGGGCGGTACTTAAAGGGTTTGAGCCTCAAACGACTTGGGTGTTTGATGAGTCTGTTCGTGGTCATCAATTCGACCTGGCCAAAGCGCGAGAGCATTACGCCAAGTCAGGTCACAAAGGACCGATCGTTTTAAGTTCAATCCAACGCGATCCTGATATACAGGTGGCGCAGTTATTGCAGTCGATGCTTAAAGCCGCTGGGATGGATTTAAAAATTGAAATGTCTGATCGCCTCTCGTGGGTGTCAAAGGCTTCAAGTAATAGTTTGGACATGGGGCTGTCTACGGCGGCCGTTGCCCGCCCTGATCCAGATGTGACGTACAGTACTTATTTTTCGGCAAACGCGTCAAAAAATTATTCTGGCTTTGATACTAAGACGCTGACCGATCCGCTAGTGGTTCGAGCGCGAGGTGAGTTTGATCTCGAAGAGCGACGCAAAATTTACTCTGAGCTTCAGCAGTATGTTCTTGACCAATACCTTTACAGCCCGTTATTTTGGTATCCCATTCGAGACGCTGCGACCAAGCGACTAAAAGGTTTCAAGCGTGAGTTGAGTTTATCTTGGTTTTATGACGAGCTTTGGTTGGCACATTGACCTTGACGGTCTTATCGCCAGACTGTCGCGGTTTTATTACGAGTATTGATGACTAGGCTGACCATGGGGGGCGATTTTCAAGCCTGCCGTGGTTTTATAACGAGCATTGATTAGCAAACTGACTCTAAGAGTCGTCTGTCAAAACATAAAAAATGAGCATGACTTTACCAGCCAGCCAGCCGTTACTTGAAATTAAGAATTTGAGCGTTGAGTTTATGAGCGCTCAGGGAACCGTGCAGGCGCTAGATAATATTAGCTTGCATATTGCAGCGGGTGAGTCGGTCGCGCTATTGGGTGAATCTGGCTCGGGTAAGTCAGTGTTGAGCCTGAGCATCATGCGTTTGCTTAATGAAAATATGGCACTTTTGCGTGCTGACCAAGTGCTCTTGCGACGCAGAAACCAACAGCAAATCGATCTGATGCAGCTGTCACAGTCTGAGATGGCGTCCGTTCGTGGTAACGAGATTGGTATGATTTTTCAAGAACCCATGACGAGTTTGAATCCCGTTCATACGATTGGCGCTCAAATTGCCGAGGTTCTCACAATTCATTCGACAATTAAGCGCAGTGAGGCCCTGGCGCGCGCGCGCGATCTTTTACAAAGAGTTGGAATCGCAGAGCCCGAGCGCCGCATGGCTGCATATCCGCATCATCTTTCAGGCGGGATGAGGCAGCGCGTCATGATTGCGATGGCCTTGGCTTGCGATCCACTCTTGTTGATTGCGGACGAACCCACGACAGCGCTTGACGTCACGATACAAGCTCAAATTCTCGACCTTTTTCGTTCAATGCGCCAAACTGCGCAATTGTCGATGCTATTTATTACGCATGATTTGGGGGTTGTAGCCGAAGTCGCAGATCGAGTGTATGTGATGTATGCCGGCCAAGTGGTTGAATCTGGCGCGATCGAGACAATTTTAAAATCACCCCAACATCCTTATACGCGCGGCCTGATTGCGTCGGTTCCGCGGATTGATCGTCCGAGTGAGTTTGGTAAAAAGTTTTATACGATTCCCGGTCGAGCCCCTCAAGCCTGGAATCTGCCAAAGGGTTGTCGCTTTCAGGCGCGTTGCGCACACGCGCTTGCGGGGGTCTGTGATGAAGGTGTGCCACTGCTTGAGTCGCTGACGGCTGAACATGCGGTGCGTTGTTTTCGTCAACAAGAGCTGAACGGAGCGACCAGTGTCTGAGTCAGCCCCTTTTATTCAAGCCTTAGGGTTGCATAAGACCTATGCCGTGCATTCTGGTTTAGGCGAGAAAGCGAAAAAAATACGGGCAGTCGACGGCGTCAACTTTGGAATCCGACGCGGTGAGGTGTTTGCGTTAGTTGGCGAGTCGGGCTCGGGCAAGAGTACTGTTGGCAAACTGCTGCTGCGACTCGAAGAGGTTTCAAGTGGGCGGGTACTGATAGATGGGACTGATCTTCTCTCGTTAGGCAAAAATGATTTGCGCGCGTTTAGGCGCAGGATACAAATGATTTTTCAAGACCCCTTTGCTTCCTTGAACCCGCACATGCGGGTCAACGAGATGTTGCATGAGGCTTTGGCGATTCATGGTTTGTTTAAGAGCGGCAATCAACGTAACGAACGCATCTCTGAGTTGCTTCAGTTGGTGGGTCTTGCCCCTGAATTTTCTAGTCGCTATCCACATGAGTTTTCGGGCGGGCAGAGACAGCGTATTAGTATCGCGCGCGCCTTAGCCGTTGAGCCCGAATTTATCGTGGCAGATGAGGCGGTGTCGGCGCTTGATGTTTCAAATCAAGCGCAGATTATTAATGTGTTGATGGATTTAAAAAATGATTTTGGACTGACCATGCTGTTTATCAGCCATAACATGGCGGTGGTCCAAAATATCGCTGATACCGTCGCTGTGATGTATCTTGGCAAGCTGATGGAGATCGCGCCCGCCAAAGATTTATTTCGCTCGCCCAAGCATCCTTATACGACCGCACTGCTTTCTGCGATTCCGGTGCCCGAGGTCGCCCGTGAACGCAAGCGCATTATTTTGCAGGGGGATATGCCCAGCCCTCTTGATCCGCCCTCTGGTTGCGTGTTTCGCACGCGTTGTTCACAAGCCATTGAGCATTGTGCCGAGGTGGTGCCTGCGCTCACGCAGACCTCGCCCGGACGTTGGGTAGCGTGTCATTTGCATCAGACGACTTTGACTGAGAGCCTCTGAGATGAAGCGTTATCTTCTTTCTCGCCTGTTACAAATTATCCCGGTCATTGTGGTTGTCAGTTTTGCCGTATTTTCAATGACGCTTTTGGTCCCTGGTGATCCGACCATTACCGTGTTGGGTGAAATGTCGACGGCCGAGCAACGTGCCTCGTTACGCGAAACGATGGGCTTGGATTTACCCATCCCCGTGCAATATGGAAATTGGCTGCGTAGAACCTTGTCGGGTGATTTGGGTCGGGCGTTACGCAGTCAAGAACCCGTGATTGATATGTTGCGCCAGCGCGTGCCGATTACCCTACAGTTAACGTTAATGTCGATTGCCTTGGCGGTGTTGATCGGCGTGCCCTGCGGCATCCTGGCGGCGCTCAAGCGCAATACCTGGGTCGACGCAGGAGTCAGTTTTTTTGCGTTGTCTAATATGGCCCTGCCGCATTTTTGGACGGGCATGCTTTTAATTATGCTGTTTTGTATTTATCTGGGCTGGTTGCCACCCTCTGGCTACGTACCATTTTTTGACGATCCGTTGCAGAGTTTAAAGCTCATGTTTTTGCCAAGCTTGACGGTTGGAGCCGGCTTGGCGGGTTTGGTGATGCGTCAGACTCGTGCCGCGATGCTAGAAGTTTTGTCGGCTGACTATATCCGCACCGCAAAGGCCAAAGGTGCCCGCGACCGGCGTGTCTTGCTGCATCATGCGCTTCCCAACGCCGCCATTCCTGTCGTGACTGTCGTGGGTCTTCAGGTAGGCGCACTGATGGGGGGCGCTGTGGTGACCGAAACGGTTTTTTCTTTGCCCGGCCTTGGCAGCATGATGGTGAATGGTATTTTTGAACGTGATTTTCCGTCTGTGCAAGGCGCCATTCTTGTCGTTGTACTTTGTATTTTGCTGTTGAATTTACTGATTGATGTGAGTTATCAATTGTTAGACAAACGAATTTCGTCCTAGTGATCGATTGCTCATCGCAATTAAGGGATATTTGGTAACGCTGGCAAGACGGGGTTCTTACTTAATGAATGGATGTTTAGTAACGCTGACAAGACGGCAATCTTATCTTGGCACTGCGCTTGACGACAGCACTTTTAGGAGATCGGACATGACCACAGCCTCTTCAAGGGATATTAAGTGACCACTTCATCTGCAACTGTGTCGGTGGTCAACGCGACACAGGCCTCTCAAAATATTTCTGTCATGTTTGTACGTAAGCTCTTACAGCAAAAGCTCGCCTGGATCGGCTTATTGATTTGTCTAGTCGTTATTTTGGCAGCCATCTTTGCCGAATTCTTGGCGCCTTATGATCCTAGTGAAAGTCACTACGAAGCGATTTTGTCAGCCCCTTCAGCACAGTTTTGGTTGGGGACGGATGAAATTGGCCGCGACATCTTATCGAGAGTGATTTACGGTGCTCGGGTATCGATACAAGTTGCATTGGTATCGATTGCCCTAGCCATTGTGTTGGGGTCAATGCTCGGGATGATCGCTGGCTATTTTGGAGGTTGGATCGATCATGTCGTGATGCGAGTAATGGATGGCATGCTGGCGTTTCCGATGTTGGTGCTAGCACTTGGGATTATTGCTGTGCTTGGGCCGAGTCTGTTGAATACGACCTTAGCGATTACGATTATTAATGTGCCGAGTTTTGCGCGGCTTGTGCGAGCGCAAGTGCTGGTGGTACGGAAACTAGATTTTGTGCTGGCAGCGCGTGCGCTTGGTGCCGGTGATTTGCGCATCATGCTTCGCCATGTATGGCCCAGTGTCGTCGGAAACCTCATCGTTTATGCGTCGCTGCGTGCTTCGACGGCCATCATTACTGAATCCTCTTTATCATTTTTAGGGCTGGGCGCCCAACCTCCTACGCCAAGTTGGGGTCAGATGCTTTCGACCGCGATGCAGTATTGGGATGCTTGGTGGATGAGTGTGTTTCCAGGCATTGCGATTTTTATTACTGTTATCGCGTTGAATTTTTTGGGTGATAGTTTGCGCGACACCCTTGATGCGCGATTGCCTAGTTCTTCTTAAGGATTGATTATGTCGTTGTTGGTGGGATTCAACGTGGCACAGGTCGGCCCCGGCTTTGCGGCAGCAGTTTGTGGGCGTCTGATGGCTGACTTTGGTGCAACGGTTGCGTGTATCGATACCCAGCCGACGAACGAGCACGAACCCGTTGTTCGCTCGTTAGAACCCTTGAAAGTTTTTTTGAATCAAGGCAAGCAAAGTGCATCGCACGAAGTGCTTGCTGAGGCTGATTTGATCGTCTGCGAAGGCTCTCCGGATACCTTACGCAAACGTAATCAGACGCTTGAACAGTTGCGAGTGCATAATGCCCAAGCCGTGATTGTATTGATCTCTCCGTATGGCCAAACTGGACCGATGGCCAATGCACCGGCTAGTGATTTGACGCTTTTCTTTTCGAGTGGAATTTCTCAATTTTTAACCGGTCAGGTCGACGACCTCACTGAGGCCCCGATTTATCCGGTTGGCCATCAATCTATTTTTTTGGCTGGCATTGCGGCGGCTTGCGCCGGTATGTTTGCCGTTCAAACAAAAGAGCCAGCGGCCTTTGTTGATATTTCAATGCAAGAGGTTTTGGCGACCCTCGCCATCTCAGAACTTGCTTGTGCGGGGTTGGGTTTACCGAATCGGCCTCGTAAGCGTTTAACAGATGGCAACGGCGCGACGGTTTGTATTTTGCAGGCCAGCGATGGGTATGTGGCAATCTCGCCACGTGAAGAAAAACAATGGCTGGCTTGGCTGCAGGCGATGGGGTCACCCAGTTGGGGGCACGAGGCACGCTTCGCATTAAAAGCAGATCGCGTGGCGAATTGGGATACGTTATTTGCCAAGATGTCAGAGTGGTCTGTCAATTACGATAAAAAAACAATTGCAGATCTGGCACAGACTGCCCATGTGCCTAGTTTTCCGCTCTGCGAGCTTGTCGAGCATTTTTCTTTAGAGCAGCTTAAACATCGAGATTTTTTTAAAGAGCTTGAAATTAATGGTTCCGCCTGTCGCGTGCCTGGGTCAGCTTTTGGTTTGGCACTCAGACAAGGCACTAGCGTGGCATCCCAAGCGCTTTCTGCGAAACCGCTCACTGGTTTTCGTGTCTTAGATTTTAGTTGGGTCATTGCGGGTCCAACTGTGACGCGCACACTTGCTGCCATGGGTGCTGAGGTGATAAAAGTCGAGGCGCCGGGCGCAGGCGATCCTGGGCGAGCTTCGACTCTTCACATGGTGCTTGGGCAGGGCAAGCAAGGCGTCGTACTTGATCTTAAGACAGAGACAGGCCTCGTAGCGGCGAAAGAATTGATTAAGCAATCTGATATTTTGGTCGAGAATTTTGCAACAGGTGTGATGGCCAAGTTAGGTCTCGGATCCGAGGTATTGCATCAACTGAATCCTGACTTGATCTACGTGTGTGCTTGCGGAGCGGGGCGTACTGGGCCAGATGCCAAGCTTGTTGCGTACGGTACGTTGTTACAGTCATTCTCTGGGTTTGCGGGCCTCAATCGCCACCCCGATCGTCCGCCTAGGGTGGGCTTTGCTTGGCTTGACCCAATGTGCGGGTTGTTGATCGCTTTTGGTGTCGCCGCTGCCGTTTGGCAGAGGCGACGCTCGGGGCGGGTTGCCCACATTGATTTTTCAATGATTGAGGCCATGCTCTGGACGCTTGCTCAGCCTCTGATCGCGGCGCAAATTGATGCACCACCTCAGCCGCAAGGTGATGGATCTTCAGACTACAGCCCTCATGGCGCTTGGGCGTGCAGGGGCGATGACGAGTGGATCAGTATCGCTGTAACGTCTGAGTCGCAGTGGTTGGCGTTATGCCATTTAATTACAGGGCTGTCTGCACTGAGTCGGCATGATTTCAAGACTCGGCAGAGGTCAGCGCCCTTGATTCGTGAGGTGCTGGCGCAGTGGGCGAGCGTACGCACGAGTCTCGAGGCACAAGAGCTGTTGTTGCGTGCTGGTGTTCCAGCGGCAGCGCTCGCCACTTCAAAAAATCTTGCCGACAGCGAGCATTTGAAAGCGCGAGGTTTTTGGGAACAATCTGGTGCAGGGAATTTGCCTGGCATGCCTTGGCGCTCCAGCCTTGAGCGTGTGCAAGGCCAAGCGCCCGCGCTTGGCGAGCACACAGAGTCGGTCTTGTCTTCTGTGTTGGGTCTAACACCACAGGCAATCAAACACTGGCGCGAGCAAGGCGCGTTCGGTTAGAACTCGCCGCTGCGGTAGGCATCATCCAGGCGTTTAGCTTCTTCTTCTGAGAGTTCTTCCCAAGGCTCTCCACGACGCCTGAGTGTGCCGTTAAATTCTGGCGGACGTTTTTCATTGAACGCTTGACGACCTTCTTCTCCATCGGCGGTCGTTTGGATCAGAAGCGAATTAATGATATTTTGTATGTGCCACGCTTGATCGGTTGGCATGTCACCGAAGCGCACCACAAATTCTTTCATCATGCGAACGGCAACCGGCGGCAGGGTGCAGATATGTCGTGCCATTTCTTCGGCGCGAGTCATTAAGTCGGCGTGCGGGACGATCTCGTTAATTAAACCGATACGCAGAGCCTCAGGCGCATCAAAAGGCAGATCGGTGAGCAGAATTTTCATCGCATCAATGTAGCGTAGCTGTTTGATCAATAAACTTGCACCCGGTCCGTGGCCAAGCCAGCCTTGCGAGGTGAGGGCGAATTTGAATTTTGCGTTTTCTGCACTGGCGATTCGAATGTCTGTCGAGGCTAATAGGGTATATAGGCCTGCACCAGCCGCCCAACCATTGACGGCTGCAATCACTGGCTTCCAGACCCTAGGATAGTGATCACCCATTCGTCCATCAACGCCAGTCTTTTGACCGTGTACTGTGCCTGCCAGAGGCCAAAAAATTCGCTGGGTACGTAGATACTCACGATCTTCAGCTGTGAGATCTGGTCGCGGCTTTAAGTTGTGTCCGCCACAGAAGTGTCGATCACCTGTTCCGGTAAGAATCGCACACCGCACGCTTCGATCTTCCCACATGTCGATCCAGGCTGCTGAAATATCATCAGAGGTCGCCTTGTCTAAAACGTTGGCTTTATCTGGATTATCCAGAGTGATATAGGCAACACCATTACGTTTTTCATAGAGAATAGGCACAATGACATCCTTTGAAGAAGCAAGACGAGCAGTGATGCAAGAAATAATTCGAGCTGTAATTTGATAAACCGCGTTAACAGTTAGTCGTTTTGCTTCACGAGTTAATGTTGGCTTGCAAATGTACCACTCTCCGTGCCGCGCCCTTTCTGGGCTGTTTTGGCAAGGTGCTGAGTCATTCGTTGACTAGGGTTTAAAAAAAAGCTACCCTTAATTGCATAACTATTAAAAACAGATCACATTGTGCCGGCTAGGTGGTGCATCAGTTGTAAGGTGCGGCATCGCCCAGGCCATGTCGAGAATGCCAAAGGGGGCTTTATGGTCAGATTATTTCGCCAAATTTCTTTGATAAGCCTTGTGTCTGTAGCGGCGTGCCTCGCGACATTGACCATAAGTTTGCCAACGTTCGGAGCTGAACCAGTGCGTGGTGGCACACTGAATATTGCTTTTCGATTTACCGTGGCAAGTTTAGATCCGCTCTTTGGCAATGCCCCAGGCGTTGATCGAAAAATTTTCAATTTATTCGCAGAGAATTTACTCTATCAAGATCAGAGCGGAAATTTTCATCCGGTGTTGGCCAAGAGTTGGAAGCTCAGCGACGACGGCAAAACTCTTCACTTTTATCTTAGACCTGGGGTCAAATTTCAGGATGGAACCTCTTTTGATGCTGAGGCTGTCAAATTCAATCTAGATCGTTTACTTGATCCAAAAGTCAAGGCGCCAGCGAGTCAGTATATGGCCGACTTAGAGTCGGTTGAGGTCGTTGATGCTTTGACCGTTCGTCTTAATCTCAAGCGAAAGTCAGGCGTTATTTTGGCGATGTTAGCTGTAGAGCCGGGTTCAATGGTTTCTCCGGCCGCAGTAAAAGAAAAAGGTGCAGATTTCAGCCGAGTGCCGGTGGGGACTGGCCCTTTTCAAATTGTGTCGTGGTCGGGCAACCAAATGAGTGCTAAGCGCAACCCCTACTACTGGCGCAAAGGTCAAGACGGTCAGGCGTTGCCTTATTTGGATCAGATCGAGATCAAAATTATCCCTAACTCTGCGATCCGACTCGTCGAGTTGCAATCGGGCAATACGCATTTGATCGATTATCTTGAAACAAAAGATTTTGAGCAGGTCGTCAAAAATCCAAAGTTATTATTGCTTGAAGGTGCGACGGCAGTGACACAACTGCTCGCCTTTAATATAAAACAAGCGCCCTTCGATAACGCCGATTTGAGGCGAGCAGTGTCTTACGCGATTAATCGGGTGGCACTTGAAAAGGTGATCTCTAAAGGAAACGGTTCGATCATGGCGGGGATTGAACCCAACACCACGTGGGTGTTTGACGAGTCGGTCAAGGGGCATCAGTTCGATCTGGTCAAGGCGCGTGAAGCCTACGCAAAGTCCGGACACAAAGGGCCCATCGTGCTTTCTGCGATTCAACGAGACCCGGATACTCAGATCGCTCAATTGTTGCAATCAATGCTTAAAGCCGCTGGTATCGAGTTGACGCTGGAAATGATGGATCGGCAGGCTTGGTTATCAAAGGTGTTGAACTATCAATATGGCTTAGGTTTACTGCAAGCGTCCATCGCTCGCCCCGATCCTGACGTGACCTATAGCGATCTTTTTTCTGCTAAAGCTGCCAGAAATTACGCTGGCTATGACGCGGCGACCACGACTGATCCCTTGGTGTCTCAGGCGCGCGCCGAAGTTGATCCCGCGGTGCGCCGAAAAATATATTCCCAGATACAACAACATGTCATCGACAATTTTTACATTAGCCCACTATTTTGGAGACCCATCCGGGATGGTGCTTCAAAACGTGTTCAAGGGATTGAGCGCGAAGCCAGTATGTCTTGGTTCTATAGTGACTTATGGTTGTCAGCGGCTGCTGAGAAATAATTAGGTGGACGCAGTGATTGCTTGAAGTGGTCTATTTTCCGGAGAAAAAATCATGATGTCAGCAACGTATCAAGCTGTGCAAGGTCAGTCTGTTTGGACTGGAGAGAGTTTAGAAAACGACCCGACTTGGCGTGTACAAATAACCGAGGCACAACAAGCTGAATTAAAAGCGAGTCTGGCATTGGTCAAAAATAAAGGGCTAGGTCTCAGAGATCTCAATCAAGAGAACTTCCCGTTGGGTTCGGCAACCCAAGAGTTAGCGCAACTGATTGTGGATGCAGTCAAAAACGGACGTGGGTTTATTGTGTTGCGAGGCTTTCCGGTTCACGGTCAGTCTGATGACGATATCCGTTTGATGTATCTTGGTTTAGGACAGCATCTGGGTACGTGCATCAGTCAGGATCCGCAGTCTGTGCTGATCGCGGATGTCAAAGAAAAAGGTATTGATAAAACCCCCCTCACTCGTGCCTACGGGAGCAAACATCCGACCCGTTTGCACGTTGACTTAGGTGACGTGGTGGGCCTGCTCGGGGTGCGTCAGGCTCCGATCGGAGCGCTGAGTACGATTGCCAGTTCGACTGCGGTCTATAACGAATTTGTGCGACAACATCCTGAGTGGTTGCCACTGGCGTGCGAGGGCTTTCATTGGGATCGCTTTGCCGAACAAAAAGAATGGGAAGAACCTTACTCGCCGACCAAGATACCGGTGTTTAGTTTTGCACCTAATCATCAATTGAGCGTACGCTATAACCGCTCGTGGATCAACGCCGGCGCTCTGAGGCGCGACATCCCTTTTACCGAGCAAGAGCAGGCAATTCTTGATTTTTTTGACGCCACAGCTCGCAGCTTAGCGTTAACCGTGCGCATGCATCCTGGCGACGTTTATTTTGCCAATAACTATCTGGTATTGCATGGCCGCGACCAGTATGAAGAGTCGGCAGATACCCCTTTTGAACAAAGGCGCTTATTCTTGCGGGTTTGGTTCAATATTCCTGAGATCAGGCAGTTTTCAGATGAGGCGATTGTTCGCTTTGGCTTAAGTAGTCATGGCAATATCGGTTGGACAAGTCGCGAGCTGACTCAGGGTAAAAATTTGGCCCCGGGTCATCAACGTACACGGCTTGAGTCGGCCGCGCACGCCTGAGACTACCGCTTCAGTTTTGCAAACGCTGCCGCCATCGCGCCGCCCGCGCTTGGCTCGGGGGCGATGCTCG
>Ga0114958_10002344_pt1 | contig 14251 bp, 10 predicted proteins | sample C_130208_EF_Meta_FD_89577 | JGI IMG/M metagenome (GOLD analysis project Ga0114958, IMG submission 89577) | Freshwater microbial communities from Lake Croche, Canada to study carbon cycling - C_130208_EF_MetaG | ecosystem: Environmental > Aquatic > Freshwater > Lake | place: Lake Croche, Canada... | reverse complement strand
TTACAATTTCCAACAGTACTAGAGACTTTATCCTCGATTTGTAATACCGATATTGGTAAACAAAAAGCACTGGAAATAGTTCCTTTCAAAGATAAGGAAACCCTAATGAATGCTTTGATGCATACCTCTGAGTACGTTTCTTCTTACCAAAATAACAATGCCATTCCCAATCATGGGTTTGATGCCATAAATCACGAAATTAAATTCCTGGCTATCGAAGATAGCTTTCTGGAAGTAGGTAGCTTTAGAAAAATCGCAACCCTCTCGGAAACCTCAAATGTACTCCTGCTGTATTTTAAAAAATTCGATGAATATTATCCTCATTTGAATGCAAAAGCTTCTGAAGTAGAATACACCAAAGAAATTTCCAAGCTCATTGACGAAGTCGTTGATAAATACGGCGAAATTAAAGACAATGCTTCACCGGATTTACTAAATATTCGCAGAGATATGAATGCCGTTCGTGGCAAAGTCAATCAGAGTTTCGGCATGGCGCTCACCCAATACAACGGTCTGGGCTATCTAGACGATATCAAAGAAAGTTTCGTTCAAAACAGACGCGTATTAGCCGTTTTAGCCATGTACAGACGAAAAGTTAAAGGTTCTATAATGGGGAGCTCTAAAACAGGAAGCATTGCTTACATTGAGCCGGAAGCTACCTTGAAGTACTCGCGAGAATTAAGCAATCTCGAATATGAAGAAAAGGAAGAAATTACCCGAATACTTAAGCAACTATCAAATACTATTCGCCATTATTTGCCTTTAATTATCCAATATCAGGAATTCCTCAGTGATATGGACGTAATTGCCGCCAAAGCAAAATACGCCAATAGAATCAATGGAATTCTACCCCAAATAACAAATAACAGAAGACTCTATTTTAGAGACGCCTTTCATCCTATTCTCTATTTAAACAACAAACAGAAAAACGAAATTACCCATTCGCAAACCTTCGAATTTCATCAGGAAAATAGAATTATCGTGATTTCAGGTCCCAATGCAGGAGGGAAAACCATATCCCTAAAAACGGTAGGCCTATTGCAATTGATGCTGCAGTCGGGTATGCTGATTCCGGTTCATGAACGCAGTGAAACTTTTTTATTCGACCGAATACTAACAGATATTGGAGACAATCAATCTATTGAAAATCATCTGAGTACCTATAGTTACCGTTTAAAAAACATGAACTACTTTCTCAAAAAGTGCAATAGTAAAACGATGTTCCTTATTGACGAATTTGGTACAGGTTCTGATCCGGAACTGGGCGGAGCTTTAGCTGAAATTTTCCTAGAGGAGTTTTACCATAGAGAAGCTTTTGGAATAATAACAACCCACTATTCCAATTTAAAAATACTGGCCAACGAATTGCCTTTTGCAACAAATGCCAATATGATGTTTGATGAAAAAACATTAGAACCCATGTATAAATTGGCCTTGGGCCAGGCAGGAAGTTCTTTTACTTTTGAAGTCGCACAGAAAAACGGAATTCCCTTCGGACTGATCAATCGGGCGAAAAAGAAAATTGAAGGCGGAAAAATTCGCTTCGATAAAACCATAGCTACCCTTCAAAAAGAACGTTCTAAAATGGAAAAAACTTCTCAGACACTGAAGGAAGAAGAAACCAAAGTCCGGGAAGAGAGCAAAAAAATGGAAACTATCAATGTAAAAATCAAGCAAAAACTCGAGAGCTATCAGGAATTATACGATAGCAATCAGAAGATTATTTACATCGGTCAGAAAGTAGACGAACTGGCATCCAAATACTTCAATAATAAAAACAAAAAGGAATTGATGGGGGAACTGATGAAGGTCATCGAAATTGAAAATTCCAAACGACAGAAAGCCAGTTCTAAAGAAATCAAAGCTATAGCCGATAAGAAAAAAGAAATCATTGAAGAGGTCAGCGTTCAGGTAGAAGAGATAAGAGTCGCTAAAAAAGAAAAAAAACTAAAAGCAAATCTAGTGGTCGAAAAACCGAAACCTACATTAAAAGTAGGCGATCGCGTTCGCATGTACGATGGTAAAGCCATTGGAAGCATCGATAAAATAGAAAAGAATAAAGCCGTCGTAAACTACGGGGTTTTTCTATCTACAGTAAGCTTAGAGGCGCTGGAATTTGTAGAATCTAAAAAATAAAACAACAAGAATGGAAGGCTTACCTAAAGGCAAAAAAATTATTCTCTTTGATGGCGTTTGCAATTTATGCGAATACTCCATTCAATTTGTGATCAAATGGGATCAGAAAGACTTATTTCGTTTTCTGCCTATTGATTCCGATTTAGGACGAAAAATAATAAAACACATTGGACTCGATTCAAAAAACACCGACAGTGTGATTCTATATGAACCCGGGATAGCCTACTATTATAAATCGGATGCTGTCTTGCAAATTGCTAAAAATCTTGGAGGTTTTTTTCACCTGGGAACCGTCTTTAAAATTATTCCAGCCTCCCTTAGAAATTTAATTTATGATTATGTAGCCCGCAACCGCTATCAATGGTATGGAAAGAAAGAGGCTTGTATGATTCCGACCCCCGAAACAAAAGCTAAATTCTTAGAATAAAATAAAGGTATGATAATTATCATAATTTTATTTCTTCTGTAACAGCATCATTACCTTCCCATTTCCCAACAACTGATGTTGCCAATGCATTCCCTAGCACATTTGTACCACTTCGGAACATATCACAAAAATGATCAATTGGAAGTATTAAAGCAATACCTTCAATTGGAATTTTAAACATCCCACACGTGGCAGCAACCACAACTAAACTGGCTCTGGGAACTCCTGCAATACCTTTACTGGTAAGCATTAATACAATAAGCATGGTGAATTGAGTACCTAAACTTAAATCAACACCGTAAGCCTGCGCGATAAAAATACTGGCAAAGGTCATATACATCATACTCCCGTCTAAATTAAACGAATAACCAAGCGGAAGCATAAAGGAAACGATACGGTCTTTGATGCCAAATCGTTCTAATTCTTCCGTAAGTTTCGGAAAAACAGCCTCACTACTAGTTGTTCCAAAGGCTATGATTATTGGGCCTACTAATCGTTTTAACAACTGTACCAATGATTTTCCGAGAAAAATATAGCCGATAAGCAATAAGAAGATCCATAAGGAACCAATTCCTACAAGGAAAGATCCAAAAAACTTAGCATAGGTAAATATAAGTTCGTTAAAATCCCTAACAGCAAAAACACCTGCAATAGCACCAAAAACACCAAGCGGAGCAAACCCCATTACGTAATTTACCATCTTTAAAATGATATGTGATATCTTATCAAAGGCATTAATAACGGGCTTAACATGACTTCCAATAGAAGCTGCTGCTAATCCGAAAAAGATCGAAAAGATAACGATTTGAAGTATTTCATTTGTAGCCATGGCTTCAACGATACTTTTTGGAATGATGTGTTCTACGAAGTTTTGAAAAGAAAAATCCTGAGTTTTACCGGTAACTTCTGTGGCTGCGCTTAAATCAACATTCGTCAAATTTAAACCAACACCCGGTTGTAATATATTAACCCAAAACAAACCAATCATAAGGGATATAAAAGAGGCTGAAAAAAACCAACCCATCGCCCTTCCTCCTATTCGTCCCACCGATTTTAAATCACCCAATTTGGTGATTCCAACTACCAATGTGGTAAATACCAATGGCGCGATAATCATTTGAACCAAGCGTATAAATATGGTTGCCAACATTTTGATGTAACCACTAAATTCAATAGCCGCTGCTACTGAAAAATTATTTTTAACGATAATTCCAAGTACAATTCCCAAAACCATGGCAATCATAATTTGAGTGGTAAGATTGGAAAGTAGAGATTTTTTTTTAATCGGATCTGTATTCATGAGGAGCTTTCTGCTATTTTAATTTGTATTTGTGCTATTTTTCTGTAGTGGAGCTAATGTATAAAAATTTATCTGTACTTGGTGATTTATATCGAGCTATCCAAATTCAACTCTGGCTTCTTATTTAAATAGATTTCTGCTCTTCAGGCTGGTTTAATTTCCCAACTGATTTAGCTACTAAAGTGGCTACTGTTGAATCACTGGTTATGTTCACCACGGTTCGACACATATCCAAAGGCCTGTCAATAGCAAATATTAAAGCCAGACCCGCTTCGGGTATTCCCGCTTGTCCAAGAACTATAACGAGCATGACCATACCTGCACTGGGAACGGCTGCAGAACCAATAGAAGCTAAGGTTGCCGTAACCACAATCATCAATTGTGTTTGTAAATCTAAGGCTTGGGGCAACATCGCTTGCGCTATAAAAATGGCAGCTACGGCTTGATATAAGCTAGTTCCGTCCATATTGACTGTCGCTCCAAGTGGCAAAACAAAACTGGAAACTTCCTCGTCAACACCTACACCTTTCGTAACGCACTCCATGGTGACAGGTAAAGTGGCGGCACTGGAACTCGTAGAGAAGGCTAATAATTGGGCCGGAGCAATCGCTTTAAAAAAGCTAATGGGATTGACCTTGGCAAATACCATTAAAAGAGTGGGGTAAAAAATGAAGGTCATCAAAATTAATCCCAACAATACAGTCAATCCATAGATGCCTAAAGCGCCCAAAGTTGAAAAATCAGGTATTTCTACAATTAAGGAGGCCATTAATGCAAAAACTCCTAAAGGAGCCGACATCATTATAACATCTATAATCTTTAGAATAACGGCATTAAGTCCCTTAAAAAAAGCAACTACCGGTTTCGATTTTTCTTCCTCTATCAAAATGAGTCCAATACCAATCAATATCGCAAATAATATAACTTGTAACATACTCCCATTATCGCCCATCGCTTTGAAAACATTTTCTGGTACGATATCTATTAAAGGTTGAAGCGGTCCATTATTTTTAGATATTTCGGCTAATTGGATTTTTTGTGTGGCATCACCAGAGAAACTTTCTAACAAACTTTCACGGGATTCCGCATTAATGAAGCGACCTGGTTTTATTAAATTCGCTAAAACTAAGCCAATAGAAACAGCCGTCACAGTCGTAAATAAATAGATTAAAACGGTTCTTCCTCCTAGTTTTGAAAGTTTAGAAATATCTTTTAAATCCGATAATCCAACGATTAGGGAAACAATGATTAAAGGAACGGCTATCATTTTAAGCAAATTGATAAAGATAGTTCCAAAAGGCTTAATCCAATCGACTACGACTTCATTTAGCCCCAGATTTTTCATCCATAAGCCAAAAAGTAACCCAAATATCATTCCAATTAATATCTTCCAATGTAAGGCAAGTTTTTTCATTTAATTTGTATTTTCCGTGCCTGAAGATTTAGAAATCTTCTAAGTAAAGGAGATTTCGGAAAGAAAGAGTTCGAGAATATAAAAGGAATAAATTCTATTTATAAGTCTTATTGATCAAATAAAAATCAGCGAGTACCAAGGCGGCCATAGCCTCAACAATAGGAACTGCGCGAGGTACAACACAAGGATCGTGACGTCCTTTACCTTGCATTTTTACAATATTTCCCTGATTGTTTAAAGTATCTTGAATTTGCATTATAGTAGCCACAGGTTTAAAAGCTACACGGAAATAGATATCCATTCCGTTTGAAATCCCACCCTGTATTCCTCCGGAGAGATTGGTTTTGGTACTTCCATCTGGATTTTGCAAATCGTTATGAGCACTACCCTTCATTTTAGAACCTTCAAAACCACTTCCGTATTCAAAGCCTTTAACGGCGTTAATGGACAACATCGCTTTTCCCAATTCGGCGTGTAGTTTATCAAAAACAGGTTCGCCAAGTCCTACGGGTACATTTTGTATCACGCAACTCACGATTCCACCTACGGTATCTCCCTCTTTGCGGATTTGCCGAATATAAGCTTCCATTTTTGCAGCGGATTCTTCATCAGGACAACGAACAGGATTGCTTTCTGTTTTTGTTAAATCTAATTCTTGATAGGGTTTATCCAAAACGATATGGCCAACAGCCGAAACATAGGCATCTATTTTTATTCCTTTTAGTATTTGCTTTGCAACTGCTCCTGCTACTACTCTACTAGCTGTTTCTCTGGCAGAGCTTCGACCTCCACCGCGGTAATCGCGTGTGCCGTATTTCTTTTCATACACATAATCGGCATGACTGGGTCTGTAAGTGTCTTTGATATGAGAATAATCATCCGATTTTTGATTGGTATTCGGAATTATGAAACCAATACTGGTTCCCGTAGTTTTGCCTTCAAAAATACCGGAAAGAAATTGTACTTCGTCTTCTTCTTTTCTTTGCGTAACAATCGCTGATTGTCCCGGCTTTCGTCTGGTCATTTCATTTTGAATTGCAGCAAAATCAAGTTCCAATCCTGCTGGACAGCCATCAATTATTCCACCTAATGCTTCACCGTGAGATTCTCCAAAAGTAGAAATTTTAAAAAGTGTTCCGTAACTATTCCCCGCCATATTTGTTTTTTGAACAAATGTAAGATTTTTTGTTTTGGAACATAATTATTTAGTGATTTTATCTTCAATAAATTCACAGTCTATTCATAATAAATCTGTTTTTATTACTAAAGAATAGCCTTTTCTTAACATTCCGTTTCCTTTTAGCTAATCTGTAATTCTTTAATTTATGATAAAAATACTGAAAATTGAAAAAACGAAAAATTGAAGTACTAGTGCTTTCTGATATCCACCTGGGTGCTTTTGATTCTAAGGCCACGGAATTATTTAATTACCTAAATTCCGTTAAACCCGAAATCATTGTTCTTAATGGTGATATTCTTGATATTCGAGAATTTAGAAAATCCTTTTTTCCAAAATCGCATCTTAGAGTACTAAAAAAACTAATTGACTTTGCCACTAAAGGAACTGAAGTATATTATATAAGTGGGAATCATGATGATTTCCTACGGAAATTCTGTGGTACCAGTATTGCCAACTTTCATATTCTGGATAAATTGGTGCTGGAGCTGGATGATAAAAAGGCCTGGATATTCCACGGTGATGTTTTTGATATATCGGTCAAACATTCTAAATGGATCGTTAAAATGGGTGGAATAGGATATTCTTTTCTAATCCAAATGAATCGATTTGTAAATTGGTGCTTAGTAAATCTAAAAAAAGAACCTTATTCCTTAAGCTATAATAGGAAGTCAGGCTTTAAAAGAGCAAATGAAGCAATAACTGATTTTGAACAAACGGTTTCCGACATTGCTATAGAAAAAAACTACGATTATGTAATTTGTGGACACCTACACGAGCCAAAAATAAGTAGAAAAGAAAATAAAAATGGTGCCGTACTCTATCTAAATTCAGGCGATTGGCTCGAAAATTTAACAGCCTTGGAGTACAATAAAAAGAGATGGAAGTTATACTGCTATTCCGACAATAATTATACCGATGAAGAAGATTTATTTGAAATGGAAGACCACCTAACGAATCAATTAATCGCCTCAATTATATTTACAAAAGATATAAACCATCATTAAAACCCTCGAAAAAACAGAATTATTGCTAATTTATCCTCCCAAAACATACTACTGTTTGTATAAACAAACAATAAAAACAGTTAGCTGTATATCAGTACTATAGATGCTTTAGCAGATCTTTTTTCTTAATAAAATAATAATTTTCAACAAAATTAAAATGTTAATTAAAATACATATTCTTAAAGAATGCTTTGCTTTGGGTCTACCTTTGTTAAAACAAATATATTTTTATGAAAAAAGTTATTTTATCGGCTATAATGTTAATTGGATTAGCATTTAGTGCACAGGCTCAGGATATTTCGAAAAATGCTCTTGGTTTACGTTTTGGTGGCAATGATGGTTTTGGTGGAGAAATTTCCTATCAAAGAGCGCTTTCTGATAGCAATCGTTTAGAAGTAGATTTGGGTTGGAGAAATAGAAATAATTACAATAATAGAAACGGGGATGACAATGCTTTTAAAGTAACGGGTCTTTACCAATGGGTTTGGAATATTGATGGTGGATTCAACTGGTACGCAGGTGTTGGTGGTGGTATAGGAAGTTATAACAACAACTATGTTAACAACAATAACAGTGGAACTTTTGCTTATGCTGCTGGTGATATCGGAATCGAATACAATTTTGACATTCCTTTGTTGATTTCCTTAGATTTCAGACCAGAATTTGGAGGAAGCGGATACTACAATAACAGTTATGGTTCTGATATCGCCTTGGCTTTGAGATACCAATTCTAATCAAAATTATAATACCAAATAGAAATCCGCTACTTAGCGGATTTTTTATTTTATGATCAGTTCTTTTTTAGAATTTATCTTTAATATGGTATACGGATAATAACTTTCTTCTTCTTCTGATAAAATTTCCTTTTTTGGATTGATATCTTCAATTGTTATTGTTATCTGACTGCTGCTTTCTTCTATTTTTTGGACACCAATTAAATAGCCTCTCCCTTTTTTCTCTCCTCTATTTAAGATCACAAAATTAGCGGTATCGATATCTTTGGGCTTTATCTTATTTTTTAAATGAGGATCATTGGTCAACATCTCCATTTCCTTGGATTCAGTCAATAGCTCATAAAAGCGTATGGAGCCACCACCATCATCTTGCTGGGTTAAAATTTCATAAAGCTTCTTTTCTTGAGCAATACCGTTAAAACTGCCAAAGATCAAAAAAAGAAGGAAATAAAAACACCCGCTTTTAAAGCGATTTGAGATTGGGTATAGTATCATTTAACTTTTCAGAGATTCGAATTAAATTGAGGCACCAACGGGATCGCCGGAGACTAATGGTGTCTTGATGGAACGTATCGCCTTTTCATATAATTCCTCATACAAGGGCAATATATTGGCTATATCAAATTGCCTAGCGGTTTCTAAAGCATTTATTTTGAATTGTGCTAAAACGGCATCTTCTTTCAGAATCCGAACTGCATTTTCTGCCATCTCTTTCACATTTCCCACATCACTCAAATAACCAGAAATTCCATCAAAATTAACTTCGGGCAAGCCACCTGAATTACTGGATATAACGGGTACACCCCAAGCCATAGCTTCTAATGCGGCCAAACCGAAACTCTCCGTTTCTGAAGGCAACAAAAACAAATCGGAATAACTGAGGATCTTATCGATCTCATTGCTGTTACCAAAAAATATTACTTTATCTGTAATCCCTAATTCGGCACAAAGGCGTTCTGCTTTTTCTTTTTCAGGACCATCACCTACCATCATTAATTTAGCCGGTAGCTTCTTCTGAATTTTATTAAATATTTTGATAATATCGGGAATGCGTTTTACTTTTCTGAAATTACTGATATGCGTAATGATACGCTCACCCTCACTGGCCATTACCGAACGATGACAAGCTATATTCACATCTTCTGTGTTTTTATTTAATTCGATAAAATTAGGAATCACTACAATGTCCTTTTTAATCTGAAATAAATCCATGGTGGCCGCTTTTAAACTTTGAGAGACAGAGGTCACTACATCCGATTGATTGATGCTAAAGGTAACTGCCGGCTTATAAAAAGGATGATTTCCTACCAATGTGATGTCAGTGCCGTGCAAAGTAGTAACCATGGGGATTTCGATGCCTTCTTCCTTGAGCATTTGTTTGGCCATATAACCAGCATAAGCATGCGGAATTGCATAGTGCACATGGAGTAACTCTATTTTATAGAGCTTTACCATATCTACTAGCTTACTGGACAAAGCCAATTCGTAAGGTTGATAGTGAAACAAAGGGTATTCCGGTACATTCACTTCGTGATAATGTACATTGGGATTTAAAAGGGCCAAACGAACCGGTTGGCTATAAGTAATAAAGTGTATTTCGTGTCCTTTTCTTGCTAATTCAAGTCCTAGCTCGGTAGCGACAACACCACTTCCGCCAAAAGTAGGATAACAAACAATAGCTATTTTCATGTATGATTTTTAATGCAACGAATTTAAGGATAATACGGATATCTCAATTAAAAAACTTCGTTAAATTAACAAAAATTAAATGATTAAAACCGACTAATTTTCAATGGCATCATAAATTATTTTTTGAATATCTTCTCTGATGTTTTCTTTAGATAAAGTATTCACACCGCCACCTTCAAAGGTTCTGTTAGATAAGAATACATATACAATTTCATTAGCAGGATCGGCCCAAGTCATTGTTCCAGTGAAACCGGTATGTCCAAAACTAGTCAAGGAGGCACATCCGCAAGTAGGACCAGCGGTTCCTGCTATTTGAGGCTTATCAAATCCAATTCCCCTTCTGTTGCCCTCAGCACAGAAATAACAAGTATTAAAATCATCAAATGTCTTCTCTGAAAAATAGGTCTGATTCCCATATTTCCCTTTTTGAAGGTACAGCTGCATTATTTTGGCGATGTCCATTGCATTAGAGAAAATACCGGCATGTCCTGCTACTCCGCCTTCCATGGCAGCACCCATATCGTGCACATAGCCCTGAAGAATTTGGTGACGGAAATAAGTATCGATTTCGGAGGGAGCAATAACCTCTTTGCTAAACTTTTTCAAAGGATTATAGGTCGTATTATTCATTCCAATCGATTTGTAAAATTGATCCTGAATGAGATCATCCAGCTTTTTACCCGTCGCTTTTTCTAAATATTCTTTCAGAATAATAAAGGTGAAATCACTGTATTTGTATTCTTTTTTCGTAGACAATTTGCTTTCAGCGATTTTCTTCATAATCGTGTCATTATAGTCATTTCGAATATAAAGACTATCAGCTACTGCTTTCGAATACAAATTATCGGCCACTTTTCGGTAATAGATATCCATCGGTTTTTTCTGACTATCCAGAGTCGATTGGTAAAAGGGAATCCAAGCTTGAAAACCCGCATAATGGGACAATAAATCCTTAAAGGGTATGTTCGCCTTATCCGTATTCTTGAAAATAGGCAACATACTGCCTAAAGTAGTTTCCATATTTATTTTCTTCTGATCGTACTCTTGCATCACGTTCGGTAAAGTTGCCAGAATTTTGGTCAGCGAAGCAACATCATATAAATCGGAATTTACAACCTTAATTTGGTTGTCATAGGTGTGATAGCCAAAAGATTTCTGATAGACAACCTTGCCTTTTCGAGCAACTAAAACCTGAATTCCGGGAGTCATCTTCTTCTGAATAGCCCCATTAGCTATATTATCAATTTGTGAAAGTATTTCCGAATTCATACCTACATTTTCAGGGGCTGTGAAACCCAAACGGTCCATTTTAGCCGTAAGCAGACCGTCCTTTTCTAAAAAATGACTGCCAATAGAAACCGGTAATTTTCCCTTGGCCGCAACAGCTCCGAATATTATTTCAGCCGACACTTCCTGGGCGATATCGCTATTCTGATAGGAAACAATCACCCCTTCGATCTCGTCAAAAGTAGGGATTGGAATTAAAGAATAAGGCTTCGTAAAGGTATCCAAAATCAGAATATTATTCTTAGCCAGTTCCTGCAACCAAATCAATTCGTTGGTATTAAAATCTTGATTCTTCCAGGCTTTATCCGATTTATGAAAGCCTACAATAACCTTGGTATAGTCTTTTAATTTGATATTTAAACTGTCAATATTGCTGTCTGAAACTTCGGTTATAGTGGTATATTTTCTGAGGGTCTCTACAAAACTACTATTGACATCATCACCCAATTTAACGTAAGCTATTTTTTGATTTTCTAAATTTTGAATAGGGAGAATATCATTTTTGTTTTTCAATACCGTTATCGCATTTTCATACAAGCTATACTGTAAGGCATCATTTTCGGGAAGGTGTAAATCGTAATTTAAATTAGAAACCGGAATGGGTTTATAATTATTCAAGCCTACTTTGTATTTGTATTTCAGAATTTTCTTAACTGAATAAGCGAGTCGTTCTTCACTAATCAAACCGCTCTCATAGGCCGTGCATAACTTTTCCTTGGCAACAGGAACGTTTTCCGCGCAAAGCAAAATATCATTACCGGCCAGAAAAGCCTCCAAATCGATTTCACCTGTTTTTCTAAAATTAGTGGCCGCCTTCATATTCAAAGCATCGGTAAAAACCAATCCTTTGAAACCCAATTGATTTTTTAAAACATCGGTGATGATGGCATAAGATACTGATGAAGGATAATTCTCCCTGGATTCTAGGCTGGGAACATTCAAATGTGCTACCATAACCGAGGAAAGGCCTGCATCAAATAACTTCTTATAGGGGTAAAATTCGATATCATTGAGTCGTTCCTTAGAAAAAGGAATCAAAGGAAGGGAATTATGAGAATCTACCGAGGTATCGCCATGACCTGGAAAATGCTTTCCGGTGGCTAGGAGTCCCATACTTTGAAAACCATTCATGAGTGCCAAAGCACTTTCGGTGACATTTATTTTGTCTTCACCAAAGGAGCGAAAGCCAATAATAGGATTCTTGGGATTGGTATTGATATCCAACACGGGAGCAAAATTAAAATGTACCCCCATTCTCTTACTTTGTTTTCCCATCTGAACGCCCACTTTTTCTAACAGACTTTTATCCTGGATGGCACCAAGTGTCATATTCCACGGATAGCGATATGTAGAATCCAAGCGCATGCTCAAACCCCATTCGGCATCAATGCCTATTAAAAGTGGAACTTTAGATTCGGATTGATAGCGATTGGTCAACATTGCCTGACGTACCGGACCTCCTTGAAAAAAGATTAATCCGCCAATTTTATTTTCTTTGATCAGTTTATCAATGGCATTATAATGAACCGAATCCTTGTTCGAATAGGCCGAAACCATAAAGAGTTGACCCAGTCTTTCGTCAAAGCTCATTTTAGCATACACGCTGTCAACCCAAGATTTTTGCACCTCGGAATCGTAGTCACTGACTACTTTCACAGGAGCAATTTCAACAGGGCTAACCACAGCTTGAATCACTTTGGTTTTAACGGCACAACTGTAGGCAAAAAAGAACAGGCAAGCCATCGCCACTATTTTTATGGAGTTATTCTTCATTATTTTATATTTAATTAAAAGAAACGACTGTGCCAGCTGTCTCCGGCAGGAACTTCCCAATTATCATTCCATTCTTCAATCGTGTTTACCAGATTATTAAAAACAATGGTGTGTTCTGTAACCGCCTTGTCTTTAGCCATCTTTTTAAAATCAATCAAAGTTTTGTGTGCTACATGTTCCCCTAATTTAAAAGTAACATTCATTTTATCCAATAAATCAACTTCGTATTTCTTTTCTAAATTTTGAATAAACTGAACAGAAGCATCGATAGAACAGCCCGTAGCATTTTGTATTTCTTGATCTACAGCCAAAATGATAAACCGATTGTATTTCAATAGAAAAGAAGCTTCTAAACTCTTTCCATGTGCCGCCCAAGAGTCAATAAAAACTCTTAAATCAGATTCAATTTCTGCGAATTCATCATCCGAGAATTTTCGGTTCGATTGATAAATCCATATTTTTGATTCGCCTGGTAAATTTTCAAATGGAATATACATGATAGTTTTTTTATATAATTATAATTTCCTTATTTTAGAATGAACTAATTAAGCCTAAGCCCATCTGTTTTCCATCGTAATAAGGGATAAATGTTGTTTTCTTGTTGCTGATTTTATTTGAAACCAGCAATTTATTAATAGTGGGATACAACCAGTAAGCCGCTTTGGCACTTAAAATTCCTATTCCTGCTCCGGCTACAACATCGGTGAGCCAATGCCGGTTATTGTAAATTCTTAATCCACCAGTACCTGCCGCAATGACATATCCTGATATCCCATACCATATGGAGACGTCTTTGTATTCCTGATAGAGAAACTCGGCACCTAAAAAAGCAGTAGCGGTATGTCCGGAAGGAAAAGAATCAAAGCTGGATTGATCCGGTCTTTGAATTCGGGTCAAATGCTTCAAGCTAAATACCGTCACTCCCATAATTAAATAGGAAGAAGTTAGAATAATACTCTTATCTCTAAGATTATTTTTTCCTTTAATTCCCAGTGCACCCAATCCATATACACTAAGTGCAGGAACGTATTGGGTGAAATCATCAATAGTAATTCTCTTGTCAATATGCGTAACAACTTCTTTCTGAATATCAGTATCAATTGTTTTTAAAGAGTGATTATGGATTCCAATAGCACCATAGCTTATTAAAACAGCAGGTATAATAAAGGACTTCATTTTTAAAGGAAGCTCCGCTCTCTTGCTTTTTAAGCTATCCGCAATCGGATTCGAATCCAATGTCTGTGCAAAAGAACCCATTGAATAACTAAAAACCACCAATAAAATTAGAAATCGTCTACAAACCATCC
>Ga0114958_10002342_pt1 | contig 14255 bp, 13 predicted proteins | sample C_130208_EF_Meta_FD_89577 | JGI IMG/M metagenome (GOLD analysis project Ga0114958, IMG submission 89577) | Freshwater microbial communities from Lake Croche, Canada to study carbon cycling - C_130208_EF_MetaG | ecosystem: Environmental > Aquatic > Freshwater > Lake | place: Lake Croche, Canada... | reverse complement strand
ATTTGCGAACATAAAAAAAGAAAAGATCAATGTAAAGAATGTGGAAACATTGTAAAATTATGCGAACATAAAAAAAGGAAAGAATCATGCAAGATATGCGGAGGCTCATTACTTTGTAAATCAGAATGGTGTCATACAAGATTAAATAAAAAATATGAAGGATATTGTTTATTATGTTTTATCCATTTATTTCCTGATAAAAAAACATCTAGAAATTATAAAACTAAAGAAATAGCGATTAGAGATAACTTAATTACATATTTTAATAATTATCAGTGGATTTGTGATAAGAAGATTCTTAATGGAAAATCATTAAGAAGACCTGATATTTTATTAGAATTAGAAAAACAAATTTTAATAATTGAAATAGATGAAAATCAACACATATCTTATGATTGTAGTTGTGATAATAAAAGATTAATGGAAATATCTTTAGATTTTGAACATAAACCAATTATATTTATTAGATTTAATCCAGATAGTTATATAAATAAAGATAATGTTAAAATTAAATCTTGTTGGAAAACAGGATTGGATGGAATTTTTAGAGTTAATAAAAAATACGAAAAAGAATGGGATGAAAGATTAAATATTTTAAAAGAAAATGTAAAGTACTGGTTAAATAATAATACAAATAAAACTATAGAAGTAATTGAATTATTCTATGATCAAAATACTATGAAAGAGATTGAAATATAATTTTTATTTAAAAATATTTTCTCGGTATATTTATAATGAGTAACTATAAAAGTGTTCAGATGGGAAGTTCGAGGCTACAAATTAAAAGATTTCCGATAGAAAACATGTGCCAACATAGTACAATGTGTATGATCGCGAAGCGCGCGACCGGTAAATCCTACCTTACCCGCGAAATCCTATACCACAAACGCAAAATGCCAGCCTCTGTCATAATATCCAGAACCGAAAAGCTAAATAGATTCTATGGTGACTTTTGTCCAGATTCCTATATCTATAATGAATTTGACACAGATATCTTAGCAAAAATATATGAAAGACAAGCTAAAATGAACGAAGATAATCAAAAAAGAAAGAAAGAAAGTAAAAAGCTAAAAGACGATAGACTAATGTTAATCATGGACGATTGTATGTCTAGTAAAGGTGAGTGGTTAAAAGATCCACAAATATTAGAATTATTCTTCAATGGTAGACATCACCATGTTTCATTTATTTTAACTATGCAATTTTCATTAGGTATTCCTCCAGAATTAAGAAGTAACTTTGACTATGTTTTTTTATTAGCAGAAGATGTTACATCAAATAGAAAAAGATTATATGAACACTACGCTGGTATGTTTCCAACATTAGCTATATTTGAACAAGTTTTTGGAGAAATTACAGAAAACTACGGTGTTATGGTTATCGATAACCGTGTCCATTCTAAAAATATAGCAGATAAAGTTTATTGGTATAAGGCAAAAGATGTTCCAGAATTTACACTAGGATGTAATAAATATAAAAGATATCATAAAGAACATTATGATAAAGAATGGAATAGAAGATTACCAATGTTTAACCCTGGAGAAATGCTTGCTAAAAAGAGAAATAATATCAAGTTAATAATTGAAAAGATTCGACAATAAATAAAATTAAATTTTTTAATTTTATTTTTTATAAGTTATACGCTGGCATTATAATTTTATTTACATCTAATTTAACATCTGGATCCATAATATTATATACATTATTTGGATTATGATGAGCTAATTTTATAAATCTAGAAACATTTGATTGATAATCACTAATACATATATTTGAATTAAGTACAATATCAATACCAATTAACATATCTAATGTATGTTTATATATTTCATCAGAATTCATATCTTCTACTGATTTAGAATTAGTTAATTCTGAAATGATTGAAGATAAGTAATTACCATTTGAATTAATATCTTGTTTAATTGCATTATTTAAATTATTTTTTTGATGATTTCCAACTATTACACCGTATGTATTTTTATCACATAATGTATATAATTTAATTGACAGTTTATTATCATTAATATATTTTTCTAAATTTAAAAATGAATTGTAATCATCTGTTTGTAGATATATTTTAGAACAATTTGGATTCTTTTTCAATAATAAATTAATATATAATTCTTCTTTATAATAATTTGATTCATATGCTAATTTATCTCCTCTGCGAATAAAAATAGAATCATAATTATTATTTACTAAATTAAAATTAGATTTTATTTTACTTATTTCTTTTATCGTTTGTTCATTATAAACATATATATCACGAATCGCATCAATATAGTTTTGAACTGTATATTTTCCTAATGTATCTAGTGCTTTATAATTTTTAATAATATCTGATTCATTAAATTTTAATTCAATATCATTAAAATAATCAGACCATCCATTTTTGTATTTAAATAACCAAGTATCTGATTTAATTTTAAAATTTTTTCTATTTAATTTACAATATATATAATGATTTAACAGAAAGAAAAATTGTGAAAAAAATCCAAAACCTGTATCATTAATTAAATTTGATACTATTATTGATGAATCATCTTCAAAATCTTCACTGATTGTAAATAAATACGAATATATCAAAAATATTATAGTTATTAATAATATTATTTTAAAATATTTCATATACTAAATATGATAAAATAATTTCTTAAGCAAATGAAGTTATACTTCTAAATTTTTTTCATCCATCTTCTTCTTTAAATCTAATAAACCAATTTTCTCTACTAATTCTGATTCTTTTTGAGAAAATTCTTTTTGCTTTTCTTCTAGTTTTTTAATTTGTTCTTCTAGAGTTAATATTTCTTTTTCAGCATTTTCTTTCATTTCTTTATTTTTAATATTTTCTAGTTTTTTATTTATTTCATTCTTTTCTGATACCTTATCATTTAAACTTTCTTCCAAATTCTTTCTAATCATATCATTTTTTCTAAATTCATGATATAATTGAGCCTTCTTTTCATTATCTTTTTTGTTCTTCATCGTATCGTTTAATTGAGGATTTGCATATTCTTGTTCTCCGGCTTCAGCTGAATCTGGGTCAGGATTAAATGGTTGCCATTTATATAATTCACCTATTAATATACTGCAATTATCATTAATATCTCTTAATGATCTAGAATGACTTTCGGCATTTTCTGCAGTATCAAAACATCCATTTACTTTAATACCTACTAAACTGTATTTTTCTTCAGCTAAAAATGATATACAATACCAATTTTGATTTTCGATTTTTTCATTCTTACGCTTTACAACTCCATCAAATTTAACAGGAACATTTTGATTAGGTAAATTTGTATTTTCTGATTCAGATTTTTCATTAAAATTAACTGAAATATTTTTTAATTTTTCTTGAACTTCTAATTCTTTTTCTAAATATTCCTTTATCTTTTCCTTCATTTTAGTTATTTGTTCTTTTAATTTTTCAATGTATTCTGTTTTAGTTTGTTTTTGACATTCAAGTTCTTCAGTAGAATCTTGAGTAGATAATTCACATAATTTGTTAATTTCATCTTCTAATTCTTTCTCTTTTACTTGACAATTTTCTTCAACATTTGTTTTTATCATACTATATTTTCTTACTTCAAATTCTAAATTATTTTTACGAATATTAATTAGATATCTATGCATCATTGAATTTAATTCATCATTTAAATCCTTATTATTTGGTAATGGGTCAAATGCATTCCATGAACCCATTTCAGCTACAAAATTATAGTGACCTGGTGTTTTTAAAAGTTGAATTTGTTCTTTAGCATCTTCTAATTCTTTGAATCCACCACTAACCTTAATAAATTTAATTGTTTTTTTATCATCATCCATCCATAATGATAAACAACAAAAATTTTGATTTTCTGGTAAAATAGCATCTTTTGGTATATAATCGACTGTTGACATTAAATTAATAATCTTATATTTCTTTAAAATGATTTAATCAATTTTATTAAAATTTATTAAATTTTAATAAAATCTTGTTTGCGCTTTTTATTAAAGTCTTGTTTGTATTGCATCAATTAATTCTTTACGATTAGTTTTAAATTCTTTAGAATCAAAGTCAGCGTAACCCATCCAAATATCTGGTCTATCAAACATTTTATCATAAATTTTAGAAGGTTTTTCCTGATCTAATTCTTGTGGTTTTTCTTGAAGTAAAGTACCAGATTTTGACATTGAACCTGGAGATTTATTATAACTTTTTGTTAAATTTATAGTTAACATAATTATTCCTATAAATATTAAAACTACAGATATATTATGTATAATATGATTCATTATATTAAGATATAAAATTATTTTATTTAAAAGACGATATAAAATCCCAATTTAAATCATTACATATTTTTTTCCAAATAGAATCGTTTTCCATTAAGATATCTAATTGTTTATGTAAAGGAAAACATTCTAATAAATGATCTAATTCTAAAAGCTCACAAAATTTATGTAAAACAAAGGAATATGATAAGAAATTTTTTCTATCAACTGGTTTATGTTTCATCCATGGTTCTTGTATCATTAAAAACATTCGTATAAACATTTTTTCCATATCTCTAGTTATTTTTGGTGGTGGCAAACCTGATAATTTATTAATGATATAATGAATATGTTCATATAAATTATTATATTTAAGTTTCTTTAAAATTGTCCTCATTTTTGTACGATCTAATGTAGATAAATCCGTAATTCGTTTTCTATTTAATTCATTAATAATATCTCTGTAAATTTGTTCATCAATCTCAGGAGATTGTTTTGCTTGAAATGCATTTAACCATTCCCTAAATCTATTTAATCTTTTATATGGAGAATAATCTTTAATTTGAACGTCTTCGTCAATAATAATAACTTCCATATCACCACATAATGGGCAAATATAGGAAGATTCAACTAGATTTAAAATTTTTTCTATTTTACATTCTAAACAATATTTTAATCTTTTAGATCCATCATCAGGATTAACGCGAATACCTTCAGTTATTTGACAATATTTTTCAAATAATTCTGTTTTATTTACTGGTTTTTCGTTCTTAGGTTTTTCATCTACAATTTTCTTTTTACATAAAAAACTTAAAATATTTTTTGATTCTGAAGCTTCAAAATCATTATCTTTTATATTATAATAAGATACAAGTAAATCACCTGTTTTATCATAATAATCCATTTCTTGAATGTTATTTTTTAATAAGAATAACTTATTTTCTATTTCATCTTTTAAATCTAATAAGTTAGCTCTCTTATTTTGTTCAATATTAGTAAATTTTTCTCTAATTTTATCTAATTCTATTATTTCAGAAGAAATATTAGATAATTCATTTTGTAAATTTACTAAACCATCTTTTTCATTTTCAAATTCTTTAAGCTTTAATCGATGTTTATTTTCTAGAGTTGATGTTTTTTTTATATCTGTAACTTTATTTTTTTGACCAGTACTGGACATTAAGATAAATAATAGCAATACTTTATATGATTTACGAGATGGATTTAAAGAAAAAATATACGTTGAATAGATGAAATAATACATTTATTTTTTAAATTTTTATTTTATATTATGCAAAACATCTATAACAATAATTATAAAAAACTTTGGTAAAAATACTAGGTAATTTACAATAAATAATATAAAATTATAAAAAAACTTTAAAAAAAATCATATTTTATGAATTTATTACTTTAAACTCATAAAAATAATAAATAAAATTTTTTATTTAAATTTTTTTTCTTGGATAAAGTATATATCACTATGGGTGGTGGTTTAATGCAACTCGTCGCGTATGGCGCTTAGAATTACATCTTGGGCGTCAACAGTAGGCAGCTATTACAGTTCTAGATATACTGTAATAGATAAATCTGTGTAATTATCTAGAAGGAAAACTCTTTCCTTTATATAACCTGCTAGTGTTAATAATTATTGTTTATAAGTTAAAAATAATATTAATGCAAGAATATCAAATTGCTGGAATCCCCTAAAGCTTTTAATACCAAGTTAGAGTAGTAATACATCTAATGGCTAAGAATAAACTTAGAGATGGTGAAAATTTAAAAGATGCGTAGATTATGATCTACAAAATGGGCAATCAGCAGCCAAGTAACTTATTTAAAAAGAAAATCACTTTTATATTAATGGGAGATATATATTTATTAGAGAGTCCAAATAAGAAATATTATGTAGGACAAGCAGTTGAAAAATTATGTTCAGGTAAAAATTGGGGATATTTGTCTAGATGGAATGCACATATTAGAGAAGCTACAAAAAAATTAAACTATTGTAGATTATTAGATAATGCTATTAGAAAATATGGTCATAAAAATTTTAAAGTAACTTTATTAGAAAAATGTAATACTTTAGAAATTTTAAATGATAAAGAAGTGTTTTATATTGAAAAATATAATTCATTGTCTCCAAATGGATATAACTTAACAACTGGTGGAAATAAAAACCAAAAACAAAGTGAAGAAACTAAACTCAAAAAAAGCGAAAGTTTAATTGGAAAAAACAAAGGAAGAATTATGGATAAAAGAGTCAGACTAGATCCAGAAGATAATTCCTTACCTAAATATTTAAGAAAAGTCAAAGAAGGATATAGAATTAGTAGTCATCCTTCTAAAATTGATAAAACTTTTAGATCCAAAAAACTTTCAATGGAAGAAAAATTAAAACTCGCTTTAATTGAATTAGATAACTTAAATAAGCTATGCAGTTCATCGACTAAACGGTATTCGGGACTAGAAATAGTTCATAAGATATAGTCAGCCGGCATAGGAAACTATGCCGATGCATCGCAAGATGTTTACCTCACAGGTAATCCCCAAATAACTTTTTTTAAGGTAGTATACCGTAGACATACTAACTTCTCCGTTGAACCTATTCAACAAGTATTCAACGGTGCCGCAGACTTCGGCCGCACCGTAACATGCAACTTAAACAGAAACGGTGACTTAATCACCAACATGTACGCTGTCGTAAAACTCCGTGCAGCAGCATCCCCCAACATGAGATGGGGTTATGTCAGACGCTTAGGCTATGCCTTAATCGCTGAAACCAAAGTTGAAATCGGTGGCTCCAAGATCGATGAACAATACGGTGACTGGCTCAACATCTGGCAAGAACTCACCATCAAGGTTGGTCAAGTCAGAGGCCACGCTGCCATGATCGGTGATGTACACGAATTAAAACACTTCAACTTAAGCCACGATTCCTACGACATGTTCGTACCCCTCGGCTACTGGTTCAACAGACACAACGGCTTAGCTCTCCCTTTAATCGCTTTACAATACCACGATGTTCGTGTCACAATCCAATACGCCAACTCCGCTTCTTGCATCAACTGGAACCGTAATACAGCTGGTGCTTTACCCGTAGGCTTTGGTATGGATGATTCTTACTTATTAATCGACTATGTATACCTCGATTCTGAAGAAAGAAAGAGATTTGCTCAAGCCAGCCACGAATACCTCATCGAACAATTACAATTCACTGGTTCTGAATCCCTCACTTCAGCCAACAACAAGTACAGACTCAACTTCAACCACCCCAGCAAATTCTTAATCTGGGTACCCAAGTTAAACAAGTACAACAGCGTCAAGCAATTCGTTGCCTATGCTGATGACGGTGACTGGAAGGCTGCCAATGAAAGATGCGCCAAATTAGTTTGGTTAGCTTCAAGAGACCTCACTGATGGCTCCGGAACAGGTAACGTAGATTTAAGTGGTGAATTTTATCTTGGAACAGATGGCTCTGCATATGTTGACTCATCTCAACCCCCTATGTCAACTCGTGCATCAATGACATCATTACTCAAGAACTTAGCCTCAAAAGTACATGCTCAAATGATGTTCGTAACTGAACCTGCAGGCATATACAGAGCTGACCCTGAAAATGTAGTATTATTAAAGAACGAATTAAACTCTGCTGACATCTCTCACTTAGTTTCTGAATTAACATACAACGGTGCTGACGCTATTGCCCAAAACTTCTTCAACTGGAATGACGAAAAACCCGGAAACACAACAGCCACTGTTGGTCAAGGTAATGATTACGCTCACTCCGCTTTAGTTTCTGATGTATTCAACTACGGCAGAAACCTCGACGGATCAGTCAACCCTGTTGAATCTGGCAAACTCCAATTAAACGGCCACGACAGATTCCAAGAAAGAGAAGGCTCTTACTTCAACTATGTCCAACCTTGGCAACACTTCTCCAACACACCTGCTGATGGTATCAACGTATACTCCTTTGCACTCAAGCCCGAAGATCACCAACCTTCAGGCACTTGCAACTTCTCCCGTATCGATAACGCCACATTACAAGTTAACTTAGTAAGCAGCAATGACACAGATGGTGAATCCAACTTAAATATCTACACCGTAAATTACAATGTTTTAAGAGTAATGAGTGGTATGGCTGGTACTGCATATAGTAACTAGGCGCCTTATTCTAAAAATAATGTATTTAATGTTCTAATTACTTTAAAATTATTAATATCTACTAATAATTTTAAACTTATATTTTCCAATAAAAAATAAAAATATCGAAATATAAAATTAATTAATTTATTAACTAATTTTATTATTCATCATTGACACTTGATAACATAAAGAAATCTATTATTATTATTATTAAAATAAACAAAGCAATAAAATAATATAAATATTCAAAAAATATACTTTTGATTGATATTTGTGGTGCTGTAGTACCTACTGGAGTTGTTGTATATTCTGGTGTTGTTGTAACTTCAGGTGTTGTTGTAACTTCAGGTGTTGTTGTAACTCCAGGTGTTGTTGTAACTCCAGGTGTAATTGTAACCCCAGGTGTTGATGTAACTCCAGGTGTTGATGTAACTCCAGGTGTTGATGTAACTCCAGGTGTTGATGTAACTACTGGTGTTGTTGTAGTTGTTGTAACTATTGTTTTACTAAAATCAATAGGATTAGATTTATTAAATAAATCAGGTAATTCTCTTGTTAAAATATTTTTAATTTCTTGTTGTAAAACTTGTGAAGATGTATCTATATTTTTTTTAATATCTAATAATATTATATTTCTTTCACAAGAAGCACGATCACAATTTTTTGGATCCATAGCTTCACAACAAATATTTTTATTGTCTTTAAAATTAAATACTACTAAAAATACTTTTGCAAGATTTTCTTCAATATAATCGGTTGTTGTAGATTCAAATTCTTCAATTAAAAATATTTTATAACACATTATTACTAGAAAAATTAAGGTAAAAATTATGAAATAATTCATATTATATTAAAATATAAAATATAAAATATAAAATATAAAATATTTAATTATCATCATCATTTGATTTTGTTAAGAAATATATTATTATTATTATAATTAAAATAAATAAAGCAATAAAATAATATAAATATTGGAAAAATATATTTTGGTTTGGTAGTACTGGTAATGTAACTATAGGTATTGTTATATTTCCTGGTACTGATGTATGAATGGGAATTGTTATACCTACATAGGGTGTTGTTGTACTTACTTGTGTTGTTGTAAATCTTGGTGTTGTTGTAACTACTGGTGTTGTTGTAACTAATGGTGTTGTTATAACTTCTGTAATTTTAGTAAAATCAATTGAAGTATATTCATTAAATAAATTAGGTAATTCATTTATCAAAATTCTTCTAATTTCTTGTTGAACAATTTGTGAAGGTATATCAATAATTTTTTTAATATCTAATAATACTTTATTTCTCTCACACGAAGCACGATCGCAATTTTTTGGATCAATATCTTCACAACAAAAATTTTTATTTTCTTTAAAATGAATTATTGCTGCAGATGCTTTTCCAATATTTAGAACATCATCAATTGTTTTTACCCTTGGTGTTGTTATCATTGGTGTTTGTGTTATTACTCCTGGTGTTGGTGTTGTTTCTACTAATATTTTAGTAAAATCAGAAGGAGTATTAGATTCATTAAATAAATCAGGTAAATTTTTTATTAAATTTATTCTAATTTGTTTTTGATAAAATGCTGAAGGTGTATCAATAGTATTTCTAATAGTTGTTAATACTATATTTCTTCGACATGAATTACGATCACAATTTTTTGTATTTATAGCTTCACAACAAAAACTTCCAAATCTACTATCAATAAATTGAGAGACTAAGGCTGTTGCAGCATTTTCTTCAGCAGGTAAAGTAAAATCTTTAGGTATATTTAATGAAGTAAAAATTCCATATTGATTTTTTCCTAATAAATGTACAGCTATTGCATTATTTACATAATTTTTCATATATTTAGTTATTAAATGAATAATGCTTTTATTAATATAATCTAATATAGATATATAAGCTTTGTTATTTTTTTTTGATTTACAAATGTCATTTTGCTCCGTAACTATTTTTAAATTTTCTGGTGATAAATTACTATTATTTATTCCATCACCACATGATCCAGGCATAGGAATTAAAAATTGATTATTTGTAAAAGCATTAGTAACTAAATTATTAATATCATCATTTAAAGATGTGGATACAAAGTTTTCAACAGAGTAACAAGTATAATTCATATAATTAGTTTTAGATATTTTTAATCGTCTATTTAAATAAATAATATTATTATAATTAATGAAAATATTATGTTTAATTCCAGCTCGTAGTAAATCAAAAGGAATAATACATAAAAATATTAAATTATTAAATAACAAACCTTTATTAGCATATTCTATCGAACAAGCAAAAGAATCTATATATTATAAAAATAATCAAATGAGAATAGTTCTTACAACTGATTCAGAAAAATATGCAGAAATAGGTATTTCTTATGGTGCTGAAGTACCAGTATTAAGACCGTCAGAAATTTCAGAAGATTTATCAACAGATTTTGAATTTATGGAACATATGGTAAATTATTTAAAAAATACAGAAAATTATTACCCAGATATTATATTACAATTGAGACCAACTCAACCGATGAGAAAACTTGAAGATATAGATAATTGTCTACAACTTTTTATAGAAAATTATGATGAATATGATAGTTTAAGAACAATAGTACCTATTGAAAAATCACCATTTAAAATGTATCAATTAAAAAATGATGTATTAATACCTTTATTTGAAACATTAGAAGTAAATGATAAAAAAATTATAGAGCCTTTTAATCAATGTAGACAATTATTACCTCAATGTTATTTACACAACGGTTACATAGATATATTGAAACCAGATTTATTAAAAGATAATAAAATTAGTGGTAATAGAATTTATCCATATTTAATGAAGAAAGAAGATACTGTAGACATTGATACAATGGATGATTGGAATAAATTAGAAAAATCACTCGAAAAAATTGATTAAATAATATTATAATTAATTTCATTAAATATAATGCCATATTTCTTAAAAATAAAGATAGATGAAGATGCTCCTGATTTTATAAAAGAACATTATAATAATTTTAAAAATCATCATCAAGGAGATTCAGGAATAGATTTGATAGCACCTTATGATATATATTGCGATATAAATTTTAATGTTAGTACATTAGATCATTTGATTCAGTGTGAAATGGTAGACTCTAATTTAAACAATGTTTCTTATTATTTATATCCTCGTTCATCAATTAGTAAAACACCTTTACAAATGGCGAATAGTGTAGGTGTAATTGATGCTGGTTATAGAGGAAATATAATGGCTAAAGTAAGAAATTTTAGTCAAGACAATTATAAAATTAATGCTGGAGATAAATTATTTCAAATATGTGCACCAGATTTGAAACAAATTCAGATAGAAATTGTAAAAAGTTTATCAAGTTCAAGTAGAGATTCTGGTGGTTTTGGGTCAACTAATTTTTCTAAATAAAATTAATAATTATATAAAATAAAGATCATAAAAAGTGAATAATGCCCTGGACCAAAATGTTTTAATATTTGTAACCACCACTCTATCTTTTTTTTATCATATACTGGAAAAAAAGATTTATATATAGAATATGATTTTTTTGTAATAAATAAATATAATTTATATATAATTCCTGTATCATTTTTTAATTCAATTAATTTTCTTTCATAAAAATTATCGTTTCCAGTAGCTTCTTGACTGGCAATAGCTTCATTTAATCCATAACTTAATGCGATCATATAAGACATAATACTAATTGAAAGGTAATACCAATAATTATTATTTAAAATTAAATATAGAATTATTACAAAATTTGTAACATTATCAGAAACTAAATCTAAAGCCATTCCAAATTTAGATCCCATGTTATATTTTCTAGCCATTCTTCCATCAACACAATCCATTAGATATCCTAAAAAATAACATATACAAGCATATTCTTTTTTATTTATATTTAAATAATATATAGACATTAATGTTAAAACTGAACTTTTTATTGTAACCATATTTGGAGTTAGTCCTATATATCTCATTGGATCAACAAGTATATTTGCTAATGGAAAAAATAAATAATTATCAGCTAAGGATTCATATTTTAAATCATCTCCATATTTTTCATCATTTTTAGCAGACATTAAATTAATTTAGATAATTAATTTAAGATCTAAAATACTCTTACAAATCTATGTGGTTCATCATTTTGATCAACTACTTTAAATATATCTTCTTGAACACTATATTTTACAGCTTTATCTTTTTCATCTTTTGCACCTAAATCTGGACCTTTATTAATTTCCATTAAAGAAGCAGATAAATCAATTGAAGGAGCAACATCAGAACCAAATAATTGAAATAAAGTATGTTTTTGAAGTTTTTTATTTTTGCATACTTTCATTGAAATAGCTTGAATAATATCATGCATTAAATTATTTACATTTTTATCCCATAATTTTGAACTTCCAGGACTTTCTTTTTCAAGATGAGCTCTAAAATCATCTAAAGTTAAAGGATTTTCATCATATATTTTTCTATCAATATAACCTGTTGTAATATGTTTATTAAAATCTAAATCATTTTCATCATAAAATTTTGGTGTATAATATACAAAACCTGCATCATGAATGTAACCTTCAACCTTACCATTTCTACAAACAATTAAAGTATAATATCTAAAATTAATTTTATGTTTTGAAATTAAATAAGGATTATATAAATAATCTTGGACTAAAAAGTAACCATCATTGTAACCATTTTGAATATCTTCATATGAATCTACTAATTTTAAACCTTCTTGTCTTTGAGCATAATTTTTAAGAATATACATATGATTATTTCTTTTAGTTTTATTTTTATCAAAATGTGATTTTATTTGTTTTAAATCATCTTCTTCATCTAATAAAAAAGTTTTTGGCATTAATTTTTCAGCATTAACTCCATAATAAGATTTTAATAATTTCCATAAATGAATTTTAGAAGCAGGCCAATCACAACCATCAATAAGAAATATTTTTTTACTTCCATTAAGGCTTTCAAATTCTTTAACCTTTGCTTCACAAGTATTATATTCACAAGGAAAATAATAATCCCAATCGTCTTTGTTATTGTTCATTTTAAATTTTTTTGTTACTTTATCTAAAAGTGATGGTAAACTACATTCTGAATAAAAATCTGTAAAATCTTCTCTAATAGCTTCTTGTGTTAAATAAGCTTTACAAATTAAAAAAAATAAAATTATTAAAATAATAAAATCTAATTCCATTACATGAAATTAGATTTTATTTATATTATATTTTTTAATTTGTATTATATTTTCTTAATAAATAAATGATTAAAGCTAACACAATACCTCTTAATATTAAAGAAGGATAATTTGTAGGTATTTTATTAAAATATGGTATTTTGGCTATAGACTTAATTAAATCCGGATTATTTAATAAAATAAAAAGAAAAATTCCTTCATATAAATCTCTTTTGATTTTAAACTATGTTTATCCTTATTATTTTGAATGTATTTTCTTTCTTTTATTAGTTCTTTTTCAAAAGATGCCTCTATATAAAACAAAAAAATAATTTTTATTTCAAAAAGAAAAATTTACAAGCCTTTTACATTATTAGCTTGATTTTACTTTAAAAATAAGCATAAATAAAACTTATAAACATAAGAAAGGTACTAATTAATATTTTTAATAATATACGAAGTATGTATCTATTACAAATCGAATATTATTCTAACTACTGCGATGACGAGTGCATCAATGGGGCATATCTTAATTAGATATGCTCATGATTGAAGCTGAGTAGTTGTTTTTAAACAAAATATAATGAAAAATCTATCTTTAAACACTTAATTTATATGCATCCATGTAGCCATAGTTTTTACTAATATGTGTTTT
>Ga0114958_10002341_pt1 | contig 14258 bp, 8 predicted proteins | sample C_130208_EF_Meta_FD_89577 | JGI IMG/M metagenome (GOLD analysis project Ga0114958, IMG submission 89577) | Freshwater microbial communities from Lake Croche, Canada to study carbon cycling - C_130208_EF_MetaG | ecosystem: Environmental > Aquatic > Freshwater > Lake | place: Lake Croche, Canada... | reverse complement strand
CAAGAAATTATCAATGTAAAATTGCAAAAGGTTGATGTGGCCAAACAAAAAAGCGATCCATCAAATATCACACAACGCGATGTTGAAATAAACTTTATAGTAAAAGAATATCCTAACTATGAAAAGACCGCAACCAATATTGGTACACAAGAATATAATCTAATTGCTGTTAGTGATTATGGATATTTAAGTATGCTTAAACGCATTAGCCGTAGCGTTAAAGGAAATGTTGCTGACAATATTCAAAAGATTTTTCAAAATGATTTGAATGTAACTAAAGTTATAACGCGTGGAATGTGCAGCACTGCATTTGATGGTGTCATAACAATTCAGAGCCCGCTAAAAGCAGTTGAATGGCTAAGAACAAAAGCCTATGATGTAAATGGTGCTCCTTTCTTTGTGTATAATACAATATCTTCTGGTGTTGTACTTATTAGTTCATTGACTAAGATAATAAAAGGCCCATTATATTCAACATATCGCTATCATCAGTTTTTAAAAAATACCGCGGAAACTGCAGAATCATACAGTGAATCAATGAGTAAGATTCTTAATATGCGAAGCAATATAAAATTGGATAAACTTAAACAAGCAACTGAAGGCGGCTTTGCAAATCGCACTGATGTTACAGATTATGCTAAGAAAAGTTTCATTAGTAAGATATTTGACTATAGTAAAGATGATACAGTTGCAAAAAATCGCTTGATTGAAAATACATCATATGGGCAAGCAATGAATTTCTTTTTAAAAGGAAAGACGAGCCCAATGCAAAACCTAACAAATAGTCCTGATGCTAGTCGTAGTTTATTATCAGTAAATAGCGGTGCAAATAGTAACGGTGCTCCCAATTCAAGCGGGCCTCTATTGGAAAATATAGGCCGTGCAAAATCATACTTAGCAAATCTTGGAAGTATGAACCATGAAATTGAAGTATATGGTGACTTCCGATTAAATCCTGGCCGTAAAATTAAAATAGAGGTTCCTAAGAGTAGTGATCCTACAGAATATAATACAAATATCAATAAGTCTAACACTGAAGAACTCGACAAATCCATGAGCGGCGAATACATTATAGCTATAGCGGTTCATTCATTTAAAGAAGGTGTGTATACTTCACGTTTAAAAATAGTTAAAGATAGCGCGTAATGAATATTAGCAATTGGTTTACTGCGGTAGTTGAAGATGTAAGTGATCCTTTACAACAAGGGCGTGTACGTGTACGCTGCCTTGGTTATCATACAGACAATACAACAGATTTGCCTAAAGAAGACTTACCTTGGGCTACATGCATTATGCCAGTGACTAGTCCATGCGTAAGTGGAATTGGTCAAAGCGCAACTGGACTGGTTCCTGGTTCATGGGTATTTGGCTTCTTTAGAGATGGATTAGAATTACAAGATCCTGTTGTAACTGGTAGCATACCAAGTGCGGTTGGTTATGATAATGGTTTAGGTACTATTGGGCAAGGATTTGGTGATCCGCATGGCGTATTTCCATATAGAGCTGGCAGTGATACTCCGGTTGGCGCAGGAATTAATTCTGGAATTAGTGCTGGCTATGCAGTCCAAGCTAGCGGTGCACAAAATTTTGGAGGAAGCGCAGTGGGTACTGGTAGCCAATGCTCAACACTTGAAAATGCACAAACACCCATTGTAGTAAATAGCGCAGCTAAGACAAAAATTATTCAGGCTGCTCAAAGTAAAGTAGGCAATACACGCGAAACATCACAAAACCAAGGGCCTGGTATAGCTGAGCTGTGGACAGCAACTGATTATTCGGATGGGTACAATGCAAGAGCACCATGGTGCGCAGCTTTTGTAAGTTGGTGTGTGAAACAGAGTGGTGTATTTAGCGAAGCAGACCGTCCAAAAAGTGCAAGTGCATTTAAAGGCGGTGGTTATGAAGCATGGGCACGCAGCAAAAGCAGTGCGGTTAAATTGACAACCAATCCGTCTAAAGTGTATGCCGGCGATCTTGTTATATTTTCATTTAGTCATATTGGTATAGCTACAAGTGATAGTGATTCTAACGGTAAATTTAATACCATTGAAGGAAATACAAATGCTGCCGGCAGTCGTGAAGGAAACGGTTGTTATGCAAAGACACGCAGTTTATCTGCTGTTCGTAGTACTTGTACCATAATTGCTTAATAAATACAATTATGGCAAATAATGAATCATGGAGTAATTCGTTACCAACCGATGGTGCGGTGTATCCATTTAATAACGTTACTCAAACACGCGCTGGCCATGTTTTTGAAGTGGATGATACTCTTGGCCACGAGCGTTTGCTAAGACAGCATAAGAGCGGTACACGCGAAGAGATTAACACTACTGGTGACCGAACCATTACCGTGTATGGTAATGGTTATAAAGTGATTCATGGCGAAGACAACATTACTGTTGAAGGCCATGTTAACATCACGGTTCTAGGTAATTGCAATACTATTGTGAATGGCAATTATAATCTTGAAATTAATGGCGACTATAATGAAACCATAAAAGGAACACGCCGTACTAAAGTAGGAGCTCAATGCTTAATGGAAATTGCCGATGAATATGCAATGAATATTGGTGGTGGGAGTAAAGTAACCGTGCATGATAACAATTCATTAAACGTAGGAGGGAATAATTCATTGTATATTACGGGAACAAATAAAACCGATGTGTATAGCACAAACACAAGTACAGTTCATGGCACAAATTTGACAACCGTCTTAGGGAAAAATACCTCAACGACAACTGGTACATTAGTTGTAGTTGCAAAAAATATAGATGTTGCCTCGTCTGGCACAACAACCGTTAACGCAAAAGGAATAGGTATAACTTCAAGCGCAGGAGCAACATATTCTTCAAAGAGCAGTACAAGTATCAAAGGCAAAGGTATAAATGTATTATCGAGCGGAGCTGATGCAATCATTAAGGGAAGTAATATCAAACTAAACTAATTTTATGGCATCAGCTACAATTTCTGACATTAAGGTAAATTCAACTAGTATTGGATTCATCGCTGGCACAACAAGCGGGTATAATGTAGCAATACCCATTACATCTACTTCAGTAACCGTAACAACTACTTACGGAACCGGTTCAAGTACACTTATTACGCTGGTTGGCGGTGGTGTTACAACTAATGTTACTACAGCATCTCCTAATACTACAACCATAAGTAATTTAACAATTGGCGCTAATACAATTACGGTCCAAGGAGCAGCATACACGTATACTATTACGGTTACGCGCGGGCCTTTACTTTCAAATTTAACGGTTAGCAACGGAACATTAAGCCCAGCTTTTAATAGTACTATTGCTAACTATACTCTAAGTGTACCCAATTCTATAAGTAGTATAACAATAACGCCAAGTAGTACAAGTACCATTTATGTTAACGGCACAGTTGTATCTAGTGGTGTTGCCAGTGGGAATATAGCATTAACAGTTGGTTCGGCAAATGTAATTAGTATATTAGTTGATACATACGCATATAGTATAACAGTTACACGTGCATCAAGTAGTGCATTATCGGCATTAACTGGTTTAACATTAAGCCCAATCTTTTCTGGTTCAACCACAGCATATACTGCTACGGTATCTAATGCTACAACCTCGGTATCAGTTACTCCTACCGCAGTTGATTCAACGGCGACTATTACAGTAAATGGTATTGCGGTAACTAGCGGATCAAGCAGCGGCTCTATATCATTATTGCCAGGAGCCAATACAATTAACATAGCCGTTACTTCACAGGATCGAGCTGTTACAAATTATGCGATAACTGTCACACGCACTCCTTTAACTGTTTCTACACTATCAAGTTTAGTTTTAAGTCAAGGCTCCTTAAGTCCAACTTTTTTAAGTGGTACTACATCTTACTCTGCTAGTGTAGCATATGAATACTCTTCAGTACAATAACTCCAACAGTAACCAACTCTAGTGCTAATGTAAAAGTAAACGGATTGGCTGTAACAAGCGGAAGTGAAAGCATCACAATACTGTTATTGGTAGGAAATACTAATCTCATTACTGTTCTTGTTACTGCACAAGATAACAGCACAACAACATATACTGTTACTGTTACTCGCCTAGCCGCTTCTAGTGTATCAACCTTGTCAAATTTAACGATTAGCGACGGAAGTTTAACTCCTTCATTTGTTAGCAGCACCACATCATACAGTGTTTCGGTTCCAACAGAAATTACAACATTAAGCATAACACCAACAAGTACCAACAGCAAGGCAAAGATTGATGTTGAAGGCAGTGATGTTGTATCTGCAGCTACAAGCTTGCCAATCAATATTTTAATAGGATCCAATGTATTGGTAGTTACATGCACAGCTGAAGATGGAATTAGTATATCAACATATACTCTAGTTGTAACGCGCGCTGATTTTTCTGATAGTGTTCCAACAATACAATCAAAATCTCTTGCATTGGGAGGTGCCGTATCTGATGTTTCTATCCTTGGTAATTTTAGTGTCAATGATTTGCAGCTTGTTAATCAAGTTCAAAGTTTAGCAGATTGCACCAAGAATTTACCACATCGCTTGATGGAAATGGCAATAAAGAAAGTTGAGGATATACTTCTCAACAATCCTACGGCCACCACAATCTTAACGCAATTGGATGCATTGTCTAAACAGTATGATGCTATCAAAAAGATTAGTGATGATTTGGTAAGTCTTGCAAAGATTAAACCAGAAACGCTCATTGAAGCATTGATTGCGGCCAAAGGATTAACAGGTATAGCATTAGTAAATAAGACCAATGATATACTAAATAATTTTGGCAGCGTCTCTGGCATATCGGATCTTCTTAATAATTTAAACAATCTTGATGTTTGCAAAACCACAAATTATTTACCTGGAGGAGCTGCGGTTCCTAATCCAACAAATATACCATTAGGAACTCCTCCGCCAGCTGTAGAAGGAGTGGCAGCTCCAGTAGCAAATGCTGCATATGATCCTAAGCCTAAGGATGAGTATGATGCGTTTATTTTCCAATTAAAAGAACATCTAAATAAAGATCCTCAAAAGGTGGCCGCATTGGTTGGCACAGATTCGGAAAATTATATACGTATGCTAGCAGTATTAAATACTCTTGCATATTCATACCATGATAACATTAGTCGAACAACCGATGATAGTAAAGATGCTGAATATAAAGCAACATATCTTACATTGGTTACTGATGAATTAAACAAACATCCAGAATGGGATGCCGCAACAAAACTTGACTATAATGGCCGTACTAATGTAATTGAAAATGAAATTACGCGCAATGTTAATGTAATCCGTGCTTATTATGCACGCAATGCTGCGGCTACTGGTGATTGGATACCTCTCTATATGACTGCATATGGCAATGCATCAATTGATGTAACAACTGCACAAGACCAAAATAAAGCTAACAGTGGAGTCAAAGGATATGAAGGTTTCAGTCAAACCCAAGGTGCATATGGGCCTCTTGTGCAAGGAGCTAGTGTTGCTAGCAACTATTTTAAAGGTAAGACGGTTCTTGAAATACGCTATGCTAAAGATCAGAAACCTGTAGGAAGCGGGCGGGTTACAGTTCATGATACTGGTGGTATGTCAAACAATGTAATTGACTATTATTGCGGCGGTGATAAAGCATTGTATAATCAAATTAGCAATGCTGGTGTAAATACTGGAGGCAAAACCAAGCCGTCCGATGCTGCACCAATTGAAGTTCGTATTGTAAGTGGAGGCATAAAATCAGGCAAGACTATTTGATATAAATAGAATGTAATGAGTAATATTCTATCAGATTACAATTCTTCAACTGTTACTTCAAGTAATGTTGCAACGAAGAGTATGTATTCTGATTTAGATCTTTCTTTTATTGTGCATCCAATACTTAAAGATGTACGCCCAATTTTGGATATTGATGCTGTTAAAAATAGTGTAAAGAATATAGTATTAACCAGTTTCTATGAGCGTCCATTTCATCCTGAAATTGGAAGTGGCATACGTGGATTGTTATTTGAACCAGCTAGCATATTTACTGCTCTTTCAATTAAAGACGAAATAAACAGATGTTTAGGTCTATATGAGCCAAGAATAAACAGAGTAACAGTTCAAATATCCGATGATAGTGACAACAATGCATACATCATTACCATAGGATTTGTTGTTTTATATGATCAGCAGGAAGAAGTACAATTTTATTTAAATCGTTTAAGATAACCCGTTAATGTCACTCTCACGCCAAACTCTTAATGTTACAGAATTGGATTTTGATGCAATCAAGAAAAATCTAATTACATATTTTACTTCAACAAATTCACAATTTAAAGATTGGAATTATGTTGGCAGTGGATTAAATCAATTGGTTGATGTATTAGCATATAATACACATTATAATGCTATGCTTGCACACATGGCATTAAATGAAACATTTATTGATAGCGCACAATTGCGAAGCAGCGTTGTTTCTAATGCTAAATTGATTGGGTATATTCCGCGCAGTAAAGCTAGTGCTGCAGCATCATTAACGGTTTCATTTGTTGGCGATGGCCGCTCATACATTACATTACCTCGCGGCAGCAATTTTAAAACAAGTCTAAACGGCACAACATATGTCTTCTTAAACCTTGATGAATTAGTTATAAGTAAAGATGCTGGGCAAAATTCATATACGAAAACAATAGAAGTTCATCAGGGAAGTATTGAAACAAAACGCTTTCAAGTTAATAATGTATCTAACAAATTAACATATCAAATTGATGATGACGGCATTGATATTAGTACTCTTATTGTTCGAATATACAACAGCACTAGTCAACAAACTGCTGACATTTATACTCCTTTTACCGAAGTAAATATCGGAAGTATTAATGGTAATAGCCAAATTTATCTTCTTAATGAAAATGTTTATGGTAAATACCAAATAGAGTTTGGTAACGATGTTTTTGGTAAGCGCCCTAGCAATTTAAGCATCATTGAAATTGAATATCTTACAACTTCTGGTGTTGATAGCAATGGCGCAACTTCATTTCAATATATAAGTTCATTGCCAACTGGCACAACAAGCATATTGCCAATAGTCACTGTTAATGCTGCAACAGGTGGCAACAGTAAAGAAGATATTGAAAGCATAAGATTTAATGCACCCAATTCGTTTGTTAGCCAAAACCGTGCAGTAACTGCAGATGATTATAAAACAATTATTAAAGCCAAGTTCCCGTCAACACAGAGTATAGCTGTATGGGGCGGAGAAGATAATGATCCTCCTCAATATGGGAAAGCTTTCATATGTGTAAAACCTAAAGATGCATTGTATTTAACCACATCGCAAAAAGCAGAAATACTTAGCATTGTTAAATATAAAAAGGTATTGAGTATTACACCTGAATTTGTAGATCCTGAATATATCAATTTAAGCTTGGATGTATTGTTCAAATATAATAACACCAAAACCAATCTTTCAAAGGGTGAACTTGAAGGAAAAATATACACAACTGTTCAAGCCTTTGATACTGCATATCTTGAATCGTTTGACGGAGTCTTTAGGCATTCATCATTATTAAAAACAATTGATAGTTATAGTCCTGCAATTTTAAATAGTTTAGTACGCGTATATGTGTCCAAATCATTTGTTGCAGATCCTCAAAACGTGTCTAAGAATACTGTGTATTACGGCACAAGCTTGACCAACGATGAGTATGGGCATACAATAATAACCTCATCATCATTTTATATCAAAGGTAATCAATGTTATTATGGTGATGAAGAAATACCTGGTGATGCCGTATATCGCCAAGTATATACTTATTATTTGGGAAGTACTTCTGAACGTGTAAAGGTAAACAGCGATGCTGGCCGTATAAACATTGTTACTGGAAAAGTTGAATTGGCTGAATTATATTTTGATGGCGGAGTTCCGTTGACAATTACATTAAACTTATTGCCTGCGAGCAATGACATTGCTCCTAAGAAAAATCAATTGATAAAAATTGATATGAATCAAGTAAGTGTAAGTGGTGAAGTTGATTCCATTGCAATTGGTGGAAGCAGCCGCTCAGTTGATTATAATACATTTAAACGCGATCGCTAAACCTTATGTTATTAAGTATTGCTGACGGCCGCCCACGAAACCTTGAGAGTGTACGGACACAATCATTGTTTCCTGAAAATATACAATCCGGTGCCGCAAACATCATTGCATTTATTCAAGAGTATTATGACTATATCAATACTCATGGATTGCCTTCATCTGAAATTGGCAGTATAATTACTGATAAAGATATTGATGCGGCAAGTAATGATTATCTTGACAATATACGTGATCTTATTGCAAAGAATATACCCAACAGTACTTCTTTAGATAAAGTTACATTGTATAAAATCATTGTAAAGTATTATAATACTCGTGGAAGTGAAGATAGTATAATTGCATTCTTTAAGATATTCTTAAATGAAACGGTATCAATCTTTTATCCTAAAGAATACTTGTTTACACCTTCAAGCGGCACCGGATTTGCGTCAGACGAATATAAGATTCAGGATAGCAATTATTGGCAAAACTATTCATATGTTATACAATCCAATAGTGATCCAACCACATGGCGCGATTCATTTTTAAAATTTGTTCATCCAGCTGGTTTAAAACTATTCACTTCACTACTGTTGGAAATGCAGAGTCTTAATGTTTGGGACTCATATATTTCATACCAATTGACAAATCAGCAAGACCGTTATAGTTGGTTAAGTGCTCTAAATCCGCCATACTTTAATGATCCAGCGATTACATATCATCAGCATTCGCCAAAATATCAACCTGGTTGGTTAAACATAGGTATTATAGAATATATCTTTACTGCACTATTTGCTGAAGGAAGCATTTCACTTTCACGCGAAGTGGTTATGGTTTTCCAATTTATTATGAGTAATGCTGCAAGTGAAAGACAATTGATTAGTCAAGATTATGACTTGAATGGAATAAAGTTTAGAGACCCATCACGCCTAGGAGATGGCTTTTTGGGTGATGATCGTACTATTCAATCAATGACGAACAGCGGTCTTGAGTCTTATGTTTATAAGATGTTGAATGTAGCTTCGGTTGTAAGACAAGGTGCCGGTCCTAATAAAGTTACAACAGGCGGAACTGGAACTGGCTGCGTATTGTCTATAACTACCGTTAATGGCGGTGGAGCAATTACTTCTCTTGCATCTGTGCCAACTATAGCTGGCACCGGTTATACTGTCGGAGATGTACTTACACTGATTGGCGGGACAGCTGGCAGTCTTGCAACCGCTACAGTAGCAACTATTAGTGGAGGTGATGCAACAGGTCCTGTTGCAACTGTTACTATTCTTACCGCTGGTTTAGGATATATCATTGTTTCAGGCATTTCAGTAACGCAAACAGATTTAATAGCCAACTATTCACTCATATAAATAGATTTAAATAATATAAAATATGTCAGCAATTATTACAGACAACTTTCGCAGAAATAATGCAAAATTATTTTTAAATGATATAGCAGGAAAAGATAGTGGCGGAAACACAGTAACTGCCCCTAATAACTATTACCTGGGAATTGGCAAATCTGATAAATGGCCCAATGCAGGCGCGGTAACAGAGGATGGCTCTGGTTATAGTGTAGCCGTTCCAGTTGGGTCATTTAGCGATGGGTTAGAGGTGCTGAATAATATTGCTACATTAAGTAAACTTGGAGCTGCTAATACCACACTTGTCATTCCAAATGTTGCCTGGGCCAGCGGTAATAGATATAAAGCTTACAACAGTTATGACAGCAGTTGTTTTTATGCAACTGGAAACATTTTACCGTGTTATGCAACTACAGCAACAGGTATGTATCTTTGCTTAGCCGCAGGAGGCAGTAGTACTGTCAATGCACCGTCTGATACAACTGACTATGCACCGAACCAAGGAGGAGATGGTTATGTTTGGATCCTGGTACAACCAGTAAGTAGTAGCGGTAGTGCATTCATAACCGACCAATTTATTGAAGTAAGGCAAACGGCATTGACAAATCCAAGTACAGCATATACCAATTGTAGCACTTATGGCGGACTGGTCAGCCGCACGTTTCATATTGCAAATGGTGGAACTGGATATACTACACCGCCAGCGGTAGTATTGCGTGGAAGCGATGGAACACAGAGCAAAGATTCTACATATTTCGCGGCGTTGACAGCTACGGTTGCAGGTGGTGCTATTACCGGGGTTACACTAACCGACTCGACATTAAGCGCATGGCCGGTTGGATTACAGGCTGCATCAGTAGAAATTAGTGGTGGTGGAGGTAGCGGTGCAGTTGTTGTTCCAATCATTGCTCCTAGACTCGGTTATGGCTATATCCCATCTGCTGTTATGCCGTCGTGGTATGCTGGTATAGCAGTTGATTTGGCTGATACTATCAGCTCGGATAACTTTTATACTCCTTATCGTCAAGTTTCAGTTGTTCGCAATCCTAACACAACTGCCTCAACCGCAAATGCATTACGATCATTAACATTAAGTGGAACTGTTCCTACGGTTGACATAAACAACAATACATTGATATATGATACCAATGATAAACCATTAGCTATTGCAGATGCAATCGTTGGCAGTACGTTATATTTCCACCAAAATTATACATCAGGCTTTAGAGAAATACCAGCAAACGGAAGTTTTCATTTAGCTGTAGGTGGTACTAATTATACATACTCTGCGCTTACTGCATCGGAATGCGCAAGTGATGGTGTATATCCGCGTATCACTGGAGAAGTTGTATTTGTTGAAAATCGTAAAAAAATTACACGAGGTTCTGGTCAAACTGAAAAAATCAAAATAATCATTCAATTCTAATGGCAATTACAACAGACAATAATGTATATCACGATGATTTTGTTGCTTCAAATGTAGAAGCAAAAAATTATTTGCGTATCCTGTTTAATGCAGGACATAGTGTTCAGGTTCGCGAATTGAATCAAATGCAGAGTATTCTGCAAAGCCAAATTGATAAGTTTGGCCAAAGCGTATGGAAGGATGGTGCTGCAGTTATTGGTGGCAATTGCACATATGACCAAACCATTCAATACATTGATGCTACTGTCACTGGCACCAATGTTGCAACTAACATTCTTGCAGCAAAAACAATTGCGATAGCTGGCAGTTTAACTGCTAGTATATTGGGTGTAAAAAGTTTAGGAGGCTCATCATACCGCATATTCTTGCGCTATAGCAATAGCGGCACCGGTGGCACTGTTGCAACATACTCTGTTAGTAATGTATTAACTACAGACAACAGTTTGAGCGCTACTGTCACGGCCACAGGTTATGCAGCTGGTGTATTTCTTTCAAAGGGAGTATTCTTTACAAAAGGAAGTTTTGTTGTAACCGATGCACAAAGCACATTCTTTACGCTAGCCACTAAAGATGCTATCATAAATGGCAAAGTCTACCTTTATGTAGCTGAAAGCTATGTCACCTATACAGCTGATACGTCATTAACAGACAATGCAAATGGTACTCCTAACTATAATGCTCCTGGCGCAGATCGCTATGCTGTGAATTTGACATTAACTTTTGAAGCGGCTGGTAGTGAAGCCAACACATCAAATAAAATTGCATTGCTAACAATTGTTAATAGCGTACCTACATTGGCACTGCGTGATCGCTATAGCGACCTTGATCGCCAACTCGCGCAGCGTACATATGAAGAAAGCGGAAGTTATACTCTTAATCCATTTAAGACACACATTCGTGAATTGTATAATAATGGCAGTAATTATGGCCGTTACATCAGCACTGAATTGGATAAAGCTGGTTATGATATTAGCAGCGGCGCCCTCGCCGCCAGCATTGCCGCTGCACAAGGTCGCTACAGCTTAGGTGTTGACCCGTCGGTTGCCTATGTGTATGGTTACCGTGTTGCGCCGCTCGACAAGAACGAATTGCATGCTCCTAAGGCACGTACTTTATCAGCTCTTACTCCTGCAAATACTTATGCCAATATTGGTAACTATGTGATTGGTTCGTTTGATAGCGGTTCATACTTGCCAATCATTACAGAGATCAGTAGTACATATCTAGTTGGTTCCAGTATTATTACAAAAACTGGTTTAAGTTGGTCAGGAAGTGTATCAACTATTTCTATTAGTAGTACATCTGGCTTAAGTGTAGGTATGACGATATTTGGGACAAATATCGCAAGCGGTTGTGTAATTTCTTCTATTGTAGCAAATACTAGTATTACTCTTAACATAGCTACTACGGGTTCTGGATCAGCGGCCACATTAAATTTTGGCGTTGGTACATGTAAAATAAAAGGCGTTGAAGCTGAAGGAGCATCAACGTACCGCATGTATCTTTATGATATCATTATAACTGTAAGTGGCGGATTTAATTTAGCGGATATCACACGAATATGGAATACTGGTGACACTGCTGTTAAATTTACAGTTGCAACTGGAGGTGCACTTGCTTTTGCTAGCAATGATACCGCATTGTTTAAATTACCGTTTGATGCAGTAAATACTCTGACCAACATCAAATACAACATTTTACATACCGCAAGCGGTACTATTACAAGTGCCTCTACAATTCCACTAGATGTAGAGAGTCCGTCACGTGTATTTTCAGATACTTCTCCAAGTAATATACTTTTTTTTATTAATGGAGCTAGAAAAACTGATTTTACTGTAAACGGGACTGGATCACATATTTCATTAAATTGGACTAGCGGTGCACTTTCTGGTCCTTATACCGTTATTATACCAGTCAATGTTGGCGAAGTCGGCGGCGCAAGTGTGATGACAAAGACTCTTACATCACAAACTGATACAATATCGGCGACATCAGGCCAAACCGTATTTACTCTCTCTAAAGCAGAAGTGTTTGCATTGACAGGGGCAGGTATAATAGTTACTCCTCCATCCGCATCTGCTATTACAACACCTCTTAGTGATTGGATCATTAGTGATGATGGTCAACGCGATGATTACTTTACAAATGTTAAGCTAAAATATATTGGTAAGAAAACCTTTGCAAATACTACCAGTATAGCCGTTACTTATAATTATTTTGCAAGACCTGATGGAAGTGCTTGCGCAAGTGTAAACAGCTATTGGCCAAATGCAACCAATTTATCTGCTGGTTTAACTTATTCAACCATACCATCATACAACGGAATACGTCTTGCAGACTGCATTGACTTCCGCCCAGTTATACTTAGCGGAAGTACTGGTCTGGTTGATGTATTAAATCCTTACAGCATAATAAGTGCAAATGCAAATTTCTATTTGCCTCGTGTTGACAAATTGTGTGTTGACCAAAATGGAAACTTTACAATTACGCAAGGCAATGCAGAATTGAATCCACATGTTCCTGAGACTCCTCCCAAGTCAATGGCTCTATACACATTGGACATTCCAGCTTATACACACAGTACATCTGATATTGTTTCTAACTATATTGATAACCGTCGCTATACAATGCGCGACATTGGCGGATTGGAAAGCCGTATTAAGAATATCGAATACTATACAACACTATCATTGCTTGAAAAATCCGCAAATGATAAACCAATTTTTGATGGTGCTGGTAGCCGCTTTAAAAATGGTATATTAGTAGATTCATTCTATAATAATAATACTGCAAACATTGCTAGTGAAGCATACGCGGCATCAATTGATATTACAAAAGGCATATTATACCCACGATATTCTTCGCGCCGTTTTGACTTTAAAAAAGTTAATGGGTCATTGTCTTCAATCAGTATTAACAGCAATACTGCTACTTTATCATATAGTGAAACACCGCTAATCACTCAACCATATGCGACTGAATATGAAAGTGTTAATCCATATGATGTTGCGTCATTTGTTGGTAATGTTACGCTAACGCCTGGTTCTGATGAATGGAAAGAAGTGTCAAATACTACAGTGTATGACGTTCTAAATACCGCAACTTATGATACAGTAAAAGATACTGCATTGCTAGGAACGGTGTGGAATGAATGGACCACAAATTGGACTGGTACTAAAGTTGCTAACAAATTTATTAGCAAGAGAGCAATACAAACCACGACAACCACCTCGGTTCAGCAATCAAGAGTTGGATTGGAAACACAATTAAACTTTTCTGATATTACACAAAATACAGGTGATCGTATTGTTGATGTTACATTTATTCCATTCATTCGTTCTCGTAAAATTTATTTTAGTGCTACCGGTCTTAAGCCAAATACAAAGGTATGGCCATTCTTTGACGGCATTGATATAAGTGCAT
>Ga0114958_10002340_pt1 | contig 14259 bp, 18 predicted proteins | sample C_130208_EF_Meta_FD_89577 | JGI IMG/M metagenome (GOLD analysis project Ga0114958, IMG submission 89577) | Freshwater microbial communities from Lake Croche, Canada to study carbon cycling - C_130208_EF_MetaG | ecosystem: Environmental > Aquatic > Freshwater > Lake | place: Lake Croche, Canada... | reverse complement strand
TTTTAATAAATATCAATTTTATTTTATTATAAAAGTAATATATGGAGTATTCAGCACAAGACTTATTAACGTTAAAATCAAATGTAGTATGGGCTAATACACTAAATGCAGACAACCAACAAAAATATGAGAATCTAAGATATAAAAAAATTATAATTCACAGTTTAAGCTGGAGTTGAAGGAGAATTTCGGGGTATAAAAAAATCGCCTGAAAATGGTAATGAAGTTGTTATTACAATCGCAAAAAGAGGAATACCCAAAAATATAACTTGTGATAATAACACGATAGTAACATTTCCAGATGCGAGTGGTAGACGCAAACATAAAAGTAGACGTACTAAACGCGGTCGTAAAGGTAGATATAATAAACGTAGTCGTAGAAGATAATTTGTATGCGGAAGACACATGTAATTTCAAAGGACGTAAGACATTGTCAAAAAAGTTAAACCCCCAATTCCGAAACCATGTTTTTAAAAATATTAGATAAAATGTATCTCACAGATATTGATACTGGAAACGGAGAATGAGGAGTTTGGAATAAAATTTAAAAGAGTGACAAAACGTAAAAAGGGAAATGTTTAAAAGAGCTGGTACAAGACGTTAATTTCGTTTTGTTCTACGTTTTAATCTGCGTTTTTTACTTGTTTTCCGACGTTCGTGTTTTGACTTTCCAGTTCCGGATATTGAGACCCGCGTCATATTCACCAGTTTCATCAAATCATTTGTCATTCTATATGTGTCATTAAATTGTTTTACAGAATTTCCAAATTCAGTTATTTTTACCTGATTCTCTGGAGATAATTCGTTAATATAATTTGGATAAGTATTGGGGTCATCTAAACGTACTATGTTACTATCTGTTTCGTCTAAATTCGCAACTATGTTTCTATATCTCTTAAGATCATTTGAAATTTTTTTATTAATTTCATGAAATTCTTTTATATAATCTCTCACATACTGTTCATCTAATTTATAATTTAGTTCTTCTTCGGCAGTATATTTAGCTTTTTGATTCGCATCACGTAATAGTTTATATCTTTTAATAAAATATTTATCATGATCGGACGGTTGGGATGCAACATCAGGATCCATGTAATAACAATATAAAAAAAAGTTTACACGATTTACAAAGATATAGTGAAAAGTTAAACTTCATAGCTCATGACAAGCCGGCGATTCTGTTCGTGTTGATCCATAACATTCTTTTGTAATACTTCAATTCTTTCTTCGGCTTCTTCCAACAATTTTGTAAGTCTTTTGATTTCTTCTTTTAAATTAAGTGTATCATCTTTATGTAAACCATGAGTTTTGATAAAATCCCACATATTTATCGACCCCATGGAAGAATTACAAAGAGCACATATTGGTAAAAGATTATGAATGGTCATATCACCACCATTTTTTTCGCTGGTGATATGACCACAATGAAAATTCATCTGAGTTATTTCCGTTATTTTACAACATTGACAAACACCTGAACCAAACTTTTCGCCAATGTATTTATTCCACACCAATTGACGTATCTTTTTTGGTATTTGTTTTTTCATGTTTCTTTATATTGTTATTATTTTTTATATGTTTGAAAATGTTTATAAGAAAAGAGGTTTAAATATTAACAAATATTATGAAAAGATCTAGTGTGTCGGGTAATGACAAATCAAAAAAACTAAAAGAAGATAACATTCAACCAGATTATTCAATAAAATTAAATGATTTCCAATTAATTAAAAAGTTTAGTGGAATAAGATTATTTAATACTTTAATATTTTATGACTATATTTTAAGTTTAAAACAAGTGCGGTTTATTGTAACATTTGAAAGAGGTGGTGTAAAATTAACACCTTATTTTAATAAATCACAAGATGAAACAATTTTTGAAAAAATCAAAAAAGATATTTTAGAGGAAGGATTTTTACATAAATTTATAAGTTATCAATTATTAAATAGTGGAATATTAGAGCAATTGAGTACTATTCCGCCACACGAGGCCACAATAAGAGGTGAAGTAGTCACTAACAAAATTGTTGTCGTGTTAAATGGTTCTGAACAATCTATAACAAGTTATGATTATCACAATGATTCTAATCTTTTCCAAATACTTAAATATTTTAAAAGCGACTTAACGCCAGTTCTTGGATCTGAAATTTTATTTACAGATCAGCGAAAATATGTTGTACATGGTCATATGAGCCGTGAAGGCAATTATTCAACTATAGAAGGAGATATAGCACATACCCAAGAACTAATAAATGACATGTATGATTCCGGTCTAGTTCCTGAAAATGTTCTTTTACGCGGATTATATAATTCAGGCGACACGTTTGTTATTAATGACATGTTAGTAAAACACGCTGTCATTAATCCAGATGAAGAAAGAATTGGTGATATATTAAAAATAAAAGTTTACGATGGACAACAACAAGTAGATATTAATGTCGATATTCAAGTTTGTAGACAAAGAATACAAACCACGAGAACACATCATTCGAAACGAGGTATTATAAAATTAATTGTTTATCATAATTACGCAAGTAACACGGAAGTAAATTACATACCCTTGGCAGATTTAGACCACGAATTAAGTTTTTTTATTGATTCTGTAAAAATCGATATACCAGAGGTGAATTTTAACATAAAAGAATATGCTACATTTTTGAATACAATATCTACCGAAAATACGGAATCGGGACAATGTGTTGTATCGCGAGATATAACAATTCTTAGTAGGGGAGGATGTAAAAGATGTAAAACTAAACGAAAAAAACGTTTACAAAAAAGTCTACGAAAATTAATACAGATAAGGCCTGGATTGCGAAGGTCATGAAGTCGAAACGTATTGACTTTCAGTAACTACTCAAAACAGCCTACGTAAATAGGCGCATCTGAATACATTTTTGAGCTATACAGCCTCAATTTTAAGAAGTTGCTTAATTTGGTTAAATTCACGCGTTAAAAATTTACATCGTGGAAGAATATGACAAAATATTGTTTTTTATGACGATACAACTGGTATTTCAGTTATTTTACAAAATTAATAACCAAATTTTTGCCATTTACAGATTTTTTATCTTATAAAAGTATATGGCGGAAATGGTGAGTATTAGTGATATTAGGTTTTTACAAGAAGAAATAGGTGATATTAATAGAGATGGGTGTAATTCCGTTTTTATAAAAGACCTACAAAATTGTCTCAAAATAATTATATCATTGAAAGATACGATTTCAGGTCAAATAGAAAGTCCTGATACTTTCTCCTTTGCGGAAAAATATTTGGAATTATTAGAAAGTTATCAAACCGACATAAAATTGATGGATGATATAGTAAATTGGATAAGAAACGGAGTTGCGGTTGAAAACAAAGAACCCGCAATAGCAATGTTACAAGCCAACTTAACAGAGTTAGAAGAGTTGTGTAGTGATATCACGGAAAATATACAAACACAAAGAAATATCGTAGCCGCCTTGAAGGCCAACTTGAAGAAGCCTGAAAATACAAAAGTAATTCAAGAAAAAATTAAAAATAAAATTAGAAATACATTATCAGATTTGGTGGAAAGCGATAAGAACAAAGCTAATACCAGGAGTATTATTGATTCGATTAATGAATTAATAAATTTCATTGAAGATATACCCATGGATACCGCCATGGATACCGCCATGGATACCAAAGAGGCGTTAAATCATTTCGAAGTATTACGTACACATTATACATCAACAAAATTACCAGAATTAAAAGAAAAAATATGTAATGTTTTGGGTGGTTTTGAGGTGAGTTTACGTAATTGGGATGCTAACCGGCGGGGGGGTAAAAGAAAAAGGCCTTCTAAAAGTAAAAATCGTAATTCAAAACACACATCAAAACGCAAATCAAAACGCAAATCAAAACGTACAAAAAGACGTTAATTTATCAGAACATCATTGTATATATTCTTGATGATACGTTTCGTATCCAACGTATTCTTTAATTAAATATTCGGTATTTTCATTGCTTCTAATATCGTAATTTGGATGGGGATTTCCAATCATATTTATCATATTTTTCTTCGCAACAGTTTTCACCATCTTATCCACTTTAACATCTTTTTCCCATTCACATTTTTTTACATAAAGTGTTTCGTGCCTTTCTACGTTTTTTGCGCATCGATTTACGTTTCCCCCTTCCTACAATTTTAATGTGGTTGATCGCTTCCAGTATACCTTTTTCTTGAGAAAGTTCTTCGATGACATTGCTTCAGGTATACTCGCTTCTTTTATGTAATGTATTAACTTTTTCCAAACTGCCTTTTATTATTTTTTTGTTTTTGTACAATATTGTATTTTTAAAACTAATGTTATAATTATATTTACTAAAAGATATTGTAAATCCGCAACATTTCTAATGTCATTTTTTTCTAAAACATGATACTAACATTACACATAAAGCAATAAAACAAGTTCTCGTCATCCCGAGTTTTTCATACTTCTGGTATCATGTAGTAGATAATAAGAGTCTCTTTCAGGGTTATAATATAAAAAATCAACGTCTCTTCGTGGTTCTCCTTTCATATATTAATCAATATTTTATATTTAGTTTATAAGTATATCTTTTGATATATTTTTAATAATTTTTTTTGTATCTCCGACACATTCTTTGATCAACTTTAAATATTCGGTATTTTCATTGCTTCTGATATCAACATAATTTGGATGTCGCGATTTCCATTCATTCATATTTATCATATTTTTCTTCGCAACAGATTTCACCATTCTATCCACTTTTTTATCATCTTTTTCCCATTCACATTCTTTCACATAAAGTGTTTCGCGTTTTAAATCACTACAATGAATGGGTCGTTGATAAATATTCAGCGTGTTTAATTTCGTTAATATAATCGAACTAATGCCTTCAACGTATCCAAGCTTTCCCACTTTTTCTAAATCGGTTAAAGATGGTTGAATCGATTCGACGAAATCTGTCAAAGATATCGCATTCTTACATTTTTCGTTGAGAAAAATTTGAATATTAAAATTGTTGACATTTACATTTTGTTGAATATTATGTATAAAAGGAATATTTTGTTTTATTATATCAACTAATTCATTATTTTGCGAAATTAATTTTTTCATATCTTCTTTCAATTCTTCGTTTCTTTTTTCCAAAGGTACAAAAATACATTTTTTCTTGTGTTTTAATAATCCTGATTGAAACACGTAAGCTTTTCCGCATTCACAAGAACACTTTGAATTTTCAGTCTTGTCTTTTTTGGTCTTTTCTGTTATCCATTTGTTATCCAAAAAGGACAACTTGTGTTTTATCGTCTGGCAATGATTTGTGAATTTTGTTTTATGTGATGTATAAAAGTCACAACTTTCGCAAGCATATTTGCTCTCTCTCTTTTGGTCTTTTTTATTATCCATTTGTTATCCATCCAAAATTCTGTTTATATCTTTTTGAAAAATTCGAAAATTTTTATGGTAACAACTTTTTTGACACTGTTAAAATGTCCTGCTCGAAGGAAGTAACAATGTGATTTTTTGCGAAACGGTAATTATGAAATTTTAATAATATATTTCATTAAAATGAGAAACCCCGGAATTAAACTAACTAAAACCCAAAGAAATAAATCATCTAATCTAAGAGTGGCATTAAGAAATATTGCTCAAGAAGTACAAGCATACGCTCAACAAGTAAAAGACGATAAATCGCAAAATCATTGAAAGGGTCGCCTGAATTACAATTTGATACAGGGACTCCGCCTGTACGATTTGATACAGGGACTCCGTCTGTACGATTTGATAAAGGGAGTCCACTTGGATTACAAATTGATACAGGGACTCCGCCTGTACGATTTGATAAAGGGAGTCCAGATACTTCGCGCACATCAATTGAAGAATCTTTAAGAAGATTATTACCTCGTGAAGAATTATATAATCTTGCTATTGAAATTTACGAAAATTTAACTAGATCCAAATCTTGGAAAGATACAAAGTTTGAACAAGGTACTGAACCCCCATTAAATATAAACCCGAAAGCCAAAAATGAAAAATTTAGTTCAATTACTATAATATATGGATATCCAAAAGTGTGTAAAAGAATAGGTATAGATAACAATTCATCTCATTTCAATGATCTATACGTAAAAATATTAAAAGAAATTGTTTTACAAATTTATGCATATAATTTAATAGATAATTCAAAATTTAAAAAAATCGTAGAAGTTCCGATGGTTTATGGTGTGTCTAAAAGTGAGGAGGAAGGAATAACATATATAAATATTTTTATGAAATATTTAGAAAAAATCGAGGTAACAAACTTGAAAGAAAAATGGCGTGAATGGAATGAACAAATTAAAACAATTTTTGAATATTTTGCCAGAAATGGCCTGTACCATCTAGACTCTGGTTATAGAAATGTATACTTTACAACTGAAGGAAAATTAGCAATAATAGATTTTGGCGAAGCAAAAAATGATGAACCCAACAACGAGACTATATTTGAATTTGGACAACCATCTGGTTATCCAATTGTTGACGTTGATTTATCAAATTTTACCAGATGGTTTAATGGTGAAAAAACAAGTGATTTTGGTACTTATGGAGGAAAACGTACAATGAGAAAACGCAAAACAATGCGAAAACGTAGGAAACGCAAAACACGCAAGTAATTTTACAATATATGTAGAACTTTTTTACAAGAGTTGAAAAATATCCGGATAATTATCAGTTAGTCTAAATTGGCATTTGGAGTATATCATACCATTTGGAAGTTGAAAATCCAGACATCATTTTTGTATAGTGCGCAACATAAAGATTGTGTTATTTGACTGGTTTTAGTTAACATTTGTGTGAATTTATGGAGAAAAATAAATTTAAATGAAAAAATTACGTACTCAAATTATATGGAACCAATAATTGTTGGATAAATATTTTCAGATGAACCAGATACTTTCGCATTTGAAAAATCTGTAAAAATATAATTTAACCCGTTTTTATACGTTTCATTCATTGTAACATTAGTTAATTTAAGATATTTACTTATGGTGCCGGGTGTATATACTCCAAAATCAATCCCGGATTTATTAATAATTTTTACTCCTTCAATATTTCCATTTATGTCATCTAATTTAGTATGAATATTTATGGGATTACTACATTTAAGTTCTACATTTACAATAACGACTATATTATACACATACCCATTATATGGTATATATTTATAACTTGTTCGTTGTCCCTTTAATATAGATTTACCATCATTTGTATTATCATATTTCAAAGAATAAAAACCTTTTAAAGACGCATTCGGAATTATTTGTTTTGATATATTATAAATTGGTTTTTCATAATTTAAAACCATCGAATTTTTTTCATTATCCGAATTAAATACCAAACCTACAAAATTCGATGTTCCTATCTCGGTTGGAACAACATATGCAATACTTGGAATAGTGTTTGAAATTGGAATTGTATCTTTGTATGTAAATCCTTGAAAATCCACTATTCTTTTAATAAGTTTTAAATAACTTTGATTTTTCATAATATGTCAACTTATAAAAATAAAGAACAATCTTGTTATTTTCTGATATCAAAAAGATCAAATATTAAGTTTTTACCTTTTTACGGTTTTTTAAAAAAAATTGAAATACTTTTTGTAAAAAAAGAAAGTTACACATAATGGATCGATCAACGAAACGCTTTTCAAAAAACAATACCCCCTTTTACCATATCCACCCATGGAAAAGGATAGAAGATATTCCGTACATTCCAGATGACATCCCAAAGTTTGCTCCTATGCTAAAACGTCAGTCGAATGAATGGATGTCTTATTTTGGAAAATTTCCAGAATCTTGTGCGTATATTGGCGTCGTTGACAGTTTTGTAGGAAAAAATGGAACACAAATCGGAAGACACGTTTGCGGCGTGCCAGTCAATTCGGATATGCTAACGCTCTACCCTTCAAACGAGGACATATTCAATGCGCAAAAAGATATTTCAGAAAAAATCGAAATGGTAACGACCCAACTTCAGGTGTTTGCCGAGGCGGATCTTCTCTCATTCAAGACAACTGCGGGAAAAATAACGATAACTATGGGCGAAACCATTCACTTGACTTTCATAGTATGCGACGACACTGGAATGTTTCACGTAACTATCAGCAAGGATACAGCATTTGTGTGCAGTTTAGTTTATCCAGAAATGCATAATCTTAACAAGCTTATTTATGTGTTGAGAAGTCTTTTCAACCACAACACCAGTCCGCTTGTTTCCAACTTTGACTTTGAAATCGACGAAGACATTTGGCACAGTTTACAATATTTGACGATCGAGCCCACAAAGGAATATTTGCCGAAAAAATTAACTCTAATTCACCCAGACCTTATCGAATCAAGCGAATTCGACCCAGAAACTACCGGCTGTGGTTTGGAATGGTCGAAGGACGACTTCGCCGACTTTGATCTATAAAACGAATTGGAATGGCTTAAGCACGACTTTGGTTGATTTTTAGAGACGCCTCGTAAAAGCGAAAATTACAGGTAAGAACGTTTTACATTTTACAAAGCATGATACTAACTTTTTTTTTATATAAAAGTAAATCTACATAAAAATATAATGAAATTTCTCTTTTTTTTCATACCAATTCTTTTTAGAAAACAAGAAGTGTTGAAACAATTACAAAATCCAAATATTACAGAATATGATAAACTTGTTATAATAAGAAAAAACCGCGATTTAATCGATTATATAAGAAAACAATGAATTTACTTTAATAGAGATATTATAATGACAATGTAAGCCAAGTGCATACAATAAGACATGAATGACGGCTGAAAAGTAAAAACATCACTATACGTTTTTATTAATTCTTTGTAATTGTATAAAACCATTAGACCGCACCCTAATGTTAGAAAAACGAGAAGTAGAATGAGTGCGATCCGTTTAATAAAAAAAGGCACAGTACTTAATAATAAAACTCCAACAACAAATTCAAAAGAATAAATAAATATGTCAAAATATTTAGGAAGATGGAAACGTTCTAATTCTTCTGTTCTATCTTTTTTCAAAAAAAATCGATGGATTGCGGCAATGACAAAGACAATTCCCAAGTAATATAAAGCAATCATTAACATTTAAAAATATATTTAAATGATAAAACGATATAAAAAAAATTAAGACTTTTAATTATGAAGTTTTTATTTTTATTGCCAATTGTTTTGGCTTTTAGACCAGATTTATCGAAAAAATATCCTTTGTCTCAAAAATACCACGAGCAATATTTAAAAAGATTGTCTACAAAACCTCCAAAAAATATTACAGGTTACGATTTGTTTGATATTATAAAAAAAATACAAGGAGATGATTTCAAAGATGGCGAAACATTTGAAATTTTTATTCCGTCTGAACCATCTGCTGAACCATCTGAACAGTATTCAGAAAATTCACAAAAACAGGAATATTTCAAAAAAATTCAGGAAAAATTCCAAGCTAAAGAGACCCGTTCTGAGAATTTTGAAATCACTAAAAAACATTCAAATACTTTTGCGAGTATAGGGGGATACGATTCTATTAAAAAAGAATTGCGCCAATGCCTTGACATATTGACGAATTATACGAAATACCAAGCTTTCAATGTGCGGACGCCCAGGGGCATCATTTTTGAAGGACCCCCTGGAAATGGAAAAACATTGATCGCCAAGGGGTTTGCGGGGGAGGCAAACATGAGTTTTATTGCGGTTTCTGGTTCAGAATTTCAAGAAAAATATGTCGGGGTCGGATCGTCGAGGATACGTGAAATATTTAAATTGGCGAATGATAATATTCCTTGTATTATTTTCATCGATGAAATTGATGCTTTAGGACGAAAAAGAAGTTCGGATGGAGATACTGCTGGAAATGAAAGAGATAGTACCTTGAACGAGTTATTGGTTTCTCTCGATGGGTTTAAACCTAACAACGGAATTTTTGTTATTGGTGCTACAAATCGTATAGATTTACTTGATCCTGCTCTTTTAAGACCCGGAAGAATTGATAAACAAATTTTCATAGGTCTTCCAGATGAGAAGACCAGAGAATGTATCATCAATATCCATATTAAAGGAAAACCGAATAATATTCTTACAGAGAATTTAGTAGATTTAACAATGGGGTTGTCGGGGGCACAAATAGAAAATTTATTAAATGAGGCGATGCTGTGCGCTCTTCGCAACCAACGTAATTTTTTTACACAATCAGACATTGAAGAAGTTTTTAATAAAATATTGGCTGGTTGGCAGCCTCTAGACCATCAATTTTCAGATGAAATGTTGGATCGCATAAGTGTACATGAAATGGGACACGCAATTGTTGGGTTATTGTGTAAACATCACGCAAAAATGACCAAGGTTATCATCAATCTTTCTTCGCCTAAAAGTCCTGGATATACTTTGTTTGAAGGAAATACAGATGCCATATACACGAGAGAGGCTCTTTTTGAACATCTCATGATTTTATTAGCAGGAAGAATTGCTGAAGAATTAATATATAATTTGTCTACTACAACGGGAGCAATTAATGATTTCGAAGAAGCATTAAAATTGGCATCTAGAATGATTACTTATTATGGAATGGGGGGTAGCATTATATATCCACAAACAAGCGAAAAATACAAGGAAGCAATAGACACCGAAATTTATACACTAATCAATGAAGCTTATAGACATTCGCTTATCATTTTACAAACACATAAAGAAACAATTTCTTATTTTTCGAAAATATTGAGCAAGGAGAAAATTCTCACAGCAGACACAATAAAATCACGTTTAGTTATTTAGCAAATCTTTCAATGTCTTTATAGTTATGTATAAGTTTTTGAACCATTGTTTGATAAAAAAAACGAAATTTATGAATATCATTATACATTTCATCTAAAGTAAACCATTTCAATTTGTCTTTTTCAAAAATAACACTTGTTTTTGTTATTTTTGGTATATATTTTTCAATCGTTGCGCGACTTTTATTAAAATATTCGACGATTTTTTCATCATACGGGATTTTTACAATAGTGGTTATGTATTTTTTTCTATTAGAAGTCATAGTAAATTGAATGGTACCATATTGATGTATATATTTGACAATTTCTTCCTTGGATAAAAACCCACATGTCTCTTCTTCTATTTCTCTTAAATTTGTTTCAAGAACAGTTTCACCTGGTTCCATGCCACCCCCAAAATCACTCCATCCAGGGGTATCGTTGTATTGATTTTCTCGGCCAAATAGAAAATACAATTTTTTTTTGTGAATAGCAACAGGCAATAATCCAGCACCTGTCATATATTATGAAATTATAATCCTCTGTTATTAATTCTACGCCAAGCACATTCTCCCTTGACATCGCCGACAATGTCAAGGAAATTGTCCATTTCTTCGTAGGGCGTGAAGATAAGTTTGATTTTTTCTCCTGTATTTTCGCCAAATGTTTTTGAGATTTTATCTCCAACTTCTTCATCTGTTAGAGAGACAGAGAGGTAAAAGAGTTCGATTGTTTCGTATGTCCCGCCACCTGAAGGAATGATGTTTCCAAGAGACGTCAAATCATCGACATTGACAATGATACCCAGTTCTTCTTCAAGTTCATTCAAGGCAACCCCGACAATGTTATTTGTCTTGGCGTCGACACATCCAGCGCAAATTTCGCAAAGTCTGTCTCCAAGGGGATACCTAATCTGCTCTGTAAAAAGGCCATAATGATCGACCCTTCTATCACTTACAACAGAAACATGAACAAACACAGCAACCGAACCGCCGCGAATAAAAGCGTATGATGCCATGATCTTGTCACCTGTTTCAATCTCAGTAGCCGTACCTTCAAGAGCAACGAACCCAACCTTTTCAGGAGCAACAGGACCAAAGAATTTAATGTCGTTCACTGTAACTTTTTCCGTATTCACAACTCCTCCGTCTATTTGTAAGTCGCACCATTCTTTCATCTTTGGTGAAAGAACTGCGGCCTCTAATTTTTCAAGAGTAACAGAAGAATTTCCGGACACGAATTGGATGCCTCTATATTCGGTTTGACTTAAACTTGACATTTCATATCCTTATATGTAGCAGAATGTTTAATTAATAATATAAAACATTCACACACTAGATATAAAGACAAAGTATTCGAAAAGTATTTAAAATTTAAATAACATTCTAAAAAATGTATGACATTTTAATTGCTTTGGTCGCCGCCATACAAATCTTTCATTTTTCAAAATCATTAGATGTCGAATTTTTTAAACAGTCTATTAGATACTATTCTTTTTGTGGATACAGCTATATTAGAAAATGGTTTTTATCGCCACAAGAAAAAGTAATTATTACTCCGGTGGTGGTAGAAAAATATGAAGATAAATATAAAAAAGAATTCAATATAGCAGAAAGTTGTAAATCTACTGAAAATTTAAAATATAGTATTTTAATGGAGAATACACCAAATGGAAATGTTATAATGTTTTATGAAAATGGTTCATTTGTATATTATTCTGACAAAATTATACCATATCGATTTTTAGATACGGTGGGAAGAAAATATGCCATATATTTTAAATGTAAAAATGTATATATTGTAGACAAATCACAACTTCAAAAAAAAGATGCCATTGCGAATAAATATACATATCAAGGTAAAATAGTAAATTTTTCTTTCTTACAGAAAGTGAAGAAAAACGCAACTAATAAAAAATTAAATATGTCGTTTAAAGATTTTAAAAAGATATAGTATGAATTTTAATCACGAATTATTGGCAATAAATATAATTAATGATATTTTAAATTCTGACTTAAAAAATAATATATATATTTCTTTTCAAAATATGTTGAACAAACACTATGATGTTATTATGGATATAACGAGTAAATTTAGAATGAAAAATTGTTTTTCGAAAAAACCAATGCCACAAGATTTAAACAAAATTCATTTTTCTTCGGAATATAAGAATTGTGTAAATCAATTTTATCAATTATTGAAAAAAACCGATTTGGAGACACTTGTTATATTTGGAAAAGTAATGGACACTCTCCCACATGAAAAATCAAGTGCTTGTTTTTTAGTAAAACTTCGAAAACTTATTCGTAATCATAAAGTTCAAATGGGAGGTCGGGTGTTAATTAATGGAACAACGACTACAGAAATCAGTGACGATATTATACAAGGAGTAGGAATTAAAGGTGCCATTTCCTCTTTTTTAAAAAACATAGTAAATTACGAAAACCCTGGAACATTTGATGATAGCACAAAAAATCTTTTTCGTATGTTACATACACTTTATTCGAATAATATGAATATTTTTGTTATTGTTATGTCTAAAATAATAAAAAAATTATATGGAACTAATTTTAAATACGCAGATGAGAGTAAAGAGACATTTGACCCGGAAGTAATGGAAGAAACTTCTACATCTGAATCAAACTCTGGTTCAAAAAATATCGAACATATCACTAAACACAATGGCACCGCAAATGATGTCACAACCCTAGATAACGAGAATGACACAACAGCAGGTGGCGCATACTATAATAAATTAAAAACAATGTTAAATGAAAAAAAGAATATAAAATTCCAAAAAGAAAATACTGAAAAACTGTTAACAATGGGGGAAATACGCATTTTAGAATTAATTATGAAAGAAGCAAAGGATCATAGAGCAGACGTAAAAAATCTTGAAGATAAAAGAATTAAAGCAATTATTGCTCTATCTAAACCAAGTAAAAGCAAAATAAAAGAATTGAAACAATCTGGTGGAGGTATGGAAAAAAATGATCGCGTAAATTTTCAAATTATATATAACAAATTTAGTCCGTCGGCGGAAAAAACAGTTAATGAATTAGGTAAATTTTTTGATAAATTAAATAACAATTCAGGATTTGTTTCATTGCGTAATAAATTTAAACTTGATTCTATAGATGACGCCATCGGCTCTATGAGTACTATGGTTTCAAGCGCGTTAGATGCTCCGACAATTTATATGGGACTAGCATCAGATGTTATGAATGTATTTAATGATAATTTAACTTCTGCGATTGTAGAAACTCCTCAAGAAGTAGAAAATGCTAAAAATAAAACAATAAAAAGATTTGTTTTTTACAAAAAAAATATTAATGAATTTTATAATGTGTTAGAAGAAATAATGCGGTCACCTGAAGATTTGGGTTCGAGGGCGAGTTCGAATGATCCTGAAGCAAAATCAGGTTCGAGGGCGAGTTCGAATGATCCTGAAGCAAAATCAGGTTCGAGGGCGAGTTCGAATGATCCTGAAGCAA